>Ga0181400_1000198_pt1 | contig 24889 bp, 18 predicted proteins | sample 23SPOviralmetaG_FD_130129 | JGI IMG/M metagenome (GOLD analysis project Ga0181400, IMG submission 130129) | Marine viral communities from the oligotrophic San Pedro Time Series (SPOT) site, San Pedro Channel, CA, USA - 23 SPOT_SRF_2011-06-22 | ecosystem: Environmental > Aquatic > Marine > Strait...
CCGCCTCTTGCAAGAGTAATAGTTGGGTTAGCATTGTCACTACCATCGACGCTGTATTCATCTACTGCGGCGACTGTGCGGCGTGTTATTGTGAAATCACGTTCAGTGTCTACTGTGCTATTAAACACCTGAACACTGTCGGGTCCTCCTGGCAACCAAAAGTATTCACCGTAGTTTACAAGTTTATCTAAATCAACAAACCCACTGTAGTTGTAGTATTCTTGGTCAAATAAATCGCTGTGTGTGTTTACATTTACATTATTATATTTCAAGTTATTAATATAATCAATATATCCAGTTAAACTTTCAATTTGTTTGCTAGGATTACGATATACTACTGCAGGCTCTAATTGATAGTTTTGTCTGTCCGTGTCAATTTCTTGTAGATAACTATCGCCCACAGTAAAGTTTGGAGCAAATTTACGTCCAATAAAACTGTTAAAACGCTGTGAGTTAGGTTCACTAATTAACTGATCAACAGTGGCATTTAGGAACTTGTTATTTTTTACTGTTTGGAATACATCAGGTAACAGTACCTGACTTTTACGAAGTGCCATTAGTAACCATATCCTCCGCCGCCTGAGCCGCTGCTACTACTACTAGTTGTTGTAGCAGTGATTGTGTTTGTTGCTGTATTTACTGTTGTACTAGCACCACTTGCGCTTGCACTTTCTGAAGCAAGATTTGTAGTTGTTGTATTAACAACATTTCCTGTCGCTTGTAAACTGTTTGCTGTAATAACATCAATGACTTCGATATCATTAACTGTTGCCGAGCTGATTAAAATCTCATCCCGCTGACTTTGAATTTGAAATAAACTACCAAAGTTGCTTGTAGCAAGTTTAGGAACAATTACAACACTAAGTACATCTGGTGCTAGTTGGTTGTAGAGATAAGCCGCAAGTTCACTGAAGTAAAAACTGTCTCCAAAGTCCCAATTTTCAATTGCAAAATAAGCATTGATTGCTGACACTACACGTTCTTTAACTTCACTGTCACTTACTAGTGTGCTTGTATTTTTGACTACTTTAAAAGTTGCTTGCAATTCTTCTTCTGCTTTGTCGCCAAATAGAGGTCTGTAACTGACACTATTAAAAATAATTGTATCACTTACACTTTTGTACTGCTCTAAACTACCAAACTGATCACGCAGTTCGTTTGTGCTTGGCTTTGTTGGTTTTTTAATACTTCCAGTTATATCAGTTACATAGTTTCTATAGTCTGTGTCATACTGGCTTGTAAGCAAAAACAAGTCTACAATATTACTTGGACTTGGATCAATACGTCTGTTATTTGGACTGTTGTGAGTGTACTGGAATAACAAGTCGCCGCGCCCTGTGCGCTTGACATAATCAGTAGTTTGTGCTATACTTTTAACGTTAGCACCACTAATACTCAAGATATAAAACTTGTCATCTGTGCTTGCATAAAACACTTGTCCACTACTAAACTGTGCAATAACTTCATTAATTAATGCCTGAGTTTTATAGCGTTGTTCTATACTAGTTGTGTCAACAGGTGTGTATGTTAGGTATCCACCATTGCTTATGCTTGTTTGGTAAAACACAACTTTAGTACTAGCATTTGTATCAGGTGCAACAACAATATCAAACACATCTGGATTGTCAACAACACCGTCACTGTCAATATCAGGGAATGTAACTTTGATTCTGTTTGTTAGTGTATAGCCATCTGTTTCTGTAATCACATCATCAATCTGCATTGCATAGTCAACTGCTAGACTGTTCACACTGTCTGGAAGCGCATTCACTTTGAGAATGTTTACTTTGTCACGGATTGTTTTACCTGTGCGAGGATCAAATATTTTTAAATCATTGTCAAAATAGAAACGTGTCTCTAGTTTACTTTCAAATATATAACTAGTACTACGGAAGTTCACAGTATATGTTGAACCATCGTTAGTAAAATTAAAGAACCAACTATTGTCTAAATTAGTATTACTGGTGTTACCAGTATAACCCAAACTAAATGTTGAAGACTGATCTAGATCCAATGCATCAATAATAGCCCAGGCTTGTGTATCTCTGTTGTAACGCAATCCAAAAGTTTTGTAATCACCAATATATTGTATAATACTATTTCTCACTGTGCTTGATATACTAGTATTCCACGGTGCAATAACTTGATCAAGAATTGCATCACTTGGAATAACTTCAGTAAGCACTACTGGTCCTATTCCTGTTTCTAAATTACCAACACCTTGATTAGTTCCATCAGTTTCAACTGAACCAATACTTGCCCAAATATAATCTCTGGTATTGATAGTCCCACTAGTACCTGTAATAAGGTTATTGTTTATATCAAATACTTTTCCACTAGGAGCAGTAAATTTAAGCAGTGAGCCAACTTTGGCATATTTTAAATTACTGCTTGCAAACTCGCCAATTTTAAGAGGACTGTCTACATCATTTTTAAAGTAACCTGTTACACTTCCGCTGGTTGTAGTTGATAAATTCCAACTAACATTCAAACTAGTTACACTTATGCCGCCATAGTTTTTAAGATAAAAATGTAAACTTTCATTTTTAATAATATTCTTTTCAACTTGCTGACTAATAACATTACTGATATCACTGTCAGTAATAAAAGTAAATTGGAACTGTTGTAAATCTTCTGTGCGATATATAATGCCATCTTGCGCAACAATGTTTGTACTACTATACTTGCCTGTTGTGTCGCGCACATCCAAGTAACGACTAATGCCACTGGCAGTTCTGTTGATTGCTTTAGATTTAACAACATTGCTAAATTTTGTATAAGGAAGTACCTGATAATCCTCACCAGTGATCATACGATCCTGTGTATAGTATTGTTGCTGTGCTTTTAGTTTAACATCTCTAAGATTTTCTCTGCCACTAGCGTTTGCTACTGTGCTTTGTAAACTTAGATTGACTGTTAGATTTTCAATTTGGTTTGAATGACTGATATACGGTATAATAATTTGTAAATTCTGCATATCATCAGGACTAATCTTATATGTTGTACCTACGCCTGTGCGGAAGTAAACACGGAAGTTACCTGTTGGAATGTTTGAGAAAACATCATCACCAAATACTAGACTAATTTGATCATTTGCGCGACTGCGCACTGTAAATAAATTTTTATTATTTGCACTTAAACTATTATAGATAACATTGTTGCCGCTGATTGCTGGCACTTTATCCCAGCGAGTTGTTTCTCTGCCTTGATCATCTAATTGATATAACCAAACATCGTTGTTATCAATGTTATTAATATCTAGTTCTACTGTGCGATTAGGAAGTTTCTCACCAATACTAAAGTCTGCGCTTTGTAGATTACCTTGTTTAAAGTAAAAGAAAAATCCGTTGTTGGCACTGCTAAATCCTCTGTTATCGTTACGATAAAGAATGTTTGTTGTACTACTAGGCTGAGGCGCAACTTCATACAAGTAATCTGTTTCACTGTATGTGCCTTTGACTAGTTCAAAGTCTAAAGTTTGTGCGCCGACATCGCTTCTAAATTCATAAATTGGAACAGTGCCAGCATTGAGTTTAATTTGATATTCTTCAATATTAATGCCGCCAACTGTTGTTTTTAAGCCAGGATTACCAAACTGTTGTGTGCTTACCATACTTGCATTAAGAATTGTAGTAAACTGTTCTAAGAAGTCGCTGTTAGTTGGATCGCCCCAACTAATTTCTGTGTCACGCAAACTATTACCGTTTGAATCAGTAATCTCTTCTGTTGTTTCTACACTAGCAACTTTAAGCAAGCCTCTAGCAATTTGCTGACGCTTTGGATAATAGTTAAGCATGCGAGCAAGGCGTAGAATACTGTCTCTGCGTTCTGCTGTTTCTAAGAAGTTCTCTCTAGCATTTAAGTCTGCACGGAAACTAAGGCTTTGACCTAGAAATGCAATAAGATCAATCAGTGCAATATATTCACTTGATTCAATAAAGTCATTGAAATCTTCTGGGTAATAGTTACGCAAATAATCAACCATACTCTTGCGAATGGTTTCATAGTCATAACTTTGAAAGTCTGCTTCACGGAATGTCTCGTAGACTTTCTTCCAATCTTCAGCAGCAAATAAGTTTGATTGTCTTGTACTAGCAGCCATGTTTTAATATTCCTATCTTATGCAGTATTTATTTGCAGAATAAAGTAGGTATATTATAATGTGAGGTTGTCTGGTCTATCAAAGCGTACTACAAGGTTTTCTACTTGATTATCTACTACATATCTTACAGACATTTCAATTTGTAGACCATTTTCGTATTCGTCTAGTGTAATACCTTCACTGCGTACTCTTGGATCGTTTTCAATTACATCATTTACTTGTTGTATTACAATTGCTTTGGTTTCATCTGTCAGAGGATCCATAATTAAATCACGCAGACTGGTGCCAAATTCACCGTTCATAAGTTTTTCACCTTTAGCAATTGCAAAGTGATTGAGTAAATCTCGTTTTATCAAATCGGTATCAGTCAATTTGGAACTACCAAAATTGTTATTTACTGTGCTGAATCCTTTGTAAGTTGCAATTGCCATTATTTCCCTCCTAATAGAGCATCTCGTCTTGCGTAAAGAGATATTATTTGTTGTGCTATTTGTTGGTCTTGTGTAGGTGTAAGTGTACCACTTAGTTCAAATCTCTGTGCTTCTAGTCTACCAATTTGGTCGTCAATTGATTTAATTAGACTGCCATTATTGCCTTCATATGGATTATATGCTCTTCCAGTAGTAACTTCGCCTCCGGTTGTAGGAGTTGTAGTAGTAGTTGAATCACCGCCTGTTACACTAGTAGTAGTAATTTTATCTGCTTTAATTTGTTCAACTCTCCTTGCTGCCGCAGCACCAGTCTGCATGTTTTGTTTTACAATACTGGTAATGTCTTCACTGCTTGGAATATTTGTTGTATTAGGCAATACGTTCTCGATACTTGTAAACCCTTGTCTAACTTTACTAACAACCTCAGGTGATGCTGCATTACTTGCTGTGAGCATAGCCATAATTTCTTGCTTGCCGTCATTAATGTTAATGCCGCCGCTGTTGACTAAAGATTGATAATCTTCTGCTACCACTGCTTGTTGCACACTTTCTTGTAACCCAGAATTACCTAAAAATTTATTTAGGCTAGATGCGCCTGCTTTTCCGGTCCAAACACTTGAATCACTGAGTTGATCGTTGAAAACTGCTTCTGGACGTACAAAGCCTTGCTTCTTCAATTGGTCAACATTCACACCAAATTTGCCAACACTTTTTGTGACACTGTCTATAAATGCTGGATTATTTAAACTTCCTGCTTGTTGCACAACTGCAGCATTAAGTCCTTGTACATCAAAACTATCCAATGCTCCAACACTAAATCCTGTATTAATTTGCTTAACCATATCTGTAACAGGAAACTTATTAAGTGCAGGACTGTTTAATACTTCTGGAAGTTGATCTTGTAATTGAGGTAGTGCTTTATTTAATTCTGCAACTGCACCCGGTAATTGTGCTTGTAGTTGATCTGTTATTCCTGTGATCTTACCACTAATGTCTGTAGTGAAACTACCTAAATCTGCGTCAGCAAGTGGACCAGCTGCGCCTGCAAATTGACTTGTAAGATCATTTATAGGTAAGTTACTAGTAATATCTCCAAAACTTCCTGCTACACTTGTAAATTGACTTGTAAGCCCGCCTGCTTGTCCTAATACACTGTCTGTTAATCCTCCAGGTATAGCAACTGGTAACGACACAGGCAAAGGGAGAATACTAAACCCGCCCAAAGGTGAACCACCGCCGCCGACAAGTCCGCCGCTGTATGGTGTAGAAGTGTTTGTAGATCCATGTCCTATAAACGGCTCATGCATTGTAATTCTATCAACTGTTGTACTAACCGATTGTTCTTCATCTAGAATAAATTGATTACTTGCTTCGTCAAATGTAGTATCTTCTTTTTGTACCACATTAATTTTCTTTGCTTTTTTTGCTTGTGTCTTTGGTCCTTGCAGTAATACCATTGCACCTGCAACGCTCATTATACCGCCAGCGTTATAATAACTTGCACCAGAGCTTGTTGCAAACAACTCACTGCTTGAATGCAAGTGCAAATTCTTTTTGCCGTTAATTCCAAGTTCACCGTCACTTGATACTGTAAGCTCTGCTTTACCTTCAAGTGCTAGTTGTTGGTCACTAACAATTTGTGTATAGCCTTTGCTGTGAAACTTAATATTTTGATCTGCATGAAAGTTTAAGTTTTTACTACGGAAGTTTATACTGTCTTGTGCATATACATCCATTGTTCCATTGTTGCTCAATTCAATCCAGCAACTACCAGTACTGTTGCCAACATAGACAACACCTTCGCTATCATTAAGTAGTATTTGATGACCTGTGCTAGTGCGCAAACGTACTTGATTACTGTTGCCATCAATATCGCCATCGTCAAGTGTAATGCTATGCCCTTTGCGTCTAGCACTAGGACCTAGTAAACCATCTATAATTTTTTTATCTGCAGTATCAGGATTTTTGACTTGTGAATTATATGTTGTTAAGAAGTCAGCGCCTTGTTCAGTAATACGTCTACCCTTTGAACTAATACCAATAAGTTCACTAGGTGATTCTCTCATGTATCCGCTGTTATTAACGCCTCTTACTTTGTCGTCAGTCAATCCTTGCTGTCGAATAAAACTTTCTGTAAAAAAGTCAGTAGGTCTAGGTTCTTTTTTAAAGTTAGTTACTTTTTTACTACTATGATCGCCTGCCGGATTATCGTTAAATTCGCCTCCGGGAGTACCATCTTCAGTAAGAGTTGATTCAGGTACAGATTGTAACATAAATGTATCAGGCACACACGCAAAATAGTATCCTTCAGCATTTCGTCCTTCTGGGAAAAAACACAAAACTTCTGTGCCAAGATCCGGCGGAGGTGTAACAATACCGCTTGATACTTTTGTGCTCATATAGTTGTTAAGAGGACCTTGATTGTCAACTCTGCTATAAAATGGAGTACAATAACGCACAGTGCGCCACTGCGATTTGGATGTTGGATCTGTGCTAAATGTAGGAATCCAAACTTTAAGTACACCCATGTGTGCGCCATGCACATTGGCTTTTACAACACCTTTAACAATGCCTCGTTCTTCTCTAACACCAGTTATATTAGAAGTGTTATATTGTGGATCACCGCCTTTAGTGCCTTGCTTTGAAATATCTACACTCATTGATTATATTCCATTCCTATATCTAGTTGCCCATGCTTCACTTTCGGACGCTGGATTATCTTGAATTGTTTCTACTGATCTGTCTTGTTGGTTTCTTGCAATCCTTTGAATTCTGTCATCGTAAACTGTAGGACCTATAGGTGTCTCTTCATAGTCACCCGCTAATTCGTCAAACGGATCATCAACTACTCTTGCTGCACCAATGTTACCAGGCACATTAAACTCTCCTAGTAAATCGCCTCCAGCAAATGTATTTGCAGCTTCTTGAGCAAACAAACTGCGATCCTTGCCGGCAAGTTGACTTGTATTTCTTGCAAGTCCTCCTGGAGTAGGCTGAAGTCTAGAGCGAAAGCCTTCTATTCTTTGTTCAAATCTGCCGCCACTAAATGTGCTTTCTACACTTGTTACTTGATATACTCCACTAAAACTACTGTTTCCATATTTGTTAGGATTGGCTAATCCGCTGTTTTCATCATAGTCCACAGGTGTTTTTAAATTTACCTGAATAAAAGGAGCAGATAAGTTATAGTTAATTGTACCATCAGGCATAAATGCTGTTACATAACTTTGCCCTTGTCTTATTTTATCTTGCCAATATGCATCACTTGTAGGAATAAAAGCAGGATCTCCGACAATTTTTAAATCAAGATCAATCATATCAACGCCGTCACTCATTACGCTACTAAACAAATCTTTTGCTCTTGCTCTTTTTACATTGTCCTGACTGTTTATAGTATTACCTTCTAAACTTTGTGTCAACTCTTTAACAACAGGTGTAAAGTCTGCATCTGCTGTTTTGTTTCCAAATGGTGCACCAGTACCGGCAGTCATTACTTGTATAAAAGCAGTTCTAAATTTTAAACCAAAATCTATAACTTCTGTATTTGACCCGCTGAAAATATAGTCATAGTTTTTATGCACACCAACGCCTGTCGGTTTGCTCTTTTTAGCCCACGGAAAATCATTGTAGTACACATTGCTTTTTTCAACTGTGTAGTTTATAAGATACTTGTATCTACCATCTTTGTTGTCCATGCCGCCACCGACTGAAGATGAACTTTCAATTATTGGTCTAATTCTAAACCAATTAATTGGATCTCCATCATTAGCAAATTGACTTGGATTATCTAAAATATTTTTATCCATGTAATCACTGTGTAGTATAACCAAATTTATTAGTTTTGTTATATCAGTACCAGCGTTAATTTTAAAAGTTTGTGTTTCTTTATCTAGCGTTATGCCTTGTGATATACCTCTTACATAAGCATCAAACTGCCGTTTATCACCTTTGGTTTTGTCGTCTTTTTCTTTTGCTTCTTCTGTAGGTGCTGGTGTGTTAAGTGCATCATATAATCCGCTTAGATTTAATTTAGCGTCTGCAATTTCTTGTGCAATTAGAAACTTGTAAGTATCGTACTTTTCTGCTGCAGGCGGTACTGGTTTTTCAACTACTTCTAAATTCTTTTGTACAAGTACTTTACTTTCTAGTGTACGTTTGCGTTGATAATTTGTTAAAATTTCACCTAAGTTAACTGATTTGGACTTTACAGTTTTTTTCGTAATACTTTCACCTACAACATCTCCGCTTTCAAATTCGGGTTGACGTTCTTCTACAATTCTTTCTATAGTGACACCTTTACTAAAAATATCGCCTACTGTTTTTGCTTGTAGTTCTACATTAAATGGTATAGTGCTCATTATACTACCCATGGCATGATTTGCAAAAGGTATTGCTTGAACTTTATATTGTGTTCCGGTGGTGTTTACATCAAACGCCATATCAATTATTCTAATAGGAATATACTTTGGTGTACTTGCTGCAGGCATTGGCGTGCCGTTTTCATCAAATCCTTTAAAAGTTATCTCAAGTAGATAAGGAGCATGTATGTATCTTTCCCTTGTACTTGCTAGTACACTGCCAGCCGCATCGCGCAATCTTTCTAATAGTGTAACTCCGCGCGGCTCTGTGATTGTAAATCTAATATCAACTGCGTTTGTATTGGCTTTAAACTTGTTAGGGCCAACTGCAACATTATTAATTTCCAAATCGTCAATGAAGAAATCATTGAAGAATCCTGTGTTGGCATTATCTAAGCCAACACCGCCACTGCGCATTAATAATAAACTGTTAGGAGGACTAAGTGCTTGCTGTGGACTGCTAGGCTGCTCTAGCATGTTAACATAACTTTTACTGTTCATCATATAAAGTGCAATATTGTAAGTTACACTTGAAAACTTGTTAAGTTCATTGTTTCTAGGATTAATTTGAACTTTGCTTAGGTCTTCCATAAAAGGACCTTGATTTATTGCTGTTGCAGTTTTTGCTTGTGCAATTTTGGTTGTACTTTTTGTACTTTGATTAAATCCAATCGGTGCACCGGTGTCGCTTCCATCATCGGTTCCCATAGGCGTACTTGTACTTACTACGTCATCATTGTCGTAGACATAATCTTCTGGAGTTACTGTACTAACACGTTTGCCACTGCTACCTCTGTCTGATAAATCTACGTCTTGTCTACCGCGATTTGTTCTGCCTGGAGTAACTTGAATTCTTTGGAGTTTTCCTGTTTCGCTTATAGTAACATCAACATCACCTATATCTACTGCAGGAACAGTAAGTGTCTCTGACTCAGTGATACGAATAGAATCAGCCTGCGGCGGTTCATAGAGTGTAAAGTCCTCTGGTGCTGTATTGTTTTGTCTTTTTTTGAAATAATCTGGTGGCGGCATATTAGATTCCTAATGCTGCTTCAACAGTGTCCTTTTTAGGAATGTAGAACTTAACACCTGCACGAAAGTCCCAAACAGCATCTTCAAATGCATTTGGATTACGAGCCATAAACACCCACCATAAGTTACTGTTGCCGTATAAGTCAAATGCTAGTAGGTCAGGCCTATGCTGGTGAACCTGTGTTAGTGTGTGTAATACATCATCTCTGTATGCTGGAATACGTCTTGGTGTCATTACATCCAAGTAATAACTGTACTGACTTGTATTTGCATACGGACTATCACTGCGGTATTCTACAGCCATTATAGGAACCCTCCACCTCTGCCAGGATTGCCAATTAAGTTGCCTTTGGCAAAACTATCCAAACTAAAGTTGCCAATCTGGTCCTTGCTGTATATTGGTAGTAGTGCAAGAGTAACAGGCAAGTAAGTTGGAACCATTGTTTTTGTTGCTGCATCTGGACTTGATGCAAGCGGAACTTCAATAAAATCTCTGTCTGCTGGCATAATCTCAGTAAAACTAGTTAGCACAACAGGGACACTGTTGTAATTGTGAGGCCCATATCCGCTAAGTCTTAGCACAGGAGGTGGCGTACCTCTTAGTCTATCTGCACCATAAAACATTTTGTAAGCAGTGCGCAAAAAGTGAAGTACTGCAAATACATAACGTGCTTCGTCTGCAGTATTTGCTGTAAAATATCCATCAAGTGAGATTGTATCAACACTGCTTGCATTATAACTATGCTGTGCATGGTTTGTATGAGTAAGACCAGGTGATGAATACTGCGCACTATGACTGACACTAATAGTAGGTGTATAAGGAAATAATATACCATCCGTATCAACCAATGGGTGAAGTAGTTTGTTACTAGGATCTTTGTAAAGCAAAGGACCACTACTAGGACTCATACTAAGTCTAACACGAATATCGCCGTCTCTAAACACAGTAGTAGCAACGTCATTAAATCCAGGAATGTTTGCACCTGCAAAGTTTAATCCTGCTTGAATTAATCTATTGCCACTGGAACCTAGTATACTACGTCCAATTTTACTGAGGGGATCGTTGCCCGGCAGAGCTTTACCAGCGGCGTCGCTTACAAATTGTTGAGCTTTGCGAGTAAATTTGCTACCTAAATCAAATGCCATTAATAAATCCTTAATTTTTTACTTGATAAGTATATTTATAGGCTGTATAATATACGCATATAAAAGGAATCACATTACATGATCAAAAGGAAAAATTATCTCAACAATCGCGATTTGTTGAAAGAAATTCATTTATCTAAGAACACATACAGTAGTTTTGTTGCAGAAGGCGATGATGTTTATGACATTATCCTACCAAATGTAGAAAAAATTAATATTCGTACAATTGCTGAAGCAAAACGCAATCAAGCAGATCGAATGCAAAAACTAGCATACGAAGCTGCTCGTGCAGAAGGAAAAAAAGTCAAGCAAGCAGACTTTGCTGTAGATTGGAAGAAAATTAACAAACAAGATGTTGTGTTTCGTGTTATGACACACGATCATATTCCACTACATCCCGGTCGTAAAAAGAATCCTAAAACCGTTGCAGACCATCATGTGCAGTGTAACTTTCCTCCTTTTCAACACTTTAAACTAGATGACGATGATGTTGCAGTTTGTGTTGGTAAAAGTCACTGGGAAGGCGGACTAGAGAATGGTAACTTTAGTAAAGCACACGGACACACCACTAACAAACTTGCTAGAATGTATATGAAACTATGTGAACGCTATGGCACTCGCAGTAACTGGCGTGGATATACCTACAATGACGAAATGCGCAGTCAAGCACTGTTACAACTTACACAGATTGGACTACAATTTGATGAAAGTAAAAGTGAAAATCCATTTGCTTACTACACTGCCGCTATTACAAACAGTTTCACAAGAGTATTAAACTTGGAAAAGAAAAACCAAAGCATCAGAGATGATATTTTAGAAAATGCAGGCCTAAATCCAAGTTATACTAGACAAACTGAAAACGAACTTGCGAAGAGCGCAGATCCAATCACCAAATAATCGTTGACAATGACACATAAGGTGCTATAATACACACATGAGTTTGTTCAAACGGGCCGCCGTATTCACGGATATTCACTTTGGTAACAAAAGCAACAGCCAGACTTTCAACAAGGATTGTCTGGACTTTGTTACTTGGTTTTGTAAAGAGGCTAAAGCACAAGGTGCAGATACCTGCATCTTTATGGGCGATTGGCATCATCAACGAGCAAGTATCAACGTTGCTACACTGAACTACAGTATCGCTGCATTGGATTTGCTTAACGATTCATTTGATACCATACACTTTATCCCAGGCAACCATGACGAATACTATCGTGACAAGCGTGACTACAACAGTATTGCGTTCATTAAGAAGTTTGAGAATATTCAACTTTACAATGACATTACCACTGTAGACGGTGTTGCATTTATTCCATGGTTAGTAGGTGACGAACACAAGCAGATGCAGAAAGTAACTGCTGACTATGTGATTGGTCACTTTGAACTTCCTCATTTTTATATGAACGCTATGGTACAAATGCCAGATCACGGTGAACTGAATGCCAACGACTTTGGTCGTTGTGGCACTGTGTTTACAGGACATTTTCACAAGCGTCAAGAAAAAGGCAATGTTGTATACACAGGCAATGCGTTTCCTCACAACTATAGTGATGCCGGAGATGATGATCGTGGACTAATGATACTAGACTGGGACGGAACAAGAGAGTTTATTGCTTGGCCCGATCAGCCCAAGTATCGCACACTTAAAATAAGTCAACTACTGGAAGGTCCTGAAAAGTATCTTGCACCAAAAACTTATGCTCGAGTTAACTTAGACGTAGATATTAGTTACGAAGAAGCAAACTTTATCAAAGAAACTTTTATAGAGGAATATAAACTGCGTGAGATGAGTTTGATTCCAGTAAAAGTTGAAGACATGGACATGCAAATCTCAGGTGAGATTAACTTTGAAAGCGTAGACACAATTGTTACTAGTCAACTGCAACAAATTGATAGTCAGCAATACGACACAAATCTCATGCTAGACATTTACAGGAATTTATAATTGAAAAATTCCCAGATAAGCAAACAACTATTAGAACAACTTTCAAAAAAGTTTAATATATTAGACCATATGAAAATTATAGATTATTCTCATGACTGGGATGCGTTTGCACAAAGAATTAATCTTAATCGTAAAGAAGAGTTTGATGACACAGATCGGTATCTAATTGACCATTCTGACACTGATTACTACTTGCCGAAATGCCCGTACGGATTATCTATGTTTAATCTAGTGAAAACCTGCTTGCACAAAGACATACCGATGAATACGTTTGTTATTTTTACAAATCACATAGGCTTGCATCGTGAGTTTGAAATATTGCTTCCTGATCACATGCATAAACATAATTTTCCTACAATTATTGATCAATGTCTAGTTGCTGGGATAGAAAATACAAGACTTGGAACTAAGGTACCTGATATTGAATTTGATGTAAAAGATATTACAAAGCACGGAATTTCAATGATGGGAAAACCAAGAATTCATCGTAACATATTATTCAATCTTATAAAAGACCACAAGTTGTTAAACGATTACGCAGTTAGTTTTTCAGGTAGTAGTGATATATGATAGATCGTGTACTTGTGAATCCACCTGGACTATGTAACGAAGCATGGAACTTCGATCCAAGTGTTGATAGTCAACCAAGTAATTACTACAAAGATGATCTTATATTAGGTAAACCTAATTCACATAGAATCGCAAATGGCGATGATTTTTTTTGTGATTTTTACAAGCATTTTGCAATTGATGTGGTTACCGAAACTGTTTTTCATTATCCGTATGCATTTATAACAGAAAAAACCATTCGTCCAATAGTGCATAAAAGACTGTTTTTAATTGTTGGTGTTGCAGGCACACTGCGTATGCTACATGAATTTGGATTTCGATCATTTCCAGATTTTATAAACGAAGATTATGATGATATTGAAAACAGTCATCAAAGACTAAAATTTATAATTAATGAACTTGATCGTATACGACAGTTTTCCATTGATGAAATGCAACAAACTGTGTTACAATATAAGGATACGTTGCAACATAATTATGATCAATATCATTGGTTGTGTAATAACGAAATTGAAAAAATTGTTGATAAACTTTAAGGGCTGTATAATAAACAAATGTTTAAAATTGATACACTTACAGTAAAAAACTTTATGAGTGTGGGTAACACCACACAAGCCATTGACTTTAACCGCAATGACCTAACACTTGTACTAGGTGAAAACTTGGACACAGGCGGAGGTGATGCTGGCAGTAGAAATGGTACCGGCAAGACCACTATCATTAATGCGCTGAGTTATGCATTATATGGCAATGCTCTTACAAACATTCGCAAGGATAATTTGATTAACAAGACCAACGGAAAAGCAATGTTGGTCACAGTTGAGTTTGAAAAAGATGGACTACAGTATCGTATTGAACGTGGTCGTAAGCCAAACGTACTAAAGTTTTACATTAATAACAATGAACAAGAAGCAGATGACAACGCACAAGGCGATAGCAGAGAAACACAAAAGGCTATTGAAACTCTACTAGGTATGAGCCATGACATGTTCAAGCATGTGCTTGCACTGAATACATACAGTGAACCTTTTTTGAGTATGCGTACCAATGACCAACGTGCTATCATTGAGCAGTTGTTGGGTATCACTATTCTCAGTGAAAAAGCAGAGAATCTCAAAGAGATGGTGCGTGTAACTAAAAACAAACTACAAGAAGAAGAGTTTCGTATCAAAGCAGTTGAAGATGCTAACGGTAAAATAGTAGAACAAGTTGATGCACTCAAACGCAGACAGCGCATGTGGCAAGATAAAAAAGACAGCGACATTGCCGCCTTTAAAACAGCAATTAGTGATCTTAGCCATGTTGATATTGATTCTGAACTAAGAGCGCACACTGAACTTGCAGACTGGAACACGCTAAACAATGCACAAGTGCAACTACAAAAAGACGTTGCTGCACTGCAAGCACAGGAAGGTAGAGCAGAGCGCGATGTTAAAAAAGCAAACAAAGCTCTAGTAGGTTGGCAAGATGGCGTATGCCATAGTTGCAACCAAAGCATTGAGCACTTGGACAGTCACAAACAAGAGATTGAAAAAGCGGAGAAAGAACATGACGAAGCAAATAATTTCCTTGGAGAACTACAAACAGCAATTACAGAGCTCAAAACTCAGCAAGAAACAGTGCCAAGCAAACCGCGAACTTTCTATGATAGCGCCACTGATGCACACAACCATCGTTCAAGCCTATCCACACTGGAGTTACAACTACAAAGTAAGAGAGATGAAAGTGACCCTTACACCGATCAAATAGCAGACATGGAAACTACTGCAGTACAAGAAGTGAATTGGGATACAATCAACGAACTTACTCGTGTACAGAATCATCAGGAGTTTTTGCTTAAACTACTTACTAACAAAGATAGTTTTATCCGCAAACGTATCATTGATCAAAATCTTGCATATTTGAATACAAGACTAGAAGGATACCTAGGCGCAGTTGGACTACCGCATACAGTGGTATTCCAGAATGATCTAACAGTAGAAATACAAGAACTAGGCAGAGACTTGGATTTTGATAACTTGAGCAGAGGTGAGCGCAACAGACTTATACTAAGTCTAAGTTGGGCCTTCCGAGATGTTTGGGAAAGCCTGTATCAGCCTATCAACTTGTTGTTTATTGACGAACTAGTAGACAGTGGAATGGATAGCGCAGGTGTTGAAAACGCAATGGGTGTGCTGAAACGGATGAGCAGAGAGCGCAACAAGAGTGTGTGGCTAGTAAGTCACAAAGACGAACTTATAGGGCGTGTAAACAACGTTCTTAAAGTTATTAAAGAAAATGGCTTTACAAGTTATGACACTGATGTAGAACTAGTATGACAGTTTTTGACTATACTAAAATCGACGAATATCAGTTAGAAATCACAACTTATTGTAATGCATCCTGTCCTCAATGTCCTCGTAACATCAGCGGTGGCGGTGTCAATCCACATATGCCACTTTGTCATCTTAGCAGAGAAACAATTGATCGCTCGTTCACATCTGAATTGTGCAATAGACTAAGACAAGTATTTTTCTGTGGTAGTTATGGAGATCCTATTGTACATCCAGACTTTTTGGATATCCTCAGAGATTTTCGAAGCAAGAATCCTACACTATGGTTGTACATCCATACTAACGGCGGTGTACATGATACTGCATGGTGGGCAGAACTTGCTACAATACTAAACGGTTACGGCAAGATTGACTTTGGTATTGATGGTTTAGAAGATACAAATCATTTATACCGTCGTGGTGTTAAGTTTGACAAAGCCATTAATAATGCACAAGCATTTATTCAAGCAGGCGGTAAAGCGCAGTGGAACTACATTGTGTTTAAGCACAACGAGCACCAAATTGAAACTGCACGATTGTTAAGCGAAATTATTGGATTTGAAAAAATACTGTTTAGAGGCACAGGTAGATTTTTAAATCACCAAACACTTGAAGAAAGTGAAACCTGGGATGTGTTACCAAAACGAGATGAACCTTATCAACTTGAAGTAACAACACTAGACGAATATCGTAATTCTAGTATGAAACGATTAGAGGATCTCAAACAAGAGTACCCCAACATTCGTGATTACTTTGATACTACACCTATTAAATGTGATGCTTGTGTTGGTAATAAAGTGAGTATCACTGCAGAAGGATTAGTACTACCTTGCAATTTCTTTGAACATAATTTATATGATGCACGTTTCAAAGACAGAAACATTGCACCTAGTTCAAATGATCTACATTTCATTGACGGTGAAAATCAAGTTAAACAGTTTGTAGATCAACATCGCAGTGAACTAGATATAAACACAAATAGCATAGAGCAAGTATTTGCCAGCAATTTTTGGAATACACTGGTGTCTAGTTGGGATAAAAATTTAGACCAGGGTCGTATATTTGAATGTGCATTTACTTGCGGTCAAAAATTAACCAAAGTATGGGATCAAAACAAATTGGTAAAATCAACCTATAGATACTACATAACTGGTAATAACCGAGGTCTAGGCTTAGAACTTAGTAAATACTTCAATGCTGATGGCAGTAGTAGAGCTAGTGGCAAAGATATTACAAAAGATATAGACAAGATCGTAGAAGATAGTATACACTATGATGTGTTTATTAATAATGCGTTTGATGGGCCACCTGATAGTGACTGGGCTAATTATGCACAAGTTAACCTACTACAGGCAGTTTACAAACGCTGGAAAGAATTAAATAAATCAGGCTGGATATTTAATATCGGGAGCAACGGAGAACAAACTATAGTTGCTCCAGATCCAGACTGGGAAACATACAGAGTAGCAAAGGCTGCACTTGCTCATGCAAGCAGACAATGTACTCAAGCATTTAAGCAAGGACTAGTACCTTTTAAAACAACACTAATAACACCAGATCGATTAGACACAGAATTAAGTAGAAGCAGAGACAATTGGACTGGAAATGGAGTAGACTGTAAAGACATTTGTAAATTTATAGATTATTGTGTATCTACAAATTCAAACACAGTAATAGCAGATGTAACTTTATTAGTAAATTTAACACACAAGGAGACATAAGATGTCACATGAACAAATTGTAGAACAGTACGAAGCATACCTAAAAGAACACGAAGCATTTGAAACTAAAGGCGTAAAAGCAGCCGCAACTCGTGCTCGTAAAGCACTAGGTGAAATTGGCAAACTTAGCAAAGCACGCCGCGCTGAGATTCAGGAAAAGAAGAACAGCATGTAATGAAAGCTGCAGTAGTAGGTGCTGGTATTACTGGCATTACAACAGCGTACTATCTAGCAAAAGCAGGGTACGAGGTCACAATATATGACGCTCGAAGGTACCCTGCTATGGCTACGAGTTATGCAAATGGTGGACAACTTAGCGCAAGTAACGCAGAAACTTGGAACAGTTGGCGCAGTGTGTATAAAGGAGCAAAGTGGCTACTTAGAAAAGACGCACCATTAAAAATCAACCCTATGCCAAGCATAGAAAAATACAGTTGGTTTTTCAAGTTTATTAAAGAGATTCCAAATGCTGAAATTAACACGCAACGTACTTGTGAAATGGCACTTGATGCACATCACTTGTATAAGAAAATTGCGCACGAAGAAGGCATAAAATTTGACAAAGTTGAAAAAGGAATACTTCACATATATACGCAAGAAAGCGAATTTGCAAATGCGCGAAGAGTTAACAAAATTTACAATCGTGCTGGTCTAAAACGCTGGGAAGTAAGTCCAGAAGAATGTTTAAAAATAGAACCTGCACTTGTCCCTCCACCTACCCTGCTAGGCGGATTTTATAACGAAACAGATTTTACAGGCGATATACACAAGTTTTGTATTGAATTAGAACGTGTGCTAGAAGATCGCTACGGTGTAAAGTACATACAACAAGAAATAACAGATCTTGCGCAAATTAACAATGTGCAAGGTCCTATTGTTGTATGTGCTGGTATTGGTAGCAGAAAACTTGCAAATAAAGTAGGAGATAAACTTGACATTTATCCTGTAAAAGGTTATAGTATAACTATACATAATCCTGAAATTGCTCCATGGACTAGCATGCTTGATGATGAAGCGAAGATTGTTACTAGTAGACTAGGTAAAGATAGACTGCGTGTCGCTGGTACAGCAGAATTTACAGGATACAACACTGATATTATACAAAGCAGAGTAAGTCCTCTGATAGAATGGAGTAATAAAATCTTTCCTGGCATTAACACAGAACATGTAACACCATGGGCAGGTTTACGTCCTATGACTCCAAATATGATGCCTGTTGTAAAACAAAGCGCAAAAGACAATCGTGTGTTTTACAATTCAGGGCACGGACATCTAGGATGGACACTGAGTGCTTTTACTGCTACTCAGATTGTGGAAAATATTCAGAAAAACCACAACGGACTATAAAATGAAATATATACATAGCACATGGAAAACAACTGGTACTATAATAAAAAAATCGTAGAAGAACTACCAGAGGGCTCTATAGGCTTTGTGTATTTGATTACAAACACTACAAACGACAGAAAATACATTGGCAAAAAACTGGCACAATTTAAACACACAAAACCACCCCTTAAAGGCAGAAAAAACAAACGCCGTAGCACTGTTGAATCAGACTGGCGTACATATTATGGCTCATCAGACGAACTGAACGCAGACGTCGAACAATTAGGCACAGAGAACTTTAAACGTGAAATACTCTATTACTGTTACAGTAAGTCAGAGTTAAGTTACATCGAAGCAAGAGAACAATTCACACATAAAGTATTAGAATCAGACGAATATTACAATGGGCACATTAGAGTAAGAGTACACGGTAAAGGTATTCTTAACAAACAATTAAATGGCTAGATAGCCTCTCAATACATAAATCATGTAAGCGTTGCAGACTCGCAGTATTCTGCACCCGAGGCAAGTAAAACCAACTTTAGGCACAAAAGATAGCGGCTCTGTGAAAAAGATACAACCGCAACTGGAAGCATATTGCTGTTATGATATGTGAAAGGTTCCGAGACTATTCAGTGAAGGCTGAAGTAGGGGGTATGCGGGTTTCCGCCTCCGTGCAGCAATGCAATCTTCTTATAACAGATGAGCGAGACACGCAGATGATGGCGTCTTTTTTCATGGCTTCACCCGGCAACGGGTGAAGTATGAGTTCAACTTCGAGATGATAGCACTTCACTTCGTTCATAAAGTATAAGTTCTAATAAAGAAATAAAGTGATTGAACGAAGTGAAAAGAACGAATGAGCTTTAGCTCATTCCTTAAAGTATAATTTGATTTGCTTTCTTGCTTAGTTCCATATTCTCATCGACTACTTCGTTGAAGTACTTAAAGTCACTTAGAGGAAGTTCTAGAAATTCTGCATATGTTACACCACCTCGCATATACCAACATAGTTGCGCGATAGTTTTCTTGATACGATTAACTTCTTTATCGAACCCTTTAATTAGCCCCTCAATCTCTAGGTTAGATAATGCTAAGAGGCGAATACGAAAAAATTTGATTGGTCAAAAGTAAATGGTGCTACATATGCATGCGAACATTCGTCGCAGGTATGATTAACTTCTTTGGATGGTATGGCTTTGTTAATTTCATCTATTTTACGTTTAACTACTTCAAACAACTGACGTTCACTGTTTGTAACAAACTCTTGAATAAAGTCTACGTCAGTTACAATTTCCCCATCTGGTGTTTGAATTTTGTAGATAGTGCCACTTACATTTTTTACAGTGTAGTTTGTCATGGTTTGGAATATTTTATAAAATCTCTGCTGTTTGTCTTCTTCACTTAGTTCAGTGTTGTTGATAAGAGATATCATTCTCTGTTGTTCAAACTGTTCCATGTTTTGCATATTCACACTGTCGTAGTCATTGGGTTTGAGATATATCTGCATACCCTTGAATTCAACTGGATGACTGTATGCACTTAGGTTCACAGGCATATCCATGAAACTGCGTAGATCTATTTCGTAGTTATCTTCATTTTGACAACTAGGGCATGTACTCTTGTATTCCATCTTTTCACCATAACTTGCAATTCTAATAGCAATGAGAATAGTATCCAAGTCACACACAGGAATAGCCCAAGCATTTTTAATATTTGGCAAACAACTTTGAATCATGTCAACCACTGCTTGTCCGTTCATAAGTGCGTCAGGTGTGTTTATCTGTATTTCATCTTTTGTACTCATTGGAAAAACAGGTAATTCGTTGTTGATAGGCATTTCTAAGCAGTTCTGGTGCCAATACTCTCCGTTGCTAGGCAATCTAATATAAATTGCAGGCTGACGCATGTATTTTTGCAAAGGGTTTGCTCTGTTCTGCATTTGAGCAAATTGCTCAGGATTCATTGAAAAGTTCTCGGGTACTTCAACCATGTTTTTCTCCAGGTAAATACATAATAAATATGTGCATGTAGTATTTATATACGCATATAATTGGAGATTTTTTCTTTGCCTACAATTGATATTCCTGGTATTGGATCAGTACAAGCAGATAACTTTGCTAGTGAACAAACACTTAATCGTCTTGTTGAGGCTGTAAACAACCAGACAACAGGCGCCGGCGGACTTAACAGTATTTTTGCTGCAGTTGCAGGCGACAGTAAACGTGCTGCCAGAGACATACAACAGTTAGGTCAATCTGCTAGTACTACTAGTCGAGTTACTGATGAAGCAAGTCAAAGTGTAAAGGGATTGAGTCGTAGCAGTATGAATGTTACTGCTGCATTTAGCAGTGTAGCATCTGGTTTAGGAAATATTAATATAGAAGCACCTGCTAGTTCACTTACTGGTGCAATTAACAAAGCCGGAGAAATGATTGGAAACGCAGGCACTGGATTAGGAATTGCACTGGCTGGTACTGGTAATATTATTACTGGTGCAGTTGTGGCTGCGGCAGGTAAAGTAGGTGATTTAGCTCTCGCAGGACTTGGTACTGCACTAGGCGACATAGACAAAATGGGCACAGAGTATAGAAAAGCTGCCAACAATGGCGCACTGTTTGGTCAGAGCATGCTCAATTTTAGAACCTTTGCACATACCAGCGGACTAACAATGCAACAGTTTGGTAATGTTTTAGAAAAAAACAGAGAAGCAGTTAGTCAATTTGGCATGGCAACCACAGAAGGTGCAAATCAATTTTCACTTGCTAACAGCAGAGTAATTCGCGACTACGGAAATAGTTTTCAGCGCATGGGCATGACATTTGAAGATATAGGCAACAATACAGCAGAATATCTTGCTGCTATTGCAGAAGGCACACCTGGAGTATATACCACTGCAGTTAGCATGGCAGATGTAGCAAAAGGTGCATTTGATCTTGCCACACAGCAAAAAGCACTAGCGGCAATCAATGGTACAACAATAGAACAAGAAAAAGAAAAAATGCGCATGCAACGCAAAGATGCGCAAATGAACGCTGTACTACTAGGCATGAGTCAAAAAGAGCGTGAAGCGGTTCAGGCTCTAAGCGCACAGTTTCCGCAAGCAACGCAGTTTATCAAAGAATTTGTTGCATTTGGTGCACCAGTTACTAAAGAAGGTAACATGCAAGCAGCAATGATGAGCACACTTACAACTGAAATTGGTAATACTATCAATGCAGTCAAAGGCGGTGCCGATCTTAAACCTAGTTTAGAAACATTGAAAAACGTTGCCGGTAGCAGTAGTGCAATTATTGCAGAAACAGAAGCAATGGCTGATCTAGTTAAACTAGGCGTTGCTGGTAGCACAAATAGTTTTGTGCAAATGGCAGAAAAAAACTTTCAAACACAGTTTGAATTAATGAATAAAGTTAATGCTGGTGTTGTTGACAATGTACTAGCAGAGCTAAATGTAACCGCAGGCGGCGCAATTGGCAATTTTAAAAATGCAATTGATCCCGCAGCAGAAGCAGCAAACCAATTAACAAGTGCATTTCAGGAAGGATTTACTAGTATTAGTTCTTTGCTGGATGCTTTTTATAGAAGTGACACTGGAAGAAATGTTTTAAACACTGTGGCTAACGCTGTTACTGCTCCTGCGCAAGTGTTACAAGCAGCCGCAGTTGGTATTGGCACAGGTACAGAAGCCGCTGGTGTTGCAGGCCCTAATATAACTGCTGCTAGTAGAGGTAGATTAGAACAAACTGATGAAGGTCTTGTTAGTGCTGCACTGGATAAGATACCAGGTGGGTCAGAACTTGCGACAGCACTTAGTAGTATGACAGTTGATATGTCAGGTATGGCTGCAGTTTCTAGACGCCAACTAGCAGAAACACAGGATTTAGTTGCTGAGGTGAAAAAGTTAACAGACTCTAACAAGAGATTAGGTGACATCACAAAAGAGAATGGCACACGCTAATAAATTAGGTAAATACACAATAAGGTAATATAATAAGTTATGAGCTGGAAAAAACACTTCACATTAGTTAAAGACACGAGTCCGTTTACAAACGTTCCAAGTAAAGGCGGCAATGACGGTACAAAGTACAGTCACTATTCTAGTCACTTGCCTGAGGTTTATAGTGGACATCCAAATCGTACTGAACGTTATGGACAGTATGAGACTATGGATATTGATAGTGAAATTAATGCTGCACTAGATATTCTTGCTGAGTTTTGTACACAAACTAATTCAGAAAACGGAACAGGCTTTGACATTCACTTTCATGAAACACCAACTGAGAGTGAAATTGATATTATTAAGAAACAGCTCGTCAATTGGAATAATCTAAACGATTTTAACATGAGATTGTTTAAGATGTTTCGTAATACACTAAAGTACGGAGATCAGGTCTTTATCAGAGATCCAGAAACGTTTGAGTTGTTTTGGACTGAAATGAACAAAGTTACTAAGATTATTGTAAATGAAAGTGAAGGCAAAAAGCCAGAACAATATGTTATCAAAGATATTAATCCTAACTTTGAAAATCTTACAGCAACAGCAAACACATTCAGCGATCACGGCAATCAAGGTGATTTATACAAAAACAGAGGGTATATACAGCCTAGTACTTTGTATGACGGCAGTGGCGGAAGCAGTGCGCAAGGACGTTTTGATCGTGCTCTTAATGAAAAAGCAATCGAAGCAGAACATATTGTGCATGCTAGTTTGACAGAAGGACTTGATCCTAACTGGCCCTTTGGTAACAGTATACTAGAACAAGTGTTTAAAGTATACAAGCAAAAAGAACTGCTCGAAGATGCTATTATTATCTACCGTATCCAACGTGCTCCAGAGCGCAGAGTATTCTATATTGATGTAGGCAACATGCCAAGTCATATGGCTATGAGCTTTGTTGAGCGTGTGAAAAACGAAATTCATCAGCGTCGTATCCCAAGTAAAACGGGTGGCGGCACAAACATCATGGATACAACATACAATCCACTTAGTACAAACGAAGATTACTTCTTCCCACAAACAGCGGAAGGTAGAGGTTCAAAAGTTGATACACTACCAGGTGGCACAAACCTTGGTGAGATTGATGATTTGAAATTCTTTACTAACAAACTGTTCCGTGGCTTGCGTATACCTAGCAGTTATTTGCCAACTGGATTTGAAGACAGTCCAGCAGCATACAATGACGGTCGTGTTGGCACAGCAATGATTCAAGAAAAGCGTTTTAACGAATACTGCATGAGACTACAGCGTCTTATATCTGCTACATTTGACAGAGAATTTAAAATGTTTTTGAAGTGGCGTGGTGTTGAAATTGACAACAGTACATTTGAACTACGCTTCAATGAGCCACAAAACTTTGCCAGTTACCGCGAAACTGAAATGGATGCCGCAAGAATCAATACATTCCAAGCATTAGAAGGCTATGCATATATGAGCAAGCGTTTTCTTATGGGACGTTACTTAGGTATGACCGAAGAAGAAATGGCTGAAAACAGCAAATTATGGCGTGAAGAAAACGCTGATATCAGTGTTGAAAGTGAACTGCCTAGCATGCGCAGTGTTGGTGTTACAACTGGAGGCATTCAATCAGACATGGATGCATTTGAGCCAGAACTAGAACCAACAGTTGATGATGCAGCAGGTGGCGGTGAAGAAGGCGGCGCAGGTGAAGCAGGCGCAACCGGTGATGCAAGTCCAGTAGGATCAGCGCCACCAGCAGGAACAGAAGCCTAATAAATACGCTATAGGAGAAACTATGGCGTTCCGTAAACTATTTTTCAAAAGAGTACAAGGTATTCGCGACACATATTTGTTGCAAGAAGGTGATATTGCGCTCGACGAAAGTGATTTTAAACTATATCGTGGCGATGGAAGCACACTAGGCGGTATTGTAATTAGCGGTGCAGGCGGCGGCAGTGGCATAGCACTCACAGATATCAGTGTTA
>Ga0181400_1000199_pt1 | contig 24803 bp, 25 predicted proteins | sample 23SPOviralmetaG_FD_130129 | JGI IMG/M metagenome (GOLD analysis project Ga0181400, IMG submission 130129) | Marine viral communities from the oligotrophic San Pedro Time Series (SPOT) site, San Pedro Channel, CA, USA - 23 SPOT_SRF_2011-06-22 | ecosystem: Environmental > Aquatic > Marine > Strait...
AGTGGCACGCCAAAAGTAAACACTGGCACAAGCAGTGCTTATGCTATTGGCAGTTTAAGTGTACCAATTACAAGTAGCAGTGTGCGCACAGTTGAAACTATTAAAGCAAGAGCAAGAAACGTAAACGGAATTAGCTCATATAGTGAATTGTCTACTAAGTTGCAAGTACATACTGCATCACAAAGTGGTATTAGTGAGATTGCTATTGCAGTAAGTGACAGTTTAGGTGCTGGATTTGATGATGATGGTGTGCGTATATTTGATTTTAGTAGTGATACAACAAATACACCAAGTTACACAAGTTCAACAAACTTTTACACAAACAGTTTATACGGCGAAAGTGCAGATCCAGGAGTTGCAGGAACCAAAGAAGCAACTATTAGACTAGGTGTACTCAAGTATGATGTAACAGATTACAGTAGTGGATTTTTACCTGCAGGGCCTGACCGTAGTGGCGATACAGGTACACAATACTTTACATTTGCGTTCCGCAGAACTACTACTGCAAACTTTGATATTAATATTACAAGTAGTAGTGGTATTGCAGGCGCATGGTATGCTGCACCTGGTACTACAATGGATGACAGTAGTGGACTTAATGGCTGGATTGAAACAACTACACAATACAACGGTGTAGGATTACCAGGCAGTGACACAGGCAATGGTGGTAACGGATCAAACGGTGGTGCATTTACTGGCGCTGATGTTATCCCAACAGGCAGTAGTTTAAGTGGCGGATATACAATGACACTAGGTACTGCTAACCTCAGTAATGCAACAGGAAACGTTTGCTTGGTGCGTATTGCACTAACTAGTGGACAAAGCGTAACTGCTCTTAGTATAGGAGTTGCTGCGTAATGGCTATTACTGACAATCAAAAAATTGACTATCTGTTTAAGAAGATTGGTTATGGTGCAACTAAAACTGATACTAACGCTAACAAACTTGCTCCTAACGAAGCGATTCCAAGTCCACTACTCATACGTGGTGACAGAGTATGGCAACAATCAGGTGACATTCCTGCAGTCAGACCTAGTAGCACTAGCAGTATTGTGCAAATTTATACTGGTTCTAGTGTAGTTGAGACTACAGAAGATAACACAGCAACATCAAACAGAACTTGGAAAACAGGATTGACTGGTTGGATACCTCCGCAGTTTGGCAGTACCTACATTGTGAGTATATACATTCACACCAGCGGAGATGCAGCAAATGCAGCAAGTATCAGTAACAAAGTATTTGTTACAGGCAGTGGCAACAATGATGAATGGTTTTTCGATTATGAATCTGGCGTGCTTAACTTTATTGGTACAAGTTTACCTAATGGTAAAAGTTTCAGTGGCAACAGTGTATATGTAGAAGGCGCACGTTATGTTGGTGCATATGGTGTAAGTGCTGCTAGTTCATTTGGTGATTTAGAAGCCTCTGGGACAACAGTAACTACTGCAACAGCAGGTGATGATATTACACTTGATCCTGAAACAGGCAACGTTGTAATAAGTGGCACAACTGCACTACAGATTCCAGTAGGCACAGAAGCACAAAGACCAACAGCTGCAAAAGGCATGATTCGTTTTAATGATGACGATGACGAAGTTGAAGTATACAACGGAAGCGCATGGGTTAGTATAAGTCCTAGCAACACTATTACTAAAAATGATTTTAGTGGAGACGATAGTACAGTAGCATTTACACTTGGCGCAAGCACAACCACAAATGCTGTACTAGTCACACTCAACGGTGCAGTGCAAGAAGCAACTAATGCATATAGTGTAAGTGGCACTACACTAACTTTCACAAATGCTCCTGCTACAGGTGATGTAATACAGGTTAGAAGTTTTCATAGTGGCAATGCACAACCAGCACAAAAGTTTCAAAGTTTTACAACCACACAAAGAGATGCACTGAGTAGTGCAAATGGTGATGTAATATATAACACAACTACAAATAAATTTCAAGGCTATGCTAACAGTGTTTGGGTAGACTTCCACTAATCTGATAAATAAAAATGCAAGCGTTCTGTCTTGTTTAGGTTAGATTTTATCCTCTAAAAAAAGTCTGCAAAAAGTTAATAACCCTCCCTTTAACCGTTAAAAAATACAAGAACTTTTGACGCTGTTTCTTTGCGACTAGATTATATTTTCCCCGTATCCACTAAATACACTTGTTAATTAACAGCACGATATCGTGATTGGACGGAGAAAAACAAAATGGCATTGACCAGAATTAAAACCAACCAGATTACTGACCTAGCAGTGACTACAGCAAAACTTGCTGCAAACGCTGTTACAGCAGCTAAACTGGAAAACAACCTTACCTATGGCAGTGATTTTACTGTTTCAGGTAACCTTACAGTTTCGGGTACTACAACAAGTGTTAGTACAACAAATACTCGCGTTGAAGATGCAATTATTGCACTAAGCGCAGAAGCAAGTGGATCAGCAAGTGTAGACAGTGGTCTACTTATCAACCGTGGTTCAGATGATAACCAAGCATTCCTTTGGGATGAAAGTGCAGATCAATTTATTGTTGCTAACGTAGGCAGTGAAGATGGTGATACAGCAGGTAACGTTAGTGTTAGCAGTTACGCTGGATTGCAAGCAGGTGCAGTTGTTTATGGTTCATTAAATGATGGAACAACAACGCTTACAAGCACAGCGGCAGAACTTAATCTAATTGATGGCTCGAGTGCAGGCACAATTGTAAACAGCAAAGCAGTAATTTACGGATCAAGCGGTGAAGTAAACGCAACCACACTACAGATTGCTGGCACTTCAATCACTGCAACTGCAGCAGAACTTAACATCATGGATGGTGATGCTACAGTAAGCACAGATGCTTTTGCTTCTGGTGACGGACTTGTAACAAATGATGCTGGCACTATGAAACAAACTAGTGTCGATACTTTAGATACATATCTGTCAGCAAGTACAAAAACACTTACAAACAAAACTATTGACAGTGCAAGTAATACACTTACATTGGATCTAAGTGAAGGTACACTAACAGGTACAACTGCAGAATTTAACAGTGCAATAAGTGATGACAGTTTTGCTACATTAGCAGGTACAGAAACACTAACAAACAAAACACTTACTGCTCCAAAAATTGCAAGTGGCGGCTTTATTGCTGATGCAAACGGTAACGAACTTGTTATCTTTACAACAACAGCAAGTGCAGTCAACGAAATTACACTAGCAAACGCGGCAGCAAGTGGTCATCCAACTATTACCACAACAGGTAGTGACACAAACATCAACCTAGTACTAAGTCCAAAAGGTTCTGGTACAATTGACGCTAGTACAAGTAAAATTGTAAATGTTACTGATCCAACAGCAAACCAAGATGCTGCAACAAAATCATATGTTGACAGTCAGGTTACTGGTGGTTCTACACTTGCTATTGCTGGTGACAGTGGTACAGACAACGTTGTTGTTGGTACTAACACATTTACATTTAGTGGTACTTCAAATGAAATCGTTACAGCGGTAACAGACAACACAGTAACTATTAGTTTGCCAGATGATGTAACAATTGGCGGTGATGCAATTGTTACAGGTAACTTGACAGTTAACGGTACTACAACTACAATTTCAACAACAAACAGTGTGGTTAGTGATAACTTGATCGAACTTAACAACGGTGCAGGTTCAAACGCTAACGATAGTGGTATTGTTATTGAACGTGGTTCAACAGGCGACAATGCTATCTTTGCATGGGACGAAAGTGCAGACAAGTTTACACTTGGTACAACAACAGCAACAGGTGATAGTACTGGTGATTTAAGCATTACAACAGGTATACTAGTTGCAAATATTGAAGGTAATGTCACAGGTAATGTAACTGGTAGTGCAGATACACTAACAACAGCAAGAGCAATTGCATTAACAGGTGATGTAACTGGTACTGCTAACTTTGATGGTAGTGCAGGTATTAGTATTGCAGCAACTATTGCTGCCAACAGCGTTGCACTTGGCACTGACACAACTGGTGATTATACTGCAACTATTACAGGCGGCAATGGTATTGCGTCAACTGGTGCTACATCAGGTGAAGGCATTGCACATAGTCTAAGTGTTGACTTAACTGACACAGCAATCTTTGCTAGTGACGGTACAGCAAGTCGTGCAGTGGTACTAGACGGAAGTGGTGACTTTACAGCAAGTACAGGTACATTCACTAACATGGATGGTATTATTGGTGCAAACACAGCTGCAGCAGGTAGTTTCACAACAGTTGGTACAACTGGTGAAGCAACACTAGCAAGTGCTATTGTAAGTGACTTGACTGCAACTCGCATTGTATTTGCAGGCTCAAGTGGTGCTCTTGAAGATAGTGCAAACTTGGTATTTGCTAGTAACTCACTAGATGTTACAGGTGCTATTACTGCAACTGGTAATATTGACATTGCAGATGCTGGCTCACTTAGAGTTGGTACAGGCAATGACTTTACTATTAACCATGATGCCACAAACACTACAATTACAAACGGCACAGGCATACTTGCTATTGACGGTGCAGCAACAAGTGCTATCCGTATTAACGAAGCAGGCGCAAACGTTGACTTTGTTGTAGAAGGTGATAGTAACACTGGATTGATTACAGTTGATGCAAGTGGCGACAACGTTGGTATTGGTGGAGCACCAAACGCAAACGTAGTATTTGACATTAACGACACAGGTGCAATGAAACTTGCAGTTGGTACAACTGCACAGCGTCCAGGAACTGGTGTAACAGGTATGTTCCGTTATAACTCAACTACTAACCAGATTGAATATTATGACAACGCAGGTTGGGAAAGTGTTAGTACAGCATTTACACTTGCTAGTTCACAAACATTTAACGGTGATGATAGTACTGTAGCATTTACACTAAGCGCACTAAGTGGTGCAGATAGTTATACTGTTGCTGGTGTACTTGTTATGCTAAACGGTGTGGTACAAGAGCCAACAACTGTTTATGGTATTAGTGGTACAACACTAACATTTACAACTGCTCCTGCAACAGGTGACTTGATTGAAGTGCGTAAATTCACTACAACAACAACTGTAGTTGCAATTGCAGATAGTGATGGTGATACACAGATCCAAGTTGAAGAAACAAGTGACGAAGATGTTATCCGCTTTGATGTTGCTGGCTCACAGATTGCTAGTATTACAAGTGCTGGAATCGTAATGGACTCTGGTAAAACACTAGATGGTACAGCAACAAGCGCACAATACGCTGACTTGGCTGAGATGTACGCAGCAGACGAGGAAATTGCTCCTGGTACTGTTGTACACTTTGCAGGCGAAGGCAAACTAGCAGCATGCGATATTGAAAACTGTCGTTCAGTTGCAGGTATTGTAAGTACTGATCCAGCATACTTGATGAACAGTGTGCAGGAAGGTGTTGCACTTGCACTAGCAGGTCGTGTTCCAACTAAAGTAACTGGTGCAGTAGCAGCAGGTGACTTGATGGTATCAGCAGGCAACGGTATGGCAATGGCTAATAACGAAGCAGCAATGGGTACAGTAATTGGTAAAGCAATCGAAGCACATGAAGGCGGCGAAGGCGTTATTGAAGTACTAGCACTTATGATGTAATCATAAAAAAAATAAACAAAGAATAGCACCTTCGGGTGCTATTTTTTTGACTGGCTCAACCGGATAAATACAAGCAGTTAATTAAAGGAATACACACATGGCGTTTACTAGGCCCAAAGCTGCTCAGATTGATTTTGATCTCACTAACATCAGTGATCCTCTTATTCGTATCAATAGTGCCGAATCTGGTGACAATACAAACGATTTAGGTATTGTCTTTGAACGTGGAAATCATACCAATGCTGCTATAGTATGGGATGAAAGTGCTGACACATTTAGACTCATAAGCACCACTCATGATGCTAGTTCACACACCAGTGACATTAACATCAGTGACCATCACAATATAACCCTTAAAAGAGTAACACAGTCTGAGCAACAGTATACGACTTCAAACATGATGAAGTTTAATCAACTGTATCTCGGTGCTGCAAATGGAAGTTATTTTACCAGTGGTGAATACCAAAAAGTAGTAACTATTATTCCAAGTGCTGACAGTCAAAACTATCAAGTGATTGGTAGAATAACTGCACAAAATGCTGGTAGTATTCACACAATTGACTTTAATGTAGCCATGCGCAGTGAAACACTTCCTGCCTTATCATATTCAACTGCTTTCACAGAACAATATACACAACAACTTATTAAACCTCAATTGTGGCATAAACAAACAACTACTGCAGGATTTATCATTGCATTTGAAGTATTAAACAGTACAATATACGGAAACGTCACTGTTGACATTGACGTTGTACCAAGAGCAGATTCTCAAAAAGCAAATGTCACTGTAAACACAACACAAAACAGCGAAACTACCAGTGTTGATGCAGGCTACACTGTAGTTGACATGACAAAGGTTTATGCGATCAACGGTAGTTCTTTTACAATTGCCGGTGCATATTCATTTCCTACTAGTGATGGCACAAATGGGCAAACTCTAGTTACTGATGGCAGTGGCACACTAAGTTTTACTACCTTAAACCAAACTATTAGTCTTGCAGGTGATAGTGGTACAGACAATTATACTACTGGAGAAACACTAACATTTGCTGGTGGAACTGGTATTGATACTACTGTTAGTGATAATAACATAAGTGTTGCAGTAGATAGTACAGTTGTATTAAATAATCAAAACAACACCATTACTAGCACCACAGCAGGCGGTAGTGCGGCACCTGAATTTGAACTATTTAGAGATATTACAGGTTCAGATGCAAACTATATTGGTCAGATAAAGTTCAGTGCAGACAATGATGCAAATCAAAAAACAGTTTTTGCTAAGATTACTGGTAAGATAGGCGATGCTAGTGATGGAAGTGAAGATGGCATAATTGAAATAGCCCATCAAAAAGCAGGTTCGCAAAATATCAATGTGCGCATGACCAGTACAGAGTTCAAGATTATGAACGGTACTGATTTTGATGTTGAGACACATGATGGCTCAAGCACAGGACTAAGACTTGCTAACACTCTGGTTACTGCAACAGCCGCAGAACTAAACAGATTAGACGGTATTGGTAGTGCCGCAGTCGGCTTAACAGATACACAAACACTAACAAATAAAACACTAACTAGTGCAATAGTTACTACAGATATAAGATTAAATGCACGAGCAGAACTAGAGTTTTATGATAGCGACAGTAGTCATTATGTTTCCTTTAGAGCACCTGCTACTATTACTAGTAATATAACTTGGACACTGCCAGCAAGTGACGGCACTGATGGACAAGTGCTTGCAACAAATGGCGCAGGCACACTAAGTTTTGCAGACGCTGGAAGCGGAGGAGGAGGGTCTGGATCAAGTTATCCAGGTAGTACATTCCAAACACTTCCTGGAACAGATGGCGACTTTGATTTAAGTTATAATGTTGCACAAACAAGTCAAGAAGCACCATTTGAAGCAGGCGGAACTGATGCATTTGGTGTAAACCTAGGTAGTGTGTTTACACTTATGGATCCAGTTGGAAGTATAGAAACAGCATCAGAATCAGGTTTAGATTTAGGCACATTATCATAACAAATAAATAATAAGGTATAGCAGGAGCAAAAGATGCCTACAGTATTACAGTTTCGTAGAGGAACAACAGCACAAAATAATAGTTTTACCGGCGCAGCCGGCGAACTCAGTATCGACGCAGACGTGGATAGTATTCGCGTACATGATGGTTCAACAGCAGGCGGCTTTGAAACAAACGCGAAGCAAGCACAATACGCTGACGTTGCAGAACGCTATCGTGCAGACGCTGAATATGATCCAGGTACACTGCTAGTGTTTGGTGGTGAGGCTGAAATTACTATTAGTGCAGAAAAATATAGTAAACGTATTGCTGGTATTGTCAGTACTGATCCTTACTGTGTAATGAACAGTCCAAAAGACGAACGCAATGATCCAACTTTTCCTGCGATGGCATTGCTAGGTCGTGTTCCTGCACTAGTAATAGGCGAAGTACGCAAAGGTGACTTGATGGTTGCTAGTGACACTCCTGGTCACGCAGAAGCATGGCGTGACGAAAGCAATCCTCCTGCAGGCAGTGTGGTTGGAAAAGCAGTAGAAGATAAAACTGGCGCAAGTGCTGGAGAGATAGAAATATCAGTCGGCAGGCTTTAAGATGCCTGCAGGAAAGTTTTACACAGCAGACTATTTAGGTGAAATGGTCAGTGTAAATACCAGTTGGCGTGATCGTAACAATCCTGACAGCATGACTTGGATTGAAAAATCTATTATTAATGATGATCATGATAGCGTTGCACATGTTATAGGCAACAGCAAATCTCGACACAAGTTTGATTTAAATTTACTTAAAGGGCAAGTAGGTGGTGCTAAAGGTGTGCGCAGTGTAGGACAAAGTTACGGATGTAACTTGTTATATAAAGACTTTAATCCAACATTTTTAATTGCTACAAATAAGCATATTTGTAGTGAAATTGCTGATAGTGATTACACTAAAGAAAATATTGTTTACAGCAACGTCAAAAACATACTTGCACATCCAAATAGTTTTCATCTATATCCTAAGATGTTTACTGCAAGCACAGGTACTCTTGCACTACGTCTTGCATGTGCCGACGGGCACGAGCAAGTGTTTATGGTAGGTATGACCTGCTATGATAAAGAAGATGATAACATTTACATTGGCAAACACGATGCATATAACGAAATGAATGTTGAGAGTTCAAATGCAAAGCTCATTCAAGAAACATGTAAAATATTTCTTTCATACAGTGATGTTGAGTTTTATTATGTAGCAACTGATATGGGATTAATGCCAGAAGCCTATAACTGGTGTCCTAATGTTAAAGAAATAACTTACCTTCAATACTATAATCTAGCAGGATTAGGCGCTATTGCACATTAATGCTTCAACTGTTTTAATTTTATCAACAATCTCATCAATCTGAAATGTAGTAAACACACCAGGGTGCAGAGGTTTGGGCCATGCATCCAGTTTACTCCATGCATAACCTTTGTGTTCATCGTTTAGTTTAGGAATAAATTCATCTTCTACTACACATACATAGGTACTGTATGTAAAGTTATTCTTGCTGTTAGTAAACTTTTCTACTGGGATAGTTTTGAGTACCAGTGGCATAAAGCCAATTTCTTCAACAATCTCACGCTGTAGCGCAGTATATTCTGTTTCACCTTCTTCTACTTTGCCGCCAACAAACGCCCACATGCTATTATACCTAGCACCGTTACGCAGCACAAACATATATCTACTGGTTGATTTACTTAGAAATAACGATCCAACACTACTGTTAGATAACGATGCTCCAGTCGCCTGCTTGATATTCGCCTTCATAGCTCTTGACCCATTCTGTTCCAGTCCACTTGTACTGAAGTCCTGTATTTACATTAGTCATATAGTGTACACCCAAATCGGTACTACTGTCAAATGCAACTTGCCAATTGGTGCCGTTATATTCCACAATATCGTTAGCACCTGCTACTAAATCTCCCCAAGCATCAGATCCATCTGTGTTGCTTGCATTTCCTATATCGTTTAAGAAAAGATAACGCTGTCCTAGAGTAGCACTAGCAAGACCTGCATCAGGCGCACTGCGCAAAGGATTAATAATTTTTGTTACTGCGGGTAAATCATTTGTTGGGATAGTATCGCTTTGTACTGTCCATAGTAGTTTGTGTGGATCACTAGGATGGAAAGCAACTGTTCCTATTATTTCTGCGGTGCCTTGTTCTAAACGCAATTGACTAATACCACTTTGTAGTTCACCATACTGGTTTATAAGTGCTGCCCAACTGACATCATCTGTGCCTACTTTTAATGGCGGATCATCTAGCGGTGTATAATCTACTTTGTTGGTGCTTGTTTCATTGCGATCAAGTATTTGTACAGTGTTACCTAATAGTATAATTCCAAAGTTCATTGGCGTAAATTTCATACGCTCACCTAGTAGTATTTGTCCATCAATAACACCATCTGCAATGCCGCCTTGATCATCATATATACTAGCAACAATCTTGTTAATAACACCAAGTTTTTTAACTTTTGCAGGTGCAGTTAACCAAATTGGAACAGTAAACTGTAGTGTAGCAATATCAATTTGTTCATCAACACCAACTGGAACACTTCTGCTACTAAATTGTACATTTGCAAGTTCAATATAACTTAAACTTGTCCAGTCAAGATAGTTGTCAGTGCTTTGTATTTCAAGTGCAGGATTAAACAATACAAGTATTTGTTCTAATAATTGTAGTTTTTGAGTAGTGTTACTGGTCCAAATATCTACGTTCATTTGCAGTGTATAAGGAACAGGCATTGCACGCTCTACAGTAAAAGCATTACCTTGCTGTGTGTTATATTCATTTGTATTTGGATCAAACTTGCGCATACGGATATGCTTTTTATCAACAAACGTTGGATCCTGTCTTCGCTCTGCATTATATTCTAGTCCTGCCATATAACAACTGATCATAGGCGTTGGAATGATTTTGTTCTCACTGTTCTCACGGATAAGATTACTCACCATACGAGTACTATCACCATACTTAACTGGTACAGTTGTAAGTGTTGTATTGCCAGATCTATCCTTGCCATACTCTACTTGAAAGTTACTAAATGCACGAATAAACTGCAGTAGGAAACGTCTAATTTGTTGATCGTAAAAAAACTGTTGTGGCATTAATCTTCTCTAGGTTTAAGTGCATCACTAAGCGACTGTCTACTAGTCGCAGTAGTGTTATCGTCTGCAGTGAACGTACTTTTGTTATTGATAAATCCATCCATTTGTGTTGAACCTGTTCCTGGTGTGAGCGCACTGCGCACATCATCTTCTACTTTTATCCAACGTGATCCGCTGTATCTAAACAGTCTGTTTGGTAAAAAGTCTAAGCGTAGTACAAAGTCGCCTTCTTGTGCATCGCCGGGAAAACTAGTACCCATGCTAATTGGTTCGCCATTAGGAGCAAGTCCATCACCGACTAGGTATCCGCTATAAGCGTTAGTGTTAGTAGGTGTAATTCGTCTAGCATCTGCACTTGCATCAGTACTATCTGCATTTTGTGCTGTATCATCAGCATTAACGCCCTTAGGCTCTAGTGGTCTACCAGTGACTGGATCGGTAGGAACAATATAGTATTGACTTGTATCATATCCACTTTTAGGAACTTCTGCTTCTGCTTCCTCTACAACTTTGTTTGTAATTTCAAGTTCTTTGTTGTATGTACTAAGCAAATCACGAAGTGTATTATCTGTCGTGTTTCCGTCACTATCTTCTTGGAGTACGTTTAGAATATCGCTATATTCTTGACTGTCCACTAGTGGTGTACACTTTACACGCCACAAATGACTCCACCAAGTTGGGCTAAAACCTTCACTTGGACGACTGCCTTCTTGAATAACATAATAGCGTTTGAGGCTAAGTTCAACACTTTCATCTAGTGCGCTAAAATCTGTAAGGTGTGGCAGTTCAATAACATCGCCTGCCATAAGTTTGCGACCAAGGTTGTTTAGCATGTCATTCTCATGGAATGTAATAAACAAGGTGTCGTTTGCTAAAAACAAACCAAACTGTGATAAGTCAAAGTCTGTATCACTTACACTGTATATGCCACGCAAGCCATAAATGTCTTGATCGTATAGTCTATCTCTATTTTCTAAAAATAAAAAGTCTTGTATGCCTAATGGATCAGGCTCTTGCTCACCACCTGATTGGTTTGCGACACCTAAGTACTTGTGTACATTGATACCTGTGCCACCAATCGTAAACATTTCTTTGATTCTTCTGTCAAAGAATCTATAATCGTTGGTGTGAGCACCATCTTTCCATAGTGAAATTCTTGGCATATTAATTCCTTATTGCGTAGTATTTATCGCTTATAAATAACTTGATGAAACTAGACCTACACGGACATACTATTCATGCAGCTTACGCTTTGTTTAACAGCCGTATAACAGATGCATACTACGCCAAGCATCGCACTGTTGTGGTTATAACAGGGCAAGGTGCTATTATGAACGAATTTAGAGTATGGGCAGTGCAACATCCTCATATCAGAAGTTGGTCTAACAACCCTCATAATCCCGGAAGTTATAAAATATCAATAAAAAAAGGTTGACACTTTTCAAATAGGTGCTATATTAATATAGTAAGTTGAAGTTGAGGAGAGATATATCGTGAATTACAGTTATTTGGTATTTGGCGTTTTATTTGTTATTTCAATTATATTTGTAGAATATTTTTCAGGAGGATTGAACTAATGGTTAGTAACGCAAAGTTTAAAGATTTCGTTGTAGCACTTAGCGTAGAAGATCAGCAAACAGTTGTTGATAGGCAGTTGCGTTTGCTTCCTGCGTTTATCATGCAAGAAGTTGCTGGTACTAATAATCCAAAAGTTATTCGCAAGTTAGAGAGCCGCTTAAAGCAGGTTCGCTTGATGTTGTCCTCTATTGTTGCTAACGGAAAGGTTCTTTAATGAATGAAGTTTTAAATGATATCGAAAACCTTGAGGTTATTGCACATGGTATTCGCAAAGGTGTAAGTAAGAATCTTACACTTGATTTGATTGAGAAGATGATCGAGTTGAAGCAACTTGAGGTAAGTATTTTCGAACAAGAAATGGAGAATGAATATGGCATTAACTGCTCTTAAAGGTAAACCTATCAAGCGTAAAAAAGCACCTGTTGCTCGACGTAAAACAACTGGCGCCGGCGCAGCTCCGTTAGATAATTATCGGCGTGCATGCGACTTCTTTCACTTTGATGTAGATAGAAAAGAATATATACCTGTGATTAAACAGTATATAAAGAAAAAGTTTGACAAAGCAACTGCAAATCAGATTCTTAAGAATCCAGATAGTCGCTTACAGTACAGTAATATTGCTTGTTATTGTCACTACATCAACAATGATAAAGCAGATCAAGTGCCAGAAGATAGTCACAATTGGATGGAAGGCAAGTTCCAAAGCCTTGCTGAAAAAGGTAAACTAATTGCTGATGAAGCAAAAGCAGAAGAAAAAGCAAAGCCTACTAATGTGTATGTTCCTAATATTCAGGAGCGTATTAAAGAAGTAAGTGGCAACTTTATTGCAGAGATTGAGGAAATAGTTGATGATTTTATCCGAGATCCTAAGGCATTTAAAAAATTTGATGCTGTAAAGTTCTTCCGCAGTAAACAAATTAATCAAGCGCATACTAGGCATATCCGTGCATTCTATGAAACTATTCTTGCAGAATATTTGATGTTGCAACAGCCTGTGAAAGAGCAAGAAGAACAGTTGCGTGAAGCATATTCACATCTTGGCAAAGCAGAAGTAAAGAAAGCAGTAGAACTGTTTCAAGGTATTGTCGGTGCTTGTGATTTGATTACAGCAGAAAGTAAAGCAAATCGTAAAACACGCACACCTAAGCCTAAGAGTGCTGACAAGTTGGTAGCAAAAATGAAGTATTGTAAAACCGACGAAAAGTATAAAGTAGCCTCTATCAATCCAGTTGATATTATTGATGCTAGTGAGATTTGGGTCTTTAATGTTAAAACACGCAAACTAGGCAAGTATGTTGCAGAAGAACATGCAAGACTGCAGGTCAAAGGAACTACACTACAGTTTTTTGATGAAAAGCAAAGTGTTGCAAAAACACTGCGTAAACCTGAAGAGCAGTTGCGAGAGTTTAACAAAAGTGGCAAAGTACAGTTGCGTAAATTCTTAGATAACATCAAAGGTGTTGAAACAAAAATGAATGGACGCTTTAATGCTGACACTGTGATCCTTAAAGCAGTAAAGTAATAAATAGTGTGTAAGAACAGGAACACACTATGGCAACACTAGCAAGTTTAAGAGCAGACACAACTGATTACATTCGCTTTCGATTAGGCGATGGCATGGTTGATGTTGAACTCGATCCAGAACACTATGACAATAGCATTGATAAGGCAGTAAAACGTTTTCGTCAACGCAGTCAAAATGCTTATGAAAGCTCATATGTATTCTTAAGTGTTGTCAAAGAGCAGCAAGAGTACACACTACCAGACGAGATTGAAGAAGTGCGTCAAGCATTTAGACGCAGTGTTGGTAGTGGATCAAGTGATACTGGTACACAATTTGAACCGTTTGAAGCAGCGTTTCAAAACACTTACTTGTTACAAAGTGGACGTATTGGTGGCATGGCAACATATGAAATGTACTATCAGTATCAAGAACTAAGTGCAAGATTATTTGGTGGCTTTATTAACTTTGAATTTAATCCTGTAACAAAAAAACTTACACTGCTTCGTAAATTCAGCGGAGACGGTGAACAGATTGTGCTATGGACATATAACCTACGTCCTGAAGCAAGATTGCTACAAGACAGGCATGCTGGTCCATGGGTACAAGACTATGCACTAGCACTTGCAAAGTATACACTAGGTGAAGCTCGTAGTAAGTTTAGTACTATTGCAGGACCACAAGGTGGCACAAGTCTTAACGGTGATGCACTTAAAGCAGAAGCACAGGTTGAAATAGATAAACTTGATGAAGAACTACGCAACTATGTTGATGGTAGCGATCCCCTTTCATTTATTATAGGTTAAATTATGTTAAAATTTTTCCGCTGGCAAGGCGGCTATGGCGGTGATACAATACTTGCCTCAATTTTATCTGTAAACGATGATCTAATATCTAATATTAATAGTATCAAATTACAAAACAATGGTCGTTCTTACGCTACGTCCAACAAAGAACATGTTCTAAGTGAACTAGCACATGCAAACATATCAAGTGACATAGCATTGATAGAACAACGCATTGAAAAAACAATCAATGATAGTAAAACTCATATTATAAAAAATCATTGTTACATGCCATTTATGGACAAATACAGCAACTATATGGTTGATATTGTGAGTACAAACAACTTATTAAGTTTTACCACTAGTGCTAATTTTAACAAAAACTATGAAATTACATCAAATTTTTTACGAGATTCGGATAAATTTTATAAAGTCTTAGAGCAAAAAGACAAACACGAGGCTGACAACTATATGTTATATCAGATTGCAGTCAGTCACTATAGACATAATGCTAAACAACACCAATCAAAAAACAAAATAGTTCTAGACAAATGGATAGATAGGCAATATAATACTATATTAGGATATGAATTTAGCAAAGATATCTTAGATCAATGGATAGAAAAAAACCAATATTTACTGAACAGAAGTAATATAAAAATTGAAAAAATTTGTGATTTGGTAAAACAAGAAATGCCATATAATAAAATAAGGAAACTTATATGATTATCGGAATTTGCGGACTGATTGGTTCTGGTAAAGGAACTGCAGGTGATGTGCTAGTTGATCAAGGCTTTACTAAAGTAAGTTTTGCTGACAAACTAAAAGATGGCGTAAGCACAATCTTTGGTTGGGATAGAGCATTGCTAGAAGGAGACACAGATGAGTCAAGAGCTTGGCGAGAACGAAGAGACGACTTTTGGACTGATGAAACGAAAATGGAAATCACTCCTAGGTTGGTTCTTCAGTTATTTGGTACTGATTGTATGCGTAATGGCTTCGATGACGGAATCTGGGTAAGCCTACTTAAAAAACAAATACTTGAAAATCCAGGTAACTATGTAATTCCCGATGTGCGTTTCCGCAACGAACAACAAATGATTCGTGACATTGGCGGAGAAATTTGGTGGGTGCAACGCGGCGAATTACCTGAATGGTGGGGCAGTGCTGTTGTAGACAATAACACCGGTACCAAACTAATGATGGGTTATGATGTCCATGCTAGTGAATACAAGTGGGCAGATACAAATGATAAATTTGACGAAATAATCTATAACAATGATAGTATAGATACACTTAGAGGTCAGGTTTTAAGTCACCTCGGGACCATCCCGTACTAATTAGTTCGGCATTGCAATTCAAGCAAACTGTTTTAAGATTGCGATTGCTAACATTATTTAAATTTCCATCAATATAAAACACAGTGACTTGCACTCTAAGTGTAGGTTTAAATCCACATGCTTCGCATGTACGCTTGACTTTATACCCACTATCTACCCATAATGGTTTTACAGGTTTATGTAATTTTAAACACTGTTCGCACTTCTTTCTGTAAAAGACACGATCGTCTTTGTGATAGTTGATTGCTCTAGGACGTTGTCCACATGTCTCACAAATAGGGCGTTGCATATGCTTATTTACCCATACCTTTAAAGGGATTTGTCAAATACGGGGTTTTTAAGGGTGTTCTTATAAATAGTTATAACGAATTAAAACCTTGATTGAGGAAGAAAAACATGGCACTAATATCACCGGGTGTAGAAGTTACAGTTATTGATGAAAGTAATTATGCACCATCAGCAGCAGGCACAGTAGCAGCGATTGTTATTGCAACTGCACAAGATAAAACAAGTGGAACTGGCTCAGGCACTGCGGCAGGAACAACTGCAGCAAATGCTGGCAACACATACTTGATTGGAAGCCAGAGAGAACTAACAAGTACTTTCGGAAATCCAACATTTTACAACACTGCATCAGGATCACCGATTAATGGTTACGAACTTAATGAATATGGCTTGATGGCAGCATACAGTTTACTCGGTGTAAGTAACAGAGCATATGTTATCCGTGCAGACATTGACCTTGCTGAACTAGCAAGCAGTACAAGTCGTCCGCTGGGTAATCCAACAGGCGGCACAGTTTGGTGGGATGTAAGTTCAGACACACGCTGGGGAATTTTTGAATGGAATGCAAGCACAGGTGCATTTACTAACAAAGTTCCAACAGTAATCACAAGTACAACTGATCTAACAGGCGGTGTTCCAAAAACTTCAATTGGTGCAATTGGTGATTATGCATTGGTTGCAACAAATACTAGCAATCCTGTATACTACAAGAACCGCAGCAATGCTTGGGTACTAGTAGGAAGTTCAGCATGGCAGGTTGCACATGCAACAATTGCTGGCACAGTAGCAAGCACAGGTAACGATTTTACAATTGGTAACAGCATTGACATCAATGGCTCAACTGTAACCACAACTGCACAAACACTGGCAGGTCTAGTTAGTGACATTAACACTGCAGCAATTACAGGCGTAACTGCCGCGGCAGTTGATAATAAAATTGAACTTTATGCAACTAGTGCCGCAGCAAGTGAGCAGATTATTCTTGCTAACAATACTGGTACAATCCTCACAGATGCAGGTTTGACAGCAGGTACATATGCAAGACCAAAGATTGCACAAGATCCACATTACACTGTCCCAGCATGGAAGTCAACAGATACAACACCTCGTCCAACAGGTAGTGTATGGGCAAAGACAACACAAAGTAATTTAGGATTTTTAGCAGACGTTAGTACATATAGTACTAGTACTGCATCGTTTACATCTAGTAGTGCTCCGTCATACACAAATGACCAAACTGCACTTAAGAATCTCGATGTAACAGGCGGCAGTGCAATCACAGCAGGTAGTTTTTATGTACAGTATGATGTAACTGAAAATGATACAGTAACATACAAATTGTTTAAGCGTTACAGTTCAGGTGCATTAGATGTTGTAGGTTTAGTAAATGCAGCAGCTCCGATTACTGGCAGTGAAACATTTACAATCCAAGCCAGTGTTGCAAACAGTGAAACACTTTCAACTGCAGTTCAAGTAACAACAAGTGGCACAAGTATTGCAGACATTGCAAGTGACATTAACGGCGCAAACGTTGCAAACGTTAGTGCAAGTGTTAATAGTGCTGGATATCTTAAAATTACACATGCACTAGGCGGTGTAATTGTTCTTAAAGATACAAGCGGTACACCAATTGCAGATGCAGGTATTACAACAAGTATTACAACTGGTCAGGTTCGTGATGGCAATGATAGTAATCTTATCCTAAGTAACTGGATTGCTGATACATACACTGCAGCATCAAGCGCACCAAGTGCTAATCCAGCAGACAATGCATACTGGTATGCTGGTGGATTTGAAACAGACATTCTAGTACATGATGGCACAACTTGAAGAGGTTATCAAAATATAACTGACACACGAGGCTTTGCACTAGCAGATACAGATCCAGCAGGTGTTATCTTTAGCACAACAGAGCCTACTGTACAAAGTGATAATACTGTACTTGTAAATGGTGATCTGTGGATTGATACAAGTGATCTTGAGAACTATCCTGCACTTTACAGACGCGAAACTGTAAGTGGTGAAGCACGTTGGGTTGCAATTGATAAAACAGACAACACAACTGAAAATGGTATTATTTTCGGTGATGCACGTTTTATGGGCGATACAACAACAGACGTTGTAACTGGCACAATTCCGACAACTGCAAGTCTACTAACAATTGATACATTAGACATTGACAGACCTGATCCAACAATTTATCCACGTGGTATGTTGTTGTTTAACACAAGACGTAGTACATATGGTGTAAAGCAGTTCAAGAGTGATTACTTCTCACGCACTAACTTTAGTGACACAACTACATATCCAACGCTTCCTACAGAAAAGGATGCATGGGTAACACAGAGTGGTAGTACATTTGGACGCAAAGCAGTTCGTAATATTATTTCAACTGCAATGAAATCTGCACTTGATGCAAGCACAGAGCTTCGTGAAGATGCAAGAATCTTTAACACTATTGCAGCACCAGGTTATCCAGAGCTAATTAGTAACATGGTAAGCCTAAACAACGACAGACGCCAAACAGCGTTTGTAGTAGGCGATAGCCCAATGAGACTAGCGTCAACAAGCACTGCTATTGAAAACTGGGCAACAAATGCATCAGTAGCATCAGACAACGGTGAAGATGGACTAGTAACTAGTGATCCATACCTGGGTGTGTTTTATCCGGCTGCAACAACAAATGATTTAAGTGGCAACACAATTGTTGTTCCAGCAAGTCATATGATGTTACGCACAATTGCTAGAAGTGACGATATTAGTTTCCCATGGTTTGCACCAGCAGGCACAAGACGTGGACTAGTAGACAATGTTGCAAGTATTGGCTACATCAACAGTGCAACAGGCGCATTTGTTAATGACAACGTTCGCGAGAGTGTAAGAGATACACTGTATACAAACAGAGTTAATCCAATTGCATTCTTTAACGGTAGTGGAATTCTTAACTATGGTAACAAGACTCGTGCAGGCACAACAAGTGCGCTAGATCGCATTAACGTTGCTAGACTAGTTGGATATCTAAGACGTCAACTACAAACAATTGCAACAGGGTTTGTGTTTGAACCAAACGATAAGATTACTAGAGACGAGCTAAAGCAGCAAGTTGAACAGACACTTAACGATTTGGTAGCAAAGCGCGGCGTATTTGATTACTTGGTAGTTTGTGATGAAACTAATAACACACCAGGCAGAATTGATCGTAACGAACTATACGTTGATGTTGCTATTGAACCTACTAAGGCTGCGGAATTTATCTTTATTCCAATCAGACTTAAAAACACAGGTGAGATTGCAAGCGGAAACGTAGCGGCAGCAAGCACAGTTTAAGTAAAAAAGGGAAAAAGGGGGGCTAAAATTGCCCCTCTTTTTTTATGACTTGAATTAGATAAATACTTTTATAATTAAGATAGGAGCGAAACGACATGTCAGTTTCATCATTAACAAAATTTACAGTACCTATTGACGGTGATCAAAGCGCAGCAAGTCAAGGCTTGCTTATGCCAAAACTTAAATATCGCTTCCGTGCGTCATTTGAAAACTTTGGTATTAGCACACCTCGTACAGAGATGACAAAGCAAGTAATGAATATTACTCGCCCTGCAGTGACATTTGAAGAGTCAATGATTGAGATTTATAATAGTAAAGTTTACCTAGCAGGTAAGCATACTTGGGATCCAATTACAGTCAATCTACGCGACGATGTCAATGGTGGTGTAACTAAATTGTGCGGAGAGCAAATCCAAAAGCAGTTTGATTTCATGGAGCAAAGTAGTGCTAGTTCAGGTATTGATTACAAGTTTGTAACACGTTTTGAACTACTAGACGGTGGCAACGGAGCAAATGCACCAAGTGTACTTGAAACTTGGGAACTATACGGTTGTTTTGTGCAGAACATCAACTACAATGATTTAGATTATGCATCACAAGAGCCAGTACAGATTACAATGAGTATTAGATTTGATAATGCTGTACAAACACCACTTGGTGACGGTATTGGTTCAGCAGTAGCGAGAACACTAGGTCAAACTATTACTGGCTAATAGGAGTACTTCCAAATGGCTAGTGTAAATCCAAATCTATCACCTTTAACTGAAGGCGAAACAGTGCGTGACTACAAACATGCGTCACGCACTTTTGTTGACAATAACTACGAGCTACAGCCAAGATTTAGTAATCTTTTTCATGTAGTATTTGAGTTTACAGCAGAAGCAGCAACATTATTCAATACAATAGAGCAACTAGAAATACCTATTCTAGTAAAAAGTGTTGACTTGCCTACATATACTGTTGACGTACAAACACATAACCAGTATAATAGAAAAGTACAAAGTCATCATAGTATGAATTATAATCCTATTGTTGTGCGTTTCCACGATGATGCAAAAGAACTTATTCGTAACATGTGGCACAAGTATTATATCTATTATAATGCAGATAGTACATATGATTTGGATAGTAATAGTTACACAGCATATGACAAATATAGCAACCGTGTGCAACAACAATGGGGTATGCAAAGAGGCAATAAACGTTTCTTTAAGAATATTAAAATTTATAGTATGAATAATCATAAGTTTGCAGAATACACACTTATCAATCCTATCATTACTGCATTTAATCATGACAGTCATGCTTATGCAAATGGTGGACTTATGGAAAATACCATGCAACTTGCATATGAAACTGTAAAATATGCAACAGGTTATGTAAACAATATTACACCACGTGGCTTTGCTGATATACATTATGATGTAGAAACCAGCGATTTATCAACTACAAATACAGATACAGAAGCCTTTATTAATGGAGAGACTGTAAGTGTCGCAGGACAAAAGCCAAAAGATTTATTCCAGGGTAATGTTATCGGTGTCATCAAAGATGCTGAAATAGTGTACAATGAAACAAGACTTAATACAGGTAATATTATAACAGATACACTAAGTATTTTTGCAAACAATTTACTGACAGGCAAAAAATCAACAAGCAATATACTTGTTCCAGTTACTGGTTTAGTTGAAAATGTTGCTAATAAATTTGCCGGTAATATCACAGATGGTATTGCAAATACAGCAACAGGCATTGCTACAGGAATTATTAGTAGCCAGGGACAAAGTATTCAGAAAACTAATTCTACACCAGTAACCAGTGAAACACAAATTGGATTTGCAAAGACAGTGCCACGTGTTGATGCAACAGTAAGTAACGCAAACAACATCAGTGATGTTACACAATACTTTAGTAATCTAGTAGGTAAAAAATAATATGTCACAATCAACTAATCTACCAATAGTTAGTCCAGCAGATAGTTTTGATCAACGTGTTCAGGATTATTTTACTAACTATTTTACATCGCCAATTAGTTTAACGGATATGGAGTATGAAGCTGCAAAAAGTTTTTTTGTAGCTCGCACTAACAACGAAGATGCCGCCGCCGCTCTAACTGCTGCAGTCATACAAGCATCTAATGAACTTAATATTTACATCGTAGATATTATCAAAGAATTTGAACAAAGTAGTGATCTTAAAAGTGCAGTTCCTACGTTTTTAAATCTAAGTAGAAGGACTACAAGTCTACTTGGATATGAAGCAAATATTACACCAAATGAGAACATAGCACGCCAAGTGAGTGCATAATGTTTAGTCGTAACAAATATGCCAATGGTGTATATACTATTACAAATCCAGACAAATATAGTGGAAATAAAGCACCTCGATATAGAAGTGGTTGGGAACATGCATTTATGCGTTTCTGCGACAATAATCCAAGTGTAATAAGTTGGGCAAGTGAAGCAATACAAATACCTTATCGTAATCCACTTACAGGAAAAGGTACAGTATATGTGCCAGACTTTATTGTAATGTATCAGGACAAACGTGGAAACAAACATGCAGAACTTATAGAAATAAAGCCTAAAGCACAGACCATGTTAACAGAAAAAACTCGTGAAAAAGAAAAACTTGCAATTGCTATTAATCATGCTAAATGGGAAGCCGCTGCTAAATGGGCAAAGCATAAAGGATTGCGATTTAGAGTTGTAACCGAAGACGATATTTTTCACAATGGTAAACGCTAAGGATAACTATTAGTATGACAAAAAAATTAGAAGAACTATTCGATGTAGCGCCTGCAGACGAACTTGATATCACTAGTGAAGAAAATAGCAAAGTAGTTGAAACGATTACTAGTCAGGATTTGCCACAGATACAAACAGCACTAACTAATGTAGATAAAATTGATGCTGCGTTACCTAGTGTCCGTGAGCTTGATACAAGCGACAAAGAGATGGATGACATTGCAGTGTTGGCACAGGATACATTTAAAGACTTGATGGATTTAGGTATGAATGTAGAAGCACGTTTTAGTGGTGAAATTTTTAGCAATGCAGCTCGCATGCTAGACACAGCATTAAGTGCAAAGAGTGCAAAGATTAACAAAAAGTTGCGCATGGTAGATCTACAGTTAAAGAAAGCAACATTAGATGCTAGACTTGCTAAAGAAGCAAAAGCCAACGGTGAAGATGTTGAAGATGGCGAAGGTCAGACAGTTGACCGTAATCAACTTTTAATGGAAATCTTAGGCAGGAACTCTGAACAAAAGTAATAAATACACACATATAATAAGGAATGTTACTATGAAAAGTTTTAAGAGTTATCTTGTAGAGAGCGAACAAACATACAAGTTTCGCATTAAACTAGCAAATATGCTAGATGAAGAAACAATGGACGCACTGGAATCTGCACTTGACAAATATGAAGTTGCAAGTGTAAGCAAGCCAAAGAAAACTCCAATCCAAGAACATCCAATGGATTTTCAGACTCTGCAAAACGCAGAAGTGGATATTATGGACACTGAACTAAAGTATCCTGTAACTGCACATCAACTATATGAATATATCAGTCAAACAATTGGTGTACCTGCAAGTCATTTGGTAGTGATTAACAGTGATCATCCTGAAGAGATTGCTCGTGAAGAAGCGATCAAAGAAGAAGAATATAAGTCAGTGCTTGAAACTGATTATGAAGATTCAAATAATGCTAAAGATAGTTTTGGAGATGAGTATAATGAGAACATGCTCAAAAGTCTTGAAACTCGCAAATATGAGTTTGATAAAAAGGGCGAGTGATGAACGATCTTTACAAAGCAATTGATGCACTAAATGAAATTTTACAAGCAGAGCGCACTGAACAAGAACTTGAAGAGCGTGTAACTTATAGTACACTTGCTAAACTAAGCGGCATTGAAAATCCTGATAAGATTTATCCAGGTCAAAAGATTACATTGCCAGGTGGCGGTAGTTACACAGTAAAAGGTGGCGATACACTAAGTGGTATTGCACAAGATTACAGACTTGGAAACATTGGTAAAAAAGATGACTTTAAAGGATTAGATGATCCAAAAACTAGAGCACCTCAAGTACCTAGTAAGTTAGGACCAGACGGACAATATGACGGTGATGATCTAGGTAACGCACCAACAACACCAAATAAGTTAGGACCAGATGGAAAATATAGTGGTGATGATCTAGGTAATGCACCGACAACACCAGAGAAAAAACCAACTCCTGTGCAATATCCATCTAAGCCAGTTGATAACGATATGCTAAACAAGTATGATAAAATTAATAAAGACGAGTACAAATTAGATACTACAAGCATCAAACCAGCACCTGCTTATAATAAGATGGACAAGCCAGTTGATATTAAGACTGCTTCAAACGACGACGCAGCTCTTGCAGCAAAGTATGCTCAAATGACAAATCCAAATTTAAATGTTAAGCCAGTTGTTACGCCTAGTGCATCTAGTGCAGAAAAAGCAATTGGCAAAGCAGGTGAAAAAGCTGCATCGGCAATAAAAACAGACATAGATAAAAGTTATACGAAAAAAGGCGTTAGTAGCCTTTACGATAGACTAAAAGACTTATTTTAAGGAGAAAGCAATGGATATTGCATCACTAAGAGCGAAACTAGACAATATCGCAGAGGAACTAGCACAGTTACCTGAGCAAGACATTGCGATTGAAGAAGAAACAATTGAAGAGGCACACATGATGCCAAAAACACTGAAGTGTAAAGAGTGTGGCGATATGTTAGGCAACCCAACTACAGATTGTGAATGCGACAGTCAGGATCCAAAAGGTGATAATTGGATTATGGTTGATGTTGACAATGATGGCGACATGGACATGGCACTTGCTAACGAAGGTTTTGCAGTCGGTGCTAGGGTTGCTCCAGAAGAAGAAGGCCCAGATCAAGCACCAGGAAAAGTTATTGCAGTAGATGGCGATAAAGTTACTGTTGAGTTTATGGATGGTTCAACAGAAGTATTTTCACAAGATGAGTTATTTGCATTACCGGAAAGCATTGAAACAGAAGGCAAAAAAGATGACGAAGAGCATGAGTTAGAAAAACTTATTAAAGGTTCGCCAATTGATATAGATGCGTCCGGCCCAATGAAGTCAAAGAAAATGAAGGAAGAAGAAGCAGTTGAAGAAGCAACTGTAGAAGTTCCTGTACAGGAACTTGCTGATCTAATGCAACTAGCGGGCTACGAAAACTATGCAGAACGTATCGAAGAGTATGCTAA
>Ga0181400_1000202_pt1 | contig 24738 bp, 22 predicted proteins | sample 23SPOviralmetaG_FD_130129 | JGI IMG/M metagenome (GOLD analysis project Ga0181400, IMG submission 130129) | Marine viral communities from the oligotrophic San Pedro Time Series (SPOT) site, San Pedro Channel, CA, USA - 23 SPOT_SRF_2011-06-22 | ecosystem: Environmental > Aquatic > Marine > Strait...
GCAGAAACAATCTACGAAGGTTTTGAGTATACATACACTAATGAGCAAATTGAAGACACTGCAAACAAGTATGGTGCTACAATTATTGACGCTGATAAAGAATTAGTTGTAGAAATGATTAGAAACAAGAACATTGTTACTATGTTTCAAGGTAAAAGCGAAAACGGACCACGTGCATTGGGTAATAGAAGTATATTATTTGATCCAACATTTGAAGACGGCAAGGATTATGTAAACAAAGTAAAGCGTAGAGAGTATTTTAGACCCTTTGCTGGAACAATTATGTTAGAGCATGCACATGAATGGTTTGATATGCGTGGACTAGAGCAAACACCGCATATGATGTATGCTATGGATTGCCAAGACGGTGTAGCCGAGAAGATTCCAAGTATTATTCATGTTGACGGAACATGTAGAATACAAACTGTAACTAGAGAACAGAACAAACACTACTACGAGCTTATAGAACAATTCCATAAAGTAACAGGAGTTCCAATTATTTTTAATACTAGTTTTAATTTAGGTGGTGAACCACTAGTTGAAACACTAGATGATGCTGTACGTACACTTTATAATAGTGAGATGGAGTATTGTTACTTACCTGAGTATGGCAAGTTGATTGAAATGAAGAACTAATGTTAGTAAACTTATATTCTATACCTGTATATAAGACTAAACTATCAGAGCATGAACAAGTACAGGAAGATTTTTCAGAGATACTAGACAGTGATGAATATTTTAATAAAGTTTCAACATGGTATAGTCCAGTAGACACTACATATGGTAATCCTGAAGCAACAAACTTGCCTTTTAAAACATTTATTAGATCAGCAGTTGAGGGGTTAAATCAATACCTCGAAAACTTTAGTATAGACTTACCTTTAGATTACAGAATAGAATGTTGGGTAAACAGATATAAAGAAAAACACTACCAAGAGGTACATAATCATGTCGGAGTAGCACAAATTAGTTGTGCGTATATGATGCACACTCCTGAAGACAGTGGGAACTTTGTATTCTACAACAAAGCGTATGACTTTATGCATCATTCAGGGTTACCAGCATTGTCTACACAACCTTTTAGATACAATAATAGAGTTACTCCACCATTAGAAGAAGGCGACATTGTATTTTTTCCAAGTAACCTCGAACATTATGTAACAAGTAACACAAGTGATAAAGTTAGATCTACTATAAGTGCAAATTTTGTATTATCGGAGAAACAAAATGATTAAAAATACTATAAACGAAGATACTATATTTGAAATCAATCCAGACTATAGTGTTTCTTTACAAAAGTTTGGTCCGCTAAAGCAAACTGTTGTAATAGTAGACGAATTTTATAAAAATCCATATGACGTGAGACAACTTGCTTTGAATATTCCAGCATCTCGCAACAGACGTATAAGGGGAAACAATCCTGCTTACAGAATAAATGCTTTTTATGAATTAGAGAGTATGGCGTGGATTTATGATCAGTTATCAAGGCAATATTTTCCTGAAATTACTAACATGTGGGATCCAGAATACATGCATAGAAGTTTTATGAATGCAACATTTATGGTAAATGTTATGCAAACAGAAACATTACCACCAATTTGTCCGCATATGGATAATACAAGTGGAGTTAATCTAGCATCTACAATATATTTGAATGATGCAAATGAGTGTGCTGGTGGAACAAGTTTTTATACATTTGGAGAAAAAACATTTTACAGTGATCCTAATGTAACACATACATATGATGTTGAAGGTAATATGCCTGTTACAAAATATATTAACGATAGCATACATGACTGGAAAATGATTGGTATGGTTCCGATGATTTTTAATAGAATGGTTTTATATAACCAAGCTATGTTACATAGTGCATATGTAAAAGAAGGAATGTTTGTAGGTGATAACTATAGGTTAAATCAACAGTTTTTTATATAGGAGAATAGCATGGATGATAATTATGATGGAGTTGAAGTATATGATAATGTGTATCCGATTGATTATTGCAAACAAATAATCAAAAGATTTGAAGAATTGTCTTCAATGCAGATGACTGCAATACAACAACAGGGTATTGACAGGAACCAAGACGAACGCATATACATGGATTGGGCTAATCACAACAGTCATTACCATGCAGATGAAGATTTATGTAAATTTTTCTTTGAAACACTGAACAAAACATATTTAGAAAAGTATAAAAAGAAATATGAGAGCTTAGGATTGCTATTCCAACATACAGCAAAAGGTATGAGCGTCCAAAAAACAAAACCACACCAAGGATATCATGCATGGCACTGTGAAAATGCTGATGTGGCATCAAGCACAAGAGTATTAGCATACACATTATATTTAAATGGTGTTGAAGAAGGTGGAGAAACAGAGTTTTTATACCAAGGACATAAAGTACAACCTGCCCCGGGTAGATTAGCTATCTTCCCTGCTTCGTTTACGCATCCACATCGGGGCAATCCTATATACAAAGGTGTTAAGTACATTATAAGCGGATGGTATACATTAGACCACTAGGAACAAAATGAAAATAGTAGTAGTAGGCGGTGGCACAGCAGGATTTGTTTCCGCATTAATATTAAAAAAAAGTTTTCCTCACTTTCAAGTAGACGTTCTACGGTCAAAAAAAATTGGAACAATTGGTGTGGGCGAAGGAAGTACCGAACATTGGTCTGCATTTATGGACTATGTAGGAATCCAAACAGCTGATCTAATAAATCATTGCGGTTCAACTTTCAAAACAGGTATTATGTTCGAGGATTGGGCTACAAAGCCTTACCTACAAAACGTACACGATCCATTTGTTGCTGAACAACTAGGAGTACCTATTGCGTATGCAAAACTAATAGGAGAAAATGTTGATCCTCGTGACTTAACTGGAGATTACTTATGGGAAAACAATGTACCATTCAATAAATTTATGGAAGAACGTCCTAATGACACAGGTGTAAGCCAATACCATTTCAATACAGAAATGTTAAACAACTTTCTAACAAGTAAAGCAAAAGAAATGGGCTGTACTGTAATTGATGATGAAATAGAAAATGTAAATGTTAGTGAATGGAACAATATACAAAGTATATCAAGTAAGACTGACAAGTATGAATACGATTTCTATGTTGACTGTACAGGGTTTGCACAATTATTAATTAAAGAACTTGGTGCAAAGTGGCAAAGTTACAGTAAGTATCTTAAAATGAAAGAAGCTATAGTATTTCCAACTCCAGAAGAAGATGAAGTACCACTATGGACACTTGCAAAAGCAATGAATGCTGGATGGATGTTTAGAATTCCTGTTCAAGGACGTAAAGGTAACGGATACATTTTTGATAGTGACTTTATTACAGCAGAAGAGGCACAAAAAGAGGTTGAAGACTATCTCGGTCATAGTGTTGAAGTAAGAAAAAATATTAAATTTGATCCAGGAGCATTAGACAAACCTTGGATTGGTAATGTATGTGCTATAGGATTAAGTGCAAGTTTTGTAGAACCATTAGAAGCAAGTTCTATTGGTACTAGTATTAATCAAAGTTTCTTACTAGCACAGCGTATTGTCAATTATAATAAAGAAACTATTGATAGATATAATTTAGAAGTAAATTCTATAATGGATAACATTAGAGATTTTATTGTGTTACATTATATTACAGATAGAAAAGACACACCTTTCTGGCAAAGTGTATCTAATATGTCATTACCAGATTCTCTAGCTACAAATTTACGTATGTGGAAACATAGAATGCCTGTAGCAGACGATATGACTGCACATACAAAAAAGATATTGTTTAATGAATACAATTACGCTATAGTGATGCACGGTTTAGGATTGTTTGATAATAGCAGTATAATGAAACAATATGAACAGATGCCTGAGGGTGCCAAACAACATGTAGAAAATTCAATTCAGCATAAACTACAATTCGACAATACAAAAACAATTCCGCACAAGATGATGTTACAATTATTGCGGAGATTAACATGAGAGTCTTTGCCTTCGGCTGTAGTTTAACACAATATTTTTATCCTACTTGGGCTGATATCTTAATACATCATTATAAAAAAGAAGGTGCTACTTCTGGAGAGAACTGGGGACGTAGTGGTGCAGGTAATCAATATATTTCAACTCGTCTATGGGAAGCACATACTGAACATAAGTTTACAAAAGACGATATAATATTATTACAGTGGTCTAGTTTTTTTAGAGAAGATAGATATCATATGGGTAAGGGTTGGCATACTCCTGGAAACTTTAGTCAAGCAACTATTATTGATAACGCTTTTGTTTTGAATAATTATCGTTATGAAAGTGTGTGGGAATGGGCAGATTTGATGTGGGCAACTATGCGAGATTGTGCTACAATAAGTAGTTCACACAAAGCACTTCAACAAATTGGCTGTAAGGTTATATCTACAGGATTTAGAGATTATATGGAAGGTTGGGAAGAGCAAGCACCCAACTTCAACACCAATAACAAATATTTAGAAATGGAAGACATAAGAGCTGTATTAGAAAAGTATAAAGAAGATATAAAAACAACATGTCCTCCAATACTTAATGCATTAAACTTTGGCATTGACAATGAATTTTTTGAAACAAGGCCAACTAGTGTACCAAGTCCTAATCCTGAACATTTACATATGCATCAGCCAGAAGTCCATCCCCTTACACACGAAGCGGCAGACTTTGTAGAAAAAAATATTTGTAAATTAAATAATGACACACTTGAATTTGTAGACAAATGGAAACAAACACTTTCAGTTGATCCTATATTATTATATGAGCTTGACTGGTTTAATAAAGATATTTACGGCTGGTCAGATGATAGATGGAGACCTTAGATGAGTACCCCTGTAATTGGTTTAGATAGAGACGGAACTATTAATGAGGACATAGGTACATATGTTACTAAGCCCGAACAGTTCAAGCCTATAGAAGGTAGTTTAGAAGCAATAAAAATGATCCGTAACAAAGGTTACGATGTAGTAATATTAACAAATCAAGCAGGCATCATGAAGGGAATATGTGATGCTGTTGATGTGGATATAGTTCATAATTATATGCTTGAATTGCTAGGTAATATTGGGTGTAGAAGTATTAACGGATTATATTATTCAACAACAAACCTGAAGGATGATGTATACGCTAAACCAAACACTGGTATGTTTAAAAGGGCGGCCGCTGAAGTTGGTGTTAATTGGAAGAATGGTGTATATGTAGGGGATAAAATTACTGATTTGAAAGCCGCAGTTAAAGCAAAAGCAAAGCCAATACTTGTACGCACAGGATATGGTGTAGAAACTAGCAAAAAATTAAACACGTTTGCTAATAAAGACCTAAAGAAGCAGACAGAAGTGTATGATAACCTTCTCCAGTATGCTCATAGTCTTATAGATTTAACTTAAATTGTACTGTTACATATCTTTGTAAAACGATAAATACAATATGGAGCATGAACAATGAATAAACTTCTGACAAATCTTTTCACTAAAGGACCCAATAATACAATAAGTCTGCCAGATCGATCTAGTTTTAGCTACAGAGGTAGCTGGATTGGTGTACAGTATAATACTGTAGTAGACTCATTTCATGTAGGTGAATTCAGTAGTGCAGTGTATCAAATTACAGTAGAATTTGACTCAAACGAAAAAGAAATAATGCAACTATCAGTAGTTGCTCGACCAGATAGAGCTGTAGCTAGTATTTTTGGGCGTTCTAGTATTAATCAAGAGTTGGTTAATATATCTGTAACAGTTGATCAAAGTATTTGTAAGATTAATGCAAGCCCTACATCAAGTTCGTATGCAGGCGCAAAGTTAATTTTTCATGCTACATATGCAAAAGCAATACATCAGCTAACTCCTCCTGCTATAGTCGCAGAGACATCCAGTGTGGAGTCATCTGGTATAAATACTTTTGATGCAACAAGTACGTATTTTGATAATACAAACATAACATTTGATAAGGTGTAAGGAATGGCAAAATCAACAATTAACTTAGGTACAGCCGCAAACGACGGTACTGGTGATAGTCTTAGAGCAGGTGCTACTAAGGTTAATGCTAACACCGACGAGCTGTATAATGCTTTAGGAGATGGTATCAATCTAAAAGATATGATCAATTCTAGCATGGAACTTGATGTTCCAAATGACGACACAAAAATTAACAAGGTATCATTTCATGCCGCAACGTTAAACCAAATGAACGCAATTAGCACAAGCACATATCATGGTGCAATGCTACACGTTCATGAAGGCGGAACAGTTTATGTTGCACACGCAGGTGCATGGCATAAAATGCTTTTAGATGCCAGCGGAGGAGCAATAGCAAACTACACTGATCCACTTAAAAGTGTTGCATATGTAGGTAACATTAACTCCCTTTCAGATGTTGATACAACATCACAAGCACCACAAACAGGTAACGTTCTTAAATGGGACGGTGGTAAATGGGCACCAGGCGTTGATACAACTTCAGGTGGAGGCGGAACAGACGCAGACACATTAGACGGATTTGACAGTGCATACTTTACAAACTACGATAACTTAAACAACAAGCCAACCATTCCTAGTGCTATAACTGATTTAAGTATTGTAGACGGTACAAGTGGACAAGTTTTATCTGCTAACGGTAACGGAACATTTGCTTTCATTACACCTGCCGCTAGTGGATTACAAAACATTTTCCAAAAAGTTGATGGAGACACAGGAACAACTACAGCTAACTCAACAACAGATACATTAACACTTCAAGGTGGTACAAATATTACAACTAGTATTGTTGGTGACACTGTTACTATTAATTATAGCGGTGATGCACTAAGTGGTGAAGCTAACCAAAACGCATTTAGTAATGTTCAATCAGACAGCGGATTAGCAGAAGCTGACAGTAAAACTGATACTCTTACAATTTCAGGTGGTACAAATATTAGTACAGCAGTAGTAGGTGACACCTTAACTATTAACGGAACTGTACCAACTTTTGCAAGTTTATCTGACACAGACTTAACTGGCACAAGTACTGGTAATACATTAGTATACAACGGAACAGCTTGGGTTGACACAAACTTTACTATTGATCAAATGGCTTATCCTGCAATGACAATGTTAAACGTAACAGCAGATAGTAACAACGGATATAAATTTAGTCAATATGGAAACACAGAAGATCCTACAATTTATGCTTTGGCAGGCGCAACTATTGCATTTAAAATTAACAGTGGATCAAATCATCCATTCCAAATTGAAACAAGTGGAGGTACAGCATACAGTAATGGACTTGTACATGTTGCACTAGATGGAACAGTTTCATCAGGATCAGATGCACAGGCTAAAACATCAGGAACACTTTACTGGCAAGTACCAGCTAACATCAGTGGCAACTATGCATATCAATGTACAGTACACGGATCAATGAATGGTACTATTGTAGTGAAACAGTTAAGTGCAATTTAAGAAAGTAGAAAATAAATGGCAACTATAAACGATAAATTCCAAGCACAGAACGGATTTGAAAGTCCTAAATTTTCAGTTGATACCGCAGGTAAAATTACTACTGAAACACTTGACGTTAAAACTATTCTGTTAAATGGATCACCGTTTGTTGCTTATGTTCCTCCTGAGGATCAAGAAAGTGATGATACTGGTACACAAGTATCAAACAGTTTTGAAAGTCTAGCTGTAACAGGCGGAATTTTTAAAGTCAATTACCTAGGAAACACTGCAATTTCTGTTTTGAACGGTCAAGTAACTGTAAATAGTATAGGAGTTATACCAGGTAGTATTGACAATGTAGAAATTGGATATAACACGCCTTCACAGATTAAAGTACATACAATTGATATGGCGGCGAATCCAGATAGTACAGCATCGACTATCAATATGAATGGTGCTTCAGTAAAAGGCGATGTAAATATTGCTAACAACGTGGTACTGACTAATCAGCCTACTGTAGGCACCCACGCAACAAGTAAAGGTTATGTAGACGCAACGGCAACCGCCCTTGCTGTAGCATTTGGAGCATAGAGAATGGCTAAGAAAAAGATTTATAATTACAAGTTTTACCCGGGAATAGGATTAAACGACAATACATATCCAAATGCATGGGCATTACTTACCCTAAACAAAGACTTTATACAAAAGGAAGTAGCGGCTTGGATTTTACAGCAAGTAAATGATAATGCAACAGGGTTTGTAGGGTATACTTACAGTGAATCAAAATGCGAAAGAGATACAGGTTACAATATTGATGCTTGGGCACATGACTTAAGATATACCGGTAATGAAGAAACAACTAGAATTTCAAAAACATATTGGGAACAAGATGTTGCACAAGTTGACGGCGATAGACAAGCTGAAATAAAAGCAAAAGAATTTACACGTGACTTAATTATTAATCATGTATTCAATAACAGTCCACAATCAACACCATACCAAGGAAACGTTGCACAAGTAACAAATAGTGCAAACGCTGAAGGTGCGGCTGGCACAGTTATTCAAACACTGTCAGGAATTGTAATAAATGTATTGACTACAGGAACTAGTGCATTACCAACATTTGTACGTAAAGGTTTAGGACATGTTAGATTCCAAGGCAACTACGATGCTAGTGACTTATTAATTGTTACTAACACTACTAAAACTGAAGTTATCTATAACTTTACAGATGCACTGAAAGGTGGTAAAGTTACAAGAATAGACGATGTAACACCAAGAGATTCAAGTGGATATGTTCCAAAATATGATAGCGTATCATCAAATGAAAACGCAGATTCAGACTTTCCAAAATACTTACAAACAACAGATGCTGTTACAATTTTAGATCTTACACATAATACAGCAACACATTCTGAAACAGACGAATTACAAATTTTTATTGACTCACCAGAGCAAAGAACTAGACCATTTGATTTTGGTACTGATGCTATTGAGCGTATGCGTATTGCTCCACCACTTAGTATGCTTGATGCTGACTTTGAGTACGGACTACAGCCTACTAAATGGTCTGCTATTGGTATGATGCGTGGTTATCCTAGTGTATACGAATTACCAGGTACAGAAACACAAGTTTTAAGCGTTGTTACAGATGCTTCAGTTGGTACAAGTGGTATTGGTGCATCTAAAGTTACAGTAACTACAATTGGTGCACACGGTTTTGAAGCAGGTACACCTATTACAATTAAAGCACTTGAAGACGCAGTGGTTGGTGCGGCAAGAGCTGAAGGTTCGTTTATTATTGATGCGATTCCTACTAATACTACATTTACTTACTATGCTAAAGCAAAAGTTGGTGTTACTAACGGCGATGTACTTTCAACAACATACACACAGCTAAGACAAGGTGCTTTCTACACTGGTGCAAGTGTTGGACAGCCATTGTTTACAGTATTCAGTAATGGTACAAATGGTACTATGACACTAAGTTTAGCGGCACAAACAAGTGAAAACAGATTAGCGTTTACAGGCGATGTACCAGAAATTGGTGCTCCGATTGTTAACCCGGCATTCCCTACAGGAACACAGGTAACTGCTATTGCAGGCACTCCAGGTGGAACAGCATTACCACTAAACTTAACACAAGATATTAATATTGGAAATACAGATATTGTAGTTTCAAGCACAACAGGTATTGTTATAGGTCAAGCGGCAGATAACGGTAGTGGCGATGCGATTTTTGTTAATAATATTGCTGGTACAACAGTAAGTATGAGTGGAGCATTTACAAGTGCAATTACAAGGAACACAGAAACATATACAGGTGTTACAGGAACTATTACTCCTCCAGCAGGACTTAACGGACAGTTTGATCTTTCAAGAACTGGAACAGCATATTCAGTAGATTCAATTGCACAAGCAGGATCAGGATATAAAGCAGGCGATAGAATTTTAGTTACAGGTGACAATTTAGGTGGTACAACACCAACTAACGATGCTACTATATTAATAACAACAGTGAATCCAGGTACAGGTGCAGTGACTGCCGCAACTATTAGTGGTACAGCACTTAGTGGGTCAATTTCGTATACAGGTCCAGCAAGTACTTTGACACATGATGGCGGAACGATAGGTAACACACAGTTTGATATTAATTATGAAGGTGGCGGATATACAACAGTAGATATTAATTCACCTAACGAATCAACAGGTTATGCAATTAATGATAGATTAAGAATTACAGGTAATTCACTATTAGGTGGAGTAGGACAAGACGGTAACCAAGCAAGCGGTGGTAACGACTTTGTTGCTAGAGTTTCATCAGTTGGTGGCGGCGGAACTATTACAGCTATTGTTCCAGACACAGGTTGGTCAGTTGGTACACCTCCAAGTCAAACAAGAAGTTATAGCTTCGGTGGATCAAACTTAGCGTTTACAGGTGGTACAGGATCAGGATTAGAATTTGGTATTAATGTAAATGGAACAACTTACACATTCCAAGGTGGCGGAACATTTGGAACAGGTTATACCACAGCAGACACTATTGTTTGTGCTGGTACTAATATGGGTGGTGCAAGTCCAGCAAACGATTTATATTTAAGAGTTGTATCGGTTAACGGTACAGGCGGAGTTACTGATGTACGTGTAGAAGGAAGTGACGAATCATCAGTGCCAGTAGCATTTAATGGCGGTGTATTTACATCAAAACAATTAACAGACGTAGTTGGTTCAGGTGCAACATTTGATATTAGCAACGACGGAACTGCCTATAGTGTAACAGTTACAGCAAATGGTACAGACTACCATGTAGATCAAACTTACGTAATTGCAGGTAATTTAATCGGAGGATCAACTCCGGCAAATGATGCTACTATTACAATTACTAGTGTTAACGGCACAGACGGCGCTATTGGAACAGCAAGCGTTACAGGTAGTGCACCAGCATTGCCAACAACTTTCTCAGGACAAACAGGAAGTAACGTAGCACACGCAGGCAACAGCGGAACATTTGATGTTACAAGAACATCTGGAGCCTATGGCTTAACTATAAATGCAAGCGGTAGTGGTTATGAAATTGGAAACGTAATTACAATTCCAGGAAACACATTAGGAGGCGCTACACCAGCGAATGATGCAACAGTTATAGTAACAGGCAAAGACGGCAGTGGCGGTTTAAGCTCAGCAACTATTACAGGTAGTGCATTAGCAGGCGGTGGATTAAATCTTGTAAGTGGTGTAACATTAACAGACTTTACAACAACTACAATTGATGCGGCTACAAGTGTTAACTTTGAAGCACTATCAACTATTGAAATTACGTGGCCTTATGCACACGGAATTGTGCCAGGCGACACATTTGTTGTTGATGTTAATTCAGATAGCGGATCAAATAATCACACATTAGCGGCAGGATCATTCATTGCAATTAATGTTCCAACTAGTAAAAAGATTAGATATAACACAAGAGCTCCAGGAGCTGTATCAGAATTTGACGGCACATCTACAGAAGATAGAATCCAAGGTAACGTATACTTACGTCCAGATAGTTTCTTTATTCACAGACCATATGACGGTGGTGTGCAGTTAGGTACAGGTGGTCCACAACACGGTGCTCAAGCAATTAGACAGAGTAAAAAATATATTAGATATCAGTCAGGTAAAGGTATTATGTACACAACTGGTGCATTGTTTGCTCCAAGTTATGACCTAAGAAGTGTAACAGCAGACGGCACAGGTATTGGTGCAATAGTTACTATTGCAACTGATGACAACGATCACGGTGCTCAGGTTGGCGGAAAAATTAGACTTATTGGAGTTGAGACCGCAGGTTATAACGGTGAATATATTATCACTCAAATTATTGATGAAAGAACATTAAAATGTTTATCAACACGTAGACTAGGTTCTACTACAGCTACACTAGGCTTTTCAGCACAAATGACAGTTGTAGGATGGCACGGAGCAACAGTACGTTCAGGTATCTTTGATGATCAAAACGGAATTTATTGGGAATTTGATGGAACTAATATTGCTGTAGCACAGCGTACAAGTACTAAACAGATTGCAGGAACAGCGGCAGTTACTCCAGATAGTAACTTAGTAACAGGTAACAATACAAGATTTAGAGATCAATTAAAATCTGGAGATAGAATTGTTATTAAAGGAATGACACACGTTGTAGCAAACGTTGATTCCAATACGCAAATTACTGTAACACCAGACTTTAGAGGTGTTAATACTATTCAGTCATGTAAAGTAAACTTAATAACAGATAAAAAAGTTTTACAAGAAGAATGGAACTTAGATAGAATGGACGGCACAGGACAAAGTGGATACAATATGGATGTTAGGTACATGCAGATGATTGGTATTCAGTATAGTTGGTATGGTGCTGGATTTATTGACTGGATGGCACGTGGTGCTGATGGTAACTTTGTATTCTGTCACAGAATGCGTAACTCAAACGTAAACACAGAAGCGTTTATGAGATCAGGTAACTTACCTGTGCGTTATGAAGTAACAAATGAAGGTGCAATGGGAATGTTAGCGGCAGAGATTGATGCTACACAAACATTTATTCCATTAACTGAATCTAAATTCTTTCCAGATAATGGAACAGTGTATATTGATAACGAAATTATTAGTTACACAACTATTGATCATACATTAAAAAGATTAACAAACTGTACAAGAGGTACTACACTACAAAACTTCCAAGCTGGTGCAACTAGACAGTATAACGCACAAGCGGCTAGTGGACATGCTGTGAGAAGTGGTGTTATTTTAATTAGTAACACAATTACTCCGCTTATATCACACTGGGGTTCAGCGTTTATTACAGACGGTATGTTTGATGAAGATAGAGGTTATATCTTCTCATATACAGAAACAGGACTAAACATTAGTACAACTAGACAAACAGCATTTTTGCTTAGACTAGCACCAAGTGTTAGTAATGCTATTGTTGGCGACTTAGGTGATAGAGAACTACTTAATAGAGCTCAGTTGCTTATGCAAGGACTTGAGATTACATCAGATGGTGTAGACCCAGCAGACAATACTAACGTTGTAACAGGCGGTATTGTTGTTGAAGGTATACTTAATCCGCAAAACTATCCACTTAACCCAAGTGATATTGGTTGGTCAGGATTGTCAGGACTAGCACAAGGTGGACAGCCAAGTTTTGCACAGGTTGCTTCCGGTGGTAGTGTTAACTGGAACAGTGGTGATACAGCGACATATACTACAGCGGCAGTTATGGCACAGGTTACAACAACAGCACAATTGATGCCATGGTGGTCATTTAGAACAAATAGAAGTTATGCATACTTTACTTCAGATAGTTGGGAAACTGCTAACTTATCAGTTGGTGATCAGGTTAATGCTGACGGTGGAGGAAATGAATACTTCCCAGCAGGAACTACAATTCAACAGGTTGTTGACCAAAGTATTTACGGTAGATATCTAGTTTACTTCTCAGGTAATTCAAATTCAAACTCAGGTAATGGTTCTACACAAACATTCCAAAAAGGTGGGGATTTGAATAATTCAAGTTTTGCATTCTTTACTAAGAGTGTTTGGGACGCGGCGGGTGCTAAGTCAGGTACTGACATTGGTGATGCAGGCGGAGCGGCTACTAACCAAGGTGATGTTACTATGCCAGCATCGAGTTATGTGTCAAGTGTTGACGGACCATTACTATTTGGTAATCAAGGTTCGGGAGGTATTGAGTTTTATAGAGTTAACTTTAATAATAGTTTCAACGGAACGCTTCAACCAGGCGACTTGTTTAACTTTAAATTCCAGCAACCACCATATGCACAACCAGGTGAAACAGTCTTTTCATTCATTGCACAACCAGGTGAAAGATCTACATTGGATCTAGCACTATTGAAAGAACTTACAAATACTACATTAGGTGGTAGAGGTACTTTTCCAAATGGTCCAGACGTGCTTGCACTGAACGTTTATAAAACGTCAGGAGCGGCAGTAGATGCGAATATTATTATTAAATGGGGTGAAGCTCAGGCTTAATTTTCAGGGGTAGTAGTTACAGAATTTACAGCATCATCTTCGGGTGGTGCTGTTTCCATTTGTGGCTTATGCTTTTGACTATCACCAGGTGCAATTCGGAAATTATCTTCAACAGAATCAGCTGTACTTACTTCAGTAATACTACTTCCCGGCTCCATACACACTAGTTGATGAGGCATTAATGGAGGATTACGCCAAGTCATACCTTCAGTAAGTTCCATTGATTTATATTCAGCAGTGTTTGTATCAATATAATTTAAAAGAAAACGTCCGTTGTTTACAAACCATGATTCGTCTTTTTCTTTGTGGAAATGCATACTAAATTTAGATCCAACCTTTTCAAATACCATAATTTTACCACAGTATAAATCGTTACTTGCCCAGATTAATTCATAACCCCAGCCTTTATCTATTTTTCCTTCTAGTCTAGTTGGTTCCATTAAAATATTCCTCTATTGTATGCCAATGTCTCATTGCTATAGTATTATGTAGTTTCGCATTGTCTGCACAAGTATATTCCTGATACTGACCTTTTAAATGATTAGGCATTGGAATATATTCTATTTTTGCATTATATTTTTCTGCAATAAGTTTAGCAATTTCTTCTACATTATTTGTTTTGCCTGTGCCTAGATTATATAAACCTTTAGCATCTGTTTCATGCATCATTTTTTCATGTACAACAGCAACATCATGCACACTTACACAATCTCTTTTATACTTGTCACTGCCTTCAAATAATTTAATTATGCCATCTTGTGATGCTTGCTTTTGAAACTTACTAACCAAACTCATTTGGTCACCTTTATGTCCTTCACCTGGACCATAAACATTAAAGTATCTAAAGTTTTGTACAAGCATACCAAAGTTGTTATACCCATTATCACCTAAAAACTTATCGATTAGATACTTACTCCATGCATAAGGTGTTTGAGGATACACAGGATCTTCTTCATTAAACTGTGTATTGTTTCCATAAACAGCAGATGTACTTACTAGTTGAATGTTTGTATTATAATGTTCGCATACTTGCAGTAGACGTAATGTAAATTCATAATTCTGTGCCCAAACCTTAGGCACATCTCTTTCTGTTGTATCAGATATTGCTCCGCAATGGACTACCCAATCGTAACCTTCTACGTTAGGTACAACATTCTCTACCCAATCAAATCCTTCAACTTCATGCTCTTTGGTTGTAAGATAATTGGCAATGTAACTACCAATAAATCCTTTATGTCCTGTTACTAATACTTTCATCTTTACCTCTTTTATATTGTACTATCATTTCTTGTCGTTGTCAATCTTTTTAATTATATTACTTGTGCTATGACCTTTGACAGTTGGAAATATCACAACTTCAGCGAGATGATTGCCTACTGTGGTTTCAATTGTATAATCCCCACCTTTTACAATAATATCAGGATTAACTTGCTCAATAGTTCCTAATGGAGTTTCTTCGTCAAAAATAATTACCTCGTCAATATATCCTAGTTCTAATAGTAACTGCTTACGTGTTTCTTGATCGTTGATGGGTCTTAAATCACCTTTTAAACTCTTTACACTAGCATCGCTATTAATGCCCACCACAAGCCTATCTCCTAAGCTGTGTGCGTGTCTAAGTAGCTTTAAATGGCCAATATGTAGTATATCAAACACTCCGTTTGTCCATACAATCTTACCATGTAATTCCTGTTTTGTAATTACAGCAACACCTCTTTTTTCAACATTACGAGCCGCGCCATAACATGCTAATTCACATGCATCAAATATATCCATACCGCGTTCATGTCCATAAACAATAATAGCAAGTACAGTATCTCCAGCACCAGTTACGTCAGCAACTTCTTTTACTGACTCTTGAAAATGTTTGTATTCTCCTATAGAATTAATAACATGAATTCCTCTTTTACCATCTGTTACTACTAACCAACTCCAGCCAAATTTTTCCATTGCTTGTTTAGCACTATGTAAGTTAAATTCTCCAAACCATGATACATACTCTGACATATTAGGCTTTACTAAAAATGCATCTTTGTAAATTTCTGGTCCTTGTTTAGGATCTACAAACACTGTACAGTTTCTTCTTACTAATTCTTTCACAGTATTTTCTGTAACTGTGCCTTTATTATAATCACTTATAACAACACAGTCATTAGTAATAACACTATGTAAAAGTTTTTGAAAAGCATCTTTGCCTACATATTTTTCTTCTCTATCCCATCGACAAATATGTTGTCCGCCTTGTCCTACAAGTCTTGTTTTTGTAGTAGTAATTTCTTGCTCACCTGATATTTGTAAATTCAAATCTGTATTTTCAAGCATTTTACGCAGTTGTAATCCTTCATCATCTTGTCCTACACAACCAAACATACTAACCTGATCATTTAAAGATTGAAGATTAAGAGCCATATTGGCCGCTCCTCCGATGCTATATTTTTGATCTTTTTCAAGTAAAATAGGCACAGGTGCTTCGGGACTAATACGTCTTGCGTTGCCCAAAATCCAACGATCGAGCATTATGTCTCCATAAACTTTTATCATTTACATATTCCTTATATAATCTGTATTGTCTGGTAAGTCTTTACTCATATTATCAAAGTCAGTGACATGATAAGCGTAAGCACTATCTCCTACAATCTCATCATCGTTGAACTTAACTTCTTTTTCAGCAACTTCAGATTTCAGTGCGCCAGTTCCTGCTAACACATAACTCCACAAAGGCCATCCTGCACTTCCTTCTTGTCTAGGGAATAAAGTTGCATTAGGTACTCTGTGTTTACATACTTCATGCATAGAGTTTACAAAGTCAGTTGATGTTGCTCCACTGTTAATATATTTCCAAAAATCAGTATCTTTACGTCCACATGTATAATGAGCAACTAAAAAGTCCTTCATGGTATCATATAAATGAGCATTCTTTTTATTATAATCATCAACAGTACCAATATTACAAGTGTCATTTTGATCCTTGCCTAAGCAACCATAAACAAAATGTTTTAGTTGCATAATAGTTGTGTGTATGCTTGTAGCTTCTAATGGTTCAGCAAAAGCCGCACATAGTCCTATTGATAATACATTTTTAATCCAAAGTGTTTCTTGTCTACCACTGTCAAATTTAATATGCCTAATCGGATCAACCTTACGTCCTATTGTCTGTTCTAGTTCTGCATGTGCTTGATCAGGAGTAACAAACTCATCGCTGAATACATACCCACAGCCTCGCCTATTTTTTGTAGGTATTTGCCAACACCAGCCATTGTTTTGTGCCCAAGCATTTGTTACAGGCTGTATAACTTCGTCATCTTCATAAGGTAATAAAAAAGGCAACGCACCATTTACAGGCAAATTTTCTTTATAGCTTTTCCATTTACCACCTACTGCTTTTATTAGCACTTGATTGAACCCACTAGCATCAATAAACATGTCGCCTTGGACAGTATCTCCATTACTTAACTTTACTGACCTTACAAATCCTGACTCACTATCAAGTTGTACGTGTTCTACTTCACTGTCAATATGTGTAACTGTATCACAAATTTTCTTAAAGTATTGACCAACTTTGTGTGCATCAAAGTGATATGCATGATTGCCATTAATTTGCACAAAGCTATTTTTATTATGGTGTATTTTATATCCTAATTCAGTTGCAAGATGCAAGTAGTTTTGATCTCTATACCCCAACGCATGTTGAAAAACAATATCACAACGGTCATTACTTGTAGGTGTACCATCAATTGGCCCATAGTAAAACTTACTAGGATCCTCATTCCAACCAATATGTTTTATACCTAACTTGATTGTAGCATCGCACTCTTTAATAAAGTCTTGTTCATTACAACCAAAGTCAAACATTTCATTTTGCACAATGTTTGTTAATGATCCTGTACTTCCTTCACCAGCACCTATAATGCCAATCTTACTACTTTCAATACAAGTGACAGTGTGGTCCGGCCTTATTTTGCTTATCATAAGTGCGGCCAGCCAACCTGCTGTGCCTCCTCCAACAACAACTATTTTCATACCAATTGTCCTCCGTCGCCTCGTGATGCATACCTCTGATACCAGTCAGTACCGATGTTTGTACTTTCAATAGCGTCTACATGGCTTACACTTGAAAGCATACGCACTTGCTCAGCAACAAGAAAATTCTGCATGATATGATCTAATTCTCTTGGATTGATATAGTTTAAGTCTTTATTCACAGGATAGCCCATTTGTATTAGCCATAGTTGCCAGTTAGGTGAATGGAATAGTGTTGTAGAGTCAACATTAGAGTAAAACTTTTTGTTAGGATCCTTTAACCAACGTTCATAATATAGATGTTTGTCTGACTTGACATGTGTTTCTTTAACAAAATTCCAAAAAGGTGTGTCCCATTTTGTATCTGCATAGTGACTGTTAATAAAGTCAACTGCATCTTCGTACCAATAAGACATTTCTTGATTATATGCATCAATATCTCTTTGACTATATGCGTATTGTGGTATTCGTTGTGCAAGTTTTTGTATACCCGTAGTCATACTTGCAAGTCCTGTTGACTCTAATGGTTCAATAAATCCGCCACTGAGTCCTAATGATACAACATTATTCTCCCAAAAATTTTCGCTGTAATAAGGAACCCAATCAATAACCTTTAAGTCTTCAGGTTTGATCCTTCCTTGCCAATGATCGCAAAAATATTGTTTTGCTGTATCAATATCTGTGATATCTTTATTAAATACCATGCCGCTACCAAAGCGTGATTGTGTAGGAATTTTCCAAATCCAACCATGATCTACAGCAGGACAACTTACATAAGGCACACATTCTTTTTCAAAATCTTCATAAGGAACATGCCCAGCAACAGCAGTGTTTGTAAACAATCGACCGTTGCCTAAAAGTTCTACACGCTTTGCCTTCTTAAGTATAGAGGCAAATCCTGTGCAGTCTATATAAAAATCTGAATAATGTTTTTGTCCGTTTTTAAGTCCTAAACTCTCAATGTTGCCTTGATCATCACGATGTACATCTATTACTTCACTTTTAATTACATTCACATTTTGTCCACAATGTTTTTGTAATGCCTGTGTTAATTTACCTGCATCAATATGATATGCTAGTGTTTCAAATGCACCCCACATATCTAATTTGCCATTCATAGTTGTATCAAATGTTGGCAATGCATACTTTTTAAAATTAGTTTCTTGTTTATTATGAGCCCATACATCATATTGGGTACATGCTTTATCGAAATAGCTTCTATTTAAATAGAAAGGATGCCAAACACTGTCGTCGGGGTTACGCCACCCAGGAAAGTCAATGCCTGCTTTATAGGTACCATCAACTTCTTTGAACCATTGTGTCAAATTCAAACCACATTGTCTTAAAAAATGAGGGAATGTAAGCACTGTAGCTTCACCAACTCCTATAGGATTTCCAACTTCTTTATCAATTACTGTTACAGGAATATCCCACATATTATTTTGAATATATGTTGCCGCTAACCAAGCCGCTGATCCTCCACCTACAATAGTAATATTCTTTAATTGCTTCATTTCTTATCCTGTTCTAAAAAATCTATAAGGCTAAAAACAGTTTCAAACTTAGCTTGATTTGTTTTGCTCTGTAAAGTATTCCTTAAACCCATGTGTATTGGCTTAGGCCATTTACCATAACTTACCCATGCATAACCATCATGCTCTACATTTAGTTTTGGTAAAAATTCTTCCTTTACAATACATACATATGTATGGAAGCTAAACTTTTCATCAGTGCTAATAAATGTTTCTAGTGGAATAGTTTTTACAATATCTGGTAATTTACCAATTTCTTCTTGTATTTCTCTTTTTAATGCAGGCCAAGGTGCTTCATTTTTGCCATTAGTACCACCTACTAATCCCCATACATTTTTTTGTTTACTTTGGGCACGATGTAATAGCAAAAAACGTTTTGTTTTAAGAGAATAAAACAACGCACCACTACAAATAATTTCTTGCTTCATGCAAGTACTTATTTTATAATGCTAGCCGCCAGGTGCCTTTTCGGTATTCGCCTTCGAAGGAAAGTATCCATTCTGTACCAGTCCATCTGTATTGTACACCAGTATTTAAATTTGTAACATATTTTGTTGTAGTTCCTGTATCTGAACTTGCATCAAATACAACATGCCAAGCAGTTCCGTCCCATTCTACAATATCATTTTCTCCAGCTACAAAATCACTGTTATCTGCATTTTTCCATGCATCTGGTCCGTCATATCCTGCTTGTCCTACATTTGAGCTTGTATTAATTGCTCCTAATAAAAGTAAACGTAAGCCTGCTACTTTAGCAGTAGTTGGGTTGTATTTTCCTGGATCAATAATAAAATCTATTGAACCTGTATTATTTCTTCCTGCTGGTGAATTTAAATTGGTATTAGTCGGAATAGTATCTTCATCCCAAACTATTATAAGTTGTGTTTCGTCTAAACTGTTTATAGTAACACTTCCGTTTACACTCATGCCGCCTGCTTCACCTGAAAGAGTTGCTCTTTGTAATTGTAGTTGAGACAAGCCTGCACGGTATTGTCCAGGTAATGATTCAATAAGTATAGGCCAACGTACTGCGCCAGCAATTCCTCTATCCACTATTTGTGCAATATTATTCATTACAATTATATCATAATCTTTATATGTAGAAACACCAACATTAACTCCATTACGTTGTACTCTATCTTCCTGCTTATTCATAGATGGTAGTTCTTCCGGAGAATCACTAAATGCTTTAAGTTCAGGAATACTTGTTCCTAAATTAATTGTTCCAGCACTTTCATCAAAAATACTCATTACTACACTTGTAATAACTCCTAATTTTTTAACTTTTGCTGGAAGATTTATGTATATAGGTGTACTAAAACTTAACTGTGCTACATCGATTTCACTTTCAGTTCCTATAGGAATAGCTCTAGAACTAAAATTCATTGCAGTCAATTCTACTGTAGTTAAACTACTCCAATCAACATAATTGTCTGTTGTCTGTATTTCTAAACTAGGATTGAATAACATTAACAGTTGTTCCATTATTTGCAATTTTTGGTCAGTGTTAGTTGACCAAATATCTACATTGACTTGAAGTGTATAAGGACTAGGCATAATACGTTCTACAGTATAGTTTTTACCTTGTGTATTCAAATATTCTTTATTTTCAGAGTCATAAGCACGTTCTCTAATATGTACTTTACTTGTAAACGAACTGTCGCTAGTACGTGTTCTGTCCTGTTCTAGTCCAGTTACATAAACTGCCATACGAGGAGCACTTGGAATTTTGTTTTCAGAATTATCTCTTAAAATATGACCTACTTGACGTGTGATATCACCGTACATCACCGGAACTTGTACGATTTTACCGTCACCGTCTTTGTATGAAAAGTTACTAAACAGTCTTATTAACTGTGTAATATATCTTCTTATTTGTCCGTCATAAAAATGTTGCATTATTTTTTACATCCACAATCTCTAATAAAGAAATGTACAATAGCCATTGTAAACCACATCCATGTCATTTCGCCAATTCCAAGTAGTGTATTACTGTGAGCAAAGTGCATAGTGTGATCCATTGCCGCGCCAGCACCCATTGACATTGGCATCATATCTAGGAAGAAAAAATAAATTCCTAAAATTAAAAATATTAATCCTGCAAATTTATGTCTCATGTATTATCTGCCTTTGCTTTTAGTGCTTGACTTAATCCTTGTCTTTCTTTCACAGTATCGCCTCCAATTTTAGCTTCATTTGTGTTATTTACAAATGTTCCTTTTTGTGTTTGTTTAGTGTCTGTATTTGACAATGACATTCTTACATTATCTTCCATTTTAACCCATCTTCTTCCATCATATCTAAATAATCTATTTGGAAACATATCAACTCTTAAAAAATAATCACCTTCAACTTGCGAAGTTGGAAAACCTATGCCACTTCCAAATGCTTCACCGTTTGGTGCTAGTCCGTCTCCAATAATATAGCCCTGATAACCTTCACGTTCTGGTGTTTGATTTACTCTATCTGCTAATTCATTTTGTGTGCTTGCATCAAGTTCGCTACTATCTGTAGTAACAAGTTCAGGCACACCTCTATCATCTACTTGCAATGTATACAAGTGACTTGTATCATATCCTGATTTAGGAGCATCTGCTTCAGCTTGAGCAATTACAGCATTGTTGACTTGCATTTCTGCTTCGTATGTACTTAGAACATCACGTAAAGTTTGTGAACTTCCTTCTTGTGCAGGTAAATCAAGAATTTCTTTAAACTCTTGACTGTCTACAATCTGCTTCATTTTTATTCTATATAAGTGCGGATACCAAGTTTGTGAAAATCCTTCACTAGCTCTGTTAACATCTTCTACTACATAAAAACGCTTTAATGCTACACTAAAATCATTCAGTGCATTTTCATCTTTTAAGTGTGGAAGCTCTATTACATCACCAGACATAATTTTACGTCCAAGTGTTTTGACACTATAATTTATAGGTATCGTCATAAAAATAATGTCATTCTGTAAAAATAAACCAAATTGGCTCATATCGAAATCTACATCTGAGACATTGTATATGCCACGCATTGTATAAATGTCTGGATCATACTTACGATCTCTATTTTCCATAAACAGCATGTCTTGTATGTTTGTTTCAGCAACAGCATTATAAGCAGGCTGATCAGCAGTAGCTTCTTCTTCGCTAGGATTTCTAGGGCCTAAGTACTTGTGTACAAAGACGTCGGTACCACCAACTGTAAACATCTCGGTGATCTGTTTGTCTAAAAACGTGTAATCTTTCCCTCTTTCGGGTTTGTATAAACTGAGTCTCGGCATAGTAATAGTATTTATCGTTCGCATAAATACATTGTACGGAGAAGATACATGTCAACAAATATTAATACAAAAAAACAAGAAGTTTACAAATACGTAGAATTAAGCCTTGGTGGAGGTATGGTTGACGTTGAGCTTGATCCCGAACACTATGAAAGTGCTCTACATACAGCATTAACTAAATTTAGACAACGCAGTGAAAATAGTGTTGAAGAATCATACATCTTTTTACCTACAGTAATTGATCAAAACGATTATGTACTTCCTTCAGAAGTAATGGAAGTTCGCAAAATTTTCCGTAGATCAATAGGATCGCGTACAGGCGGCGGAGATGGCGGAACATTATTTGAGCCATTTAACCTAGCCTATACAAATACCTACTTATTAGCTAGTAGCAACATGGGCGGACTAGCAACATATAATGCGTTTGCAGGCTATCAAGAATTAGTTGGTAGAATGTTTGGTAGTTTTATTGAATTTAAATGGAATAGAGCTACAAAAAAATTAACTATGTTACAGCGTCCTAGAGCCGAAGAAGAAATTTTACTCTATTGCTACAATCATAGACCAGACTTTGAACTATTAGATGACTATATGGCTGTGCAATGGATAAAAGATTATACACTTGCAAAGTGCAAATATATACTAGGTGAAGCACGTAGTAAGTTTGCAACTATTGCTGGTCCACAAGGTGGTTCAACTCTTAACGGAGATGCCCTAAAAACTGAAGCACAAGCTGAAATGGAAAAGTTAGAAGCTGATGTAGCACTTGCAGTAGCAGGCGGCGTAGGATACGGCTTCACAATTGGTTAAAAAACACTTGACTTCTACTAAATTATAAAGTATACTATACATTATAACTTAGGAGATCAACTTGATAATTGGAATTTGTGGCTTAATTGGTTCTGGTAAAGGCACAGTAGCAGACGTTCTAGTAGAAGAACATAAGTTTGAAAAAATATCATTTGCAGATAAACTTAAAGATGCAGTAAGTATACTGTTTGATTGGCCTCGAGATATGCTTGAAGGCGAAACACCCGATAGTCGTTTTTGGAGAGAACAAGAAGATAAGTTTTGGACAGAAGAAACTGGTCGTTCTGTAACCCCAAGATTAGTACTCCAAGAGTTTGGTACAGATTGTATGCGTAATGGATTCTATGATGGTGTATGGGTTAGCTTTGTAAAGAAGAAAATTATAGACAATCCGGATCAAAACTTTGTTATTCCTGATGTACGTTTTGAGAATGAAGTAGAAGTAATCAAAGGTATGGGAGGAAAAGTATGGTGTGTAAAGCGTGGTCCAGATCCTTTATGGTTTAGACAATATCAAGACTTAGGATTAGAACCTACTGATGTACATCCAAGTGAATGGCGCTGGGCTAATGCACAATTTGATTTTAATATCTATAATGAAGGTACAATTGACGATCTTAAAAGTCAGGTAAAAGGTCGCCTTGCTTCCACTTTACGCCTTGCTTCTGCATAATACGTTGGCAGTTTGCACATATAGTTTTTAGGTTACTACGTAAGGTATTATTTAAATCACCATCTACATGGTACACATTAAACTGTTCTTTATGATTACTTTTGTAATTACATTTTTCACAAATTTCTAGCTGTCTATAACCTGCACGATACCACTTAGGTATGCCATGTCCTTTACCGTTATGTAAGCAAGTTTCACATTGTTTGCGGTAGTATGTTTTATTTGCTTTTTTATAATTTACAGCGGCCGGTCTTTGCTTGCAATATTCGCATAGTGGTCTCATACTGTATTTAGCTACCCTTTGTGGCCCCTTTTTATTGGGCTTTTGTAAGATGTTTTTGAAGAAATCATATAAATACTTTTAACAGTTGTTATAACAGGAGAACTTAAATGGCTTTAATATCACCAGGTGTACAAGTTAGCGTAATTGACGAGAGTTTTTACACACCAGCAGA
>Ga0181400_1000203_pt1 | contig 24718 bp, 31 predicted proteins | sample 23SPOviralmetaG_FD_130129 | JGI IMG/M metagenome (GOLD analysis project Ga0181400, IMG submission 130129) | Marine viral communities from the oligotrophic San Pedro Time Series (SPOT) site, San Pedro Channel, CA, USA - 23 SPOT_SRF_2011-06-22 | ecosystem: Environmental > Aquatic > Marine > Strait...
CACACAAGGTGCTGGTGACTACTTCACTGGTATCGCAGGGTTCAGATACAGGACTTTCAAGATCGAAAATTTGACGTGATAAATACATTATATTATGATTACATTAAAAGAACTCCAAGAATCTTGGGCAGTTGATTGCAAAATTGACGAGTTAGAACTCGGTAAAGCAACGATCAAAACTGCTGAACTTCACTCCAAATATCTCAATCACCTCTCCAATTTTAAGTTACAACTTAGAAAATCCGAGGCAGCATTCTACAAGCTGAGAAGAATCAAGCAACAATACTGGCGCGGAGAATTATCCAAGCAGGAACTTGATGCACTCGGTTGGGATCAATGGCTCGGTAATAAACCTCTGAAGAACGATATGGCTGAGATGATCGAGTCAGACGAAGATCTCCAAGAACAAATGAACAAGGTTGAGTATATCCGCACTGTCGTTGATTTCCTAGACCGAGTTATGCGATCCCTACACAGCAGGACTTGGGATATTAAAAATGGTATTGAGTGGACTAAATTTACAAATGGACTTATGTAATGGCTGACATCACTGTCACATATAAAAACGCTGTGAACATGCACGTTGAATGTGACACAGGTATTCTCCAAGAACTGAATGACTTTTTCACATTTGATGTTCCTGGAGCCAAATTTATGCCTGCATATAAATCGCGTATGTGGGACGGTAAAGCAAGACTCTTTAATATGTTCAACAAAGAATTACCTGTTGGGCTGATAAAGTATCTCCTCGACTTCTCTAAACAGCTCGAATACACTGTAGACAACCGCATTGAGTCAAAGGGTGACATAGTATCAACTGAATACATTGAGAACTTTGCGAAGAAGTTAAACTTACACAGCGGAGAAAAGCCGATTGAGATAAGAGATTATCAGGTGCAAGCTGTCCGTAAGGGTGTTCAAGGTGCAAGATCCTTACTGTTATCACCGACAGCTTCTGGTAAGTCTCTTATCATCTACACTCTCATGCGGTATTACCAAGAGAGAAACAAGAAACAACTCATCATCGTTCCCACAACCTCGCTCGTTGAGCAAATGTATGGCGACTTTCAAGACTATGCAAGCGGTGTCGAATGGCAAGCGAGCGAGAACTGTCATCGAATCTATGGCGGTAAGGAAAAGTCAAACGAGTTTCCTGTCACGATCTCGACTTGGCAATCAATCTACAAATTTCCGAAGAAATGGTTCGAGAAGTTTGATGTTGTTTATGGCGACGAAGCACATTTGTTCAAAGCGAAATCTCTTACAACTATCCTAAACAAATGCGAAAACGCACACTGGAGATTTGGTACAACAGGAACTCTGGATGGCACAAAGACTCACCGCCTCGTTCTGGAAGGTTGTTTCGGTAATGTGACAAAGGTAATCACCACAAAAGAACTGATGGATGATGGTCAGGTTGCGAATCTCGATATAACTTGTTTGCTCCTGCAACACAAGGATGAAGAGCGCAAGGCGATGAAGACAATGAAGTATCAGGAGGAAGTTGACTGGCTGGTGCGCGACCATTGGAGAAACAATTTAATCAGCAACCTCGTGATCGATCAGAAAGGTAACAGCTTGGTCTTATTTCAATTCGTTGAAAAGCATGGCAGTGTCCTTTTTGATATGATAAAGAAAAAGGCTGACAAAGATCGACCTGTGTATTTTGTATATGGTGGCACTGACACTGATCAGCGAGAAGAAATACGTGCCTTGACTGAGAAGAGCGATAATGCTATAATCGTCGCCTCGTATGGTACGTTCTCGACAGGTATAAATATTCGTAACTTACATAATGTTGTATTCTCCTCACCATCGAAAAGTAGAATAAGAAATTTACAGTCGATCGGTCGGGGATTGCGCCTCGGGGAAAACAAGGTTGCGTGTAAACTCTTTGACATTGGCGATGACCTGTCTTGGAAGTCAAAGAAAAATTATACTCTCGAACATCTGGTTGAAAGAGTCAAACTATATAATGAAGAAGGTTTCAAGTATAAACTTGTCAAGGTTGATAAATGAGTGGTTTCGATAAAGTAAGAGTTGTCAGGTTTACCGATGGAACGACGATCGTCGCTTGCCTTGAAACAGAATATGATTTGTCGAAGCCATTTATGAATATGATGTATCCAATCGAAATATATTCTGGTGGCGTGGACGAGTATGACGATCACCTCAGTGAATCGTATATGTTGAAATCTTGGATGGGTCTTTCAGATGATGTTGCGTTCACTGTTTCGACAGCTGGTGTGCTGGTAGTATCAAAGTTGGTTGAGTCGCACATGATAGGGTATGAGGATTGCGTGAAGAAGATATATTTTGAAGATAAGGCACAACGTCGGAAGACTAAAATGGAGGAGAGCCTCGCTGATGTGCTGAGTCCAGATGACCTGCTTGATTATTTGGATGCTAAGACAAACAACAAGATAAATTAATACTTCTCTTTCAAACAGCGACACGCTGATTATACCAACGATTTAAGTAATTGTCAAGCATTACTTTGATCTTTTTTGAAATAAACTTATGCTTGACTATTTTGAAGTAATCATGTAGAATGGTGATATTATGGCTAAAAGAAGAGATCCCAACAGTCGACATTACGTTGACAATAAAGAATTCCTAGTTGCGATTACAGAGTATCGCGAGCGTGTTCAGGCTGCAAAAGCAGCAGGTGAGCAGAAACCTCGTGTGACTGAGTATCTAGGTGAGTGTATGGTGAAGATCGCCAACCACCTCGCATACAAATCCAATTTCGTAAATTATACTTTCAGAGACGAGATGATTCTCGACGGTATTGAAAATTGTATCACATATATTGATAATTTCGATCCAGAGAAATCAAAGAATCCGTTTGCATACTTCACACAGATTACTTACTACGCATTCATTCGTCGTATCCAAAAAGAGAAGAAGCAAATGGATACGAAGAAAAAGTTTATCGGCAGTTTGGATATGCAGGAACTGATGATGGCAGACGCTGACGGTAATGACGGAAACGCAGAATATCTGGAGTATATCCGCAAGGCAGTTGACGAAGCAGCACAGCTTGAAGAAAAGCATGCTGATCAGAAGGCAGGGTTGAAGAAGCGCAGACCCAAATACCTCGATGATAAAGAGGCACTCGCCATGGCGAAAGAGAAACTAGAAGTTATGAAAGACATTGACGGAGAAAAATCTGAATGAAAGATGGCGCACAGCTTTTTACCGACCCAAAGCAATATCAAGTAATGGTCGACATTGAAACTCTCAGCACAAGAGGTAATGCTGCAATCCTTTCAATCGGTGCAACCAAATTCAATATCGAGTCTGGAGTAATCGATACCTACTATCAAAACATCGATGCCTCTACTGCAAAGAAATATGACCGCCATATAGACAAGGGAACTATCGACTGGTGGAGCAGGCAAAACAAGCAAGCACTCAAACAATTAATGATTGACACAATGCCATTTGAGAAAGCCATTAACGAGTTTCGTGATTGGTATGGAACCAAGTCTATCCCTATCTGGGGAAACAGTGCTGGGTTTGATGTTCAAATCCTAGAGTCTGCCATGTATTCTATCGGTCATGAAAAACCACCATGGCTATACTGGCACATCCACTGTTTCAAAACTGCAACCAATCTGGTTGGAGTCAGCAACGCAAAGATCCGAGCAAACGAAGATGACACGCATCACAATGCTTTGGATGACGCAATAAGTCAAACCAATACTCTGGTGAAAATTTTACGAACATAAGGAATGCCTTCTTTTGTGCGGGATAAACGGTCACACTAAAGTTAAACGTAAAACTTTAATTGGTTTGATGAATGCTAAAAATAGTTATCGTGGACCAGATCACACAGGAGTCTGGACTGACGAATTTTTGCATCTCGGTCATAATCTTTTGACCATCTCAGGCGAAACTGAAACTTCAAAGCAACCAAAGATTACTCGCAAGGGTAACATATTATCGTATAATGGCGAGATATATGATGTTGAGGGTTATGACACTGATTGGTTGGCAGAAATGCTAGATTTTCACGGTGTCGATTATCTGAGAAAAGTCAACGGTCATTTTGCTCTTGCTTGGTACGAGGTTGAAAAGGGATTGTTGCATTTGGTCAGAGATCATTATGGCGGCAAACCTCTCTTTTATCACATCGATGGAAAAAATGATTTGTATTTTTCTAGTACACTGGATGTGTTTAATTATATTACTGACATGGAGTTATGTAAAAGAAGACTAGATAAAATCGACAAGGCATCCCGATTTGCTATGGGTGAACTCACTCCATATAAAAACATACACAAACTATATCCAGGAGAGATTATAACGTGGGATGTCAAGAAAAAGAAATTGCATTCACGAAGTCACTTACACGATTATCAAATAGAACCTAACAACAATATAACTTTCCCTGAGATTAAAAAGTCAATAGAGAATGGTATTCGTTCTGTGTGTAACACGAAACAAACAATTGGTGTTAGTTTGTCTGGTGGGTTAGATTCAAATACAGTTTTGTCGCAAATAAAAAAACTGGGTATGAAAGATAGATATGCAGTTTCTACTATGTATGATGTTTCGGGGCAAAAGGGTATCTACAGCCCATATATGAACGACATACGCAAAATTTTTGAATGCGCAGAACACCACGATACTGAACACGTGCCAGTAATAATCAATGAGCAAGTTTTTCGAGATAACCGAATAGAAACCTTGAATGCAATATATCACCCTGTGTTTGATTTCAAAAGAGCTGTTCCGAGATTCATGGCGATGAAGGGTGCTGCCGAAGCAGGAGTGAAAGTAATTTGCACTGGTGACGCAGGCGACGAGATCTTCACAGGTTACAGCGGTGATCATCCAGATATGCAAGAAAGGCGATTGAAAAATTTCACCAAAGAAAATGCTCAAAGAATAAAAGAAGATTTGCCATGGTTTCCTGTCCATTGTTTTGGTGATGACGCATTAAACAATCAACGATTATTTTTTCTCTTGACCAGAGATAGTTATCATATTGTAAATGATTTATGTGCTGGGTATTTTTCGATGGAGTATCGCGCTCCGTTTACACACCAGCAACTGGTTCGAGATATTTTATCAGTGCCTGCAGAATTAAAGACCAAGCAACACAGCAAGGTTAAAACTCCAGGAATCTCAAAATTTTTGTTGAGAGGACTCTTTGAAGAAGAACTTCCAGACGTGGTTGTCAATACAGACGAAAAGGCAGGGTGGTGTATACCATGGGAAGCAAGGCACGACCCAATAAACAGGAATTCGTTTTTTAAAATGGTAGACGTTTTCAATTTCAAACAACGTAACAATCTCGAAGAACTGAGACATATTTAAGGATAAATTATATGATACGAAGCATTGAAGATATTAGATATCACGTTCATCAAAAGGAACTTGTAGCGTATATGCAAGACATGCGCGGTAAGGTTGAGAAGAAAAATGTGCTTGACTTTTCAGCTGAAGAATTATATACTCTACTGTTGCAAGCGTATGAACTCGGAGACAAAGATGCCCGAAGACGAATTAAAGATGCCCTTGAAGGACGCTCGTCGGATAGTTGAGACATACGAAAAGGATTTCAACGAGGGAATAATAGCATATCCAGAGGTCAAAAAAGACCTTGACTTAGCACGCAAAGTGTTGCATAATTACTGGATTCGAGTATTCAGGAGGATGGATTAGTGAATATTTTTTACCTAGATGAAAACTATGAGACTGCTGCGAAACAACACTTAGACAAACACGTTGTCAAGATGATTATCGAGTATGCTCAACTTATGTCGACTGCTCATCGTGTTCTAGATGGGACTCAGTGGTATGACAAGACTGCTGCTGGTCGTAAAATTGCTCGCTGGGAACACCCACATCCAGAGAAGGATCAGATCCTTTACAAAGCATCACACATCAATCACCCATCTGGTATCTGGGTGCGAGAATCTTTCAGTAACTATATCTGGTTGCATGCTCTCTGGCAAGAACTGTGTAAAGAATACACGCACCGCTATGGTAAGGTTCATCTGACCCAGCAAAAATTGCAACACATCTTGAAGTATCCACCTGAGAATATCAAGAGTGGACCAATGACCAAGATGCCCCAAGCAATGCCAGACGAATTCAAACAACCAGATTCTATTGAAGCATATCGTCAATACTACCGCATTGCCAAAGCCAAGATGGCTGTATGGACTAAGCGAGAAACACCAGACTGGTATTTCGCAACATAGGTAACTTATGAAAATTGCATTGATTACTGATACGCACTTTGGTGCGCGATCCGATTCTATACCTTTCGACAACTTCTTTGAGAAATTTTATACAGAGAAGTTTTTCCCCGAACTGGAAAAGCGTCAGATTAAAACCATTATTCACTTGGGTGATATTTTCGATCGTCGCAAGTTTATTAATTTTAATACTTACAAAAAGTGCCGAGAGTATTTCTTTGACAAAGCGCAAGAGATGCAAATCGACATGCACATGATCCCTGGAAATCATGATACATATTTCAAGAACACCAATGAGGTGAACTCTCCTGAGTTGTTGTTAAAAGATTATGACAACATCACAATCTATCCAGAGGTAACAAAGTTATCTTTTGATGAGAGAGATATTCTGTTTACTCCTTGGATTTGTTCTGATAATTACAAGCAGACTATGGAGGCAATAAATGAGACAGACGCCAAAGTATGTTTTGGACATTACGAACTATCTGGTTTCCAGATGTACAAAGGTCACGCAAACGATCACGGAATGGATCCTAAGATTTTTGATAAATTCGATCTTGTTTGCTCTGGCCATTTTCATCATCGTTCCAGCAATGGGAATATTACTTATTTGGGTAATCCTTATGAAATTACTTGGAGCGATTATGACGACCCTAGAGGATTTCACATCTATGATACTAAAACAAATGAACTTGAATTCATTCAAAATCCGTTTAACATCTTTCATAAGTTCTATTACAACGACGCAGATGATTCTTCTGGAACAGATATCGACACTGTTGATTATGATTCTGTTATTGGTGGATCCGTTAAGGTAGTTGTTGTCAACAAGGGCGATTTTGCTAAGTTTGATTCCTTTATAGATAGACTAGAATCATGTGATTTGATTGAGATGAAAATCATTGAAGACTTCTCGGAGTTTGAAGATGACGCTATCGATTCAGACAATCTAAATCTTGAAGATACTATCACGTTGCTTGATGATTATATCGACAACATCCACACTGACTTAGACCGCAAGAGACTAAAGGATGTAGTCAAAGGTCTTTATGTAGAAGCCAAAAATATATAATGATTTACTTTGAAAAACTACGGTGGAAAAACTTCCTCTCCACTGGTAATGCTTTCTCTGAGGTAGACTTTACACGATCACCTTCTACTCTTATTGTAGGGGATAACGGTGCAGGTAAATCAACATTTCTTGATGCATTGTGCTTTGGATTGTTCAACAAACCTTTTAGAAACATAAATAAACCGCAACTGGTGAACTCTGTCAATCAAAAGGGTTTATTGGTTGAGGTTGAGTTTCGTGTTGGTAAATCCCAATACAAAGTTATTCGTGGTGTCAAACCGAATATATTCGAGGTGCACCGCGATGGTGAGATGATTGATCAGGATGCTGCTCTGAGAGACACGCAAAAATATCTCGAAGAATCCATTCTGAACCTGAATTACAAATCATTCACCCAGATCGTTATTTTAGGGAGCGCATCGTTTACACCATTTATGCAACTCCCTGCACATATTAGACGCGAGGTGATCGAGGATATTTTGGATATCCAGATCTTCACGACTATGAATGGGCTGTTGAAACAACAGCTGACTGGTATACAAGGAGAGATTCGAGATATTGAGTCCAAGGTAGAGGTTGCCAAACAAAAAGCCACTATCCAGAAACGATATATTGAAACTCTAGAAAATAACAAGGCTGATAAGATCAGTGAAATCGAAGGAGAGATAAATGAGTTGGACGGCAAGATCGAGGTCATTAAGAAGGATACAGCAATCAAGGATGAGCAGGCGAAGAATCTGGGCGACCCGACCGCAAAAAGAAGAAAACTCGAAGCCATCAACGAAAAGTTTATCTCCCAAGTCAGAAAAATAAACAAAGAATTAGAATTTTATGAAAAGCACGACGACTGTCCGACCTGTAAACAGGGTATTCCCCACGAGCATAAAGAAGAAATACAAAGTGAGAGAGTGGGTAAAATCAAAGAACTCGAAGCAGCATCAGGAGAAATGCAAGAAGAATTCGAAAGAGTGGATCGCCTGATAAAAGAATATCAGGATTTGCAGTCTGAGATAATAGAGGCAAATAATGAGATTACAACTAATCAAAAATATCTTCAACGCTTACATGCAGAGTTGGGCGATGCTCGAGGGCGTGTGGCTGATATCGAGTCAGAGCAAAATAAACTCAAAGAACTTGCCAAAGAAGTAACTGCTGCAAACAAACATCGGTCTGAAAAGAACGAGGAAATGCATTATATGCAGGCAGTTGCTGCACTGTTGAAGGACACTGGCATCAAGACCAGAATCATCAAACAATATCTCCCTGCCATCAACACTCTGGCAAACAAGTATCTTGCCGCAATGGACTTCTTTGTGAACTTCAATCTGGATGAGAAGTTTAACGAGACGATTAAATCTCGTGGTCGCGATAAGTTTTCGTATGCCTCGTTCAGTGAGGGTGAGAAACAGCGCATTGATTTGGCGTTGCTGTTTACTTGGAGAACTATAGCCAAGATGAAGAACAGCGCAAGCACCAACCTTTTGATTCTCGATGAGGTGTTTGACAGTTCGTTGGATAATAATGGTACAGATTACGTTATGACTCTGCTAAATACAATTGGTGACGACACAAACGTATTTGTGATCAGCCATAAGGGTGACCAGTTATTTGACAAGTTTAGATCGGTAATTAAATTCGAGAAAAGACAAAACTATTCGGTGATGGTATAATGGAACTATTGAACTTTGGTGATGAGATGTTGAAGCGAACTCCAAAAGAGTTTGACTTCGAGGAACAAGATGCAAAAGAGTTTTGTGATAAACTGTTTGCGAAACAACAAGAACTCGGAGGCATTGGTCTTTCAGCAAACCAAGAGGGTTTGGACGCGAAGGTGTTCACATTTGGTGATGGTAAAGACATGAAGCGGTATATCATCAATCCAATTGTTATTGGCATGGGAGATGACACCGAGGCAATGAAAGAAGGTTGCCTTTCACTTCCTGGAGTGTTCTTGATGATTCGTCGCCCAACAAAGGTGACTGTGAAGTATCAGGATGTAGAAGGTGCTGATGTTGTCGAGGAGTTTACTGGTATGGCTGCAAGGGTTGTCCTTCACGAATATGACCATATGGTTGGACAAAATTTCACACAACGTGTTTCGAAGCTGAAACTCGACCGTGCGATAAAGGCAATGAAGAAGAAGGTCGTGAGGAAGATTCGAAGCAAGATACAATAGGAGTAATCTTATGAAGAAGCTGAGAATAAAGATGAAGAACGGATACGAGTATGACGCACTAACCAGTGCCAGAAAGTTCTACTGTTATCTCCAGAGAGCAGGTGTGGCGAAGAAAATAAAGCGCGGATACAACAAAAGACTCCGCAAGCATATCAAGTTGTATGACAAAGCCAAAGTAAAATATTCGGATAGTGACAACACATAAATGAGAACTATTGTTGCGTTTGGTGACAGCTGGACGTCTGGATTAAATAAACTGGATGACAAACGATATTATGTCACTTCGTTTGTGGAACACATCTCTACTCAGCTTGGTTGGGATCTCATCAACTATGGGGTTGATGGTAATTCTAATCCAGCCATAATGAGCCAAGTCTTGTCTCACGAGTTTAAACCAAATGAATTCGCTCTTATAACTTGGAGCGGATCCACACGAGATTGGGATTGGGATTCTTCTGACATGATGTTCAAGAAGCCGAACTGGGTTGGTGGCAGACAACACAAAGAACACTCTCAATGTTATTATATGTCAGAGGTCAGTATACGTGCGACTGAAAATTACTTGACTTCCAACTCAATAAATTATATAATGGCGTCAGCATTTGATGAAAACTACACTATTCGAGACGAAGAATGGGAACATTGGCACAAGGGAACACTGAAAGATTTTTGCGAGGAAGACTTAGAAGTTTGTCAGCACCCAAATGCTGATGGGCATAAGAAAATTGCTGATGGTCTTATAAATAGTGTCTTATATAGGAGTACAGAATATGTCTGACGATTATGATTTTGGGTTCACTATGGTGGACGAGGACGAGATCGAGGGATCTCCTCCAGCACAACAGACTGTAACAGCCGAAGTATCATCTGATCAGATGGACTCTATTATGGATAAACTCGAACAGCTGGAGGCAAGAATCCTCTCCTCTGATAATTCGGGTATGATTAATGAGCACCGCAATCTGGTCGAGCAAGATGTTGCTGGGAAACTCAGGGATGTCGAGGATCTAATCCTTCCCCTACTGTTGAACCTGAAGAAGAATCCCGAAAAGGACATCATCAAATGGCCAAATCGGACTGTTATTATCGACAAACAGATCGAAAAAATCAAGGCAATTACAAGATATTTTGAACAAATCAGCTAAGTTGTTGATTTTACAGGGAATCTTTTTTCAATAAAATAGCAAAAAACGCTTGACATTTACCTCAATATGACCGATAATAGGTGTAAGAGTTGAGGAGAAGTTATGGAAATTGCCCAGAAAAGTACACTAGCTAAGTTGCTCGCTACTGAGAATGTGAGCCTCGAGCATAAGAACGTCCCTACTGCATACTTCGATCTGAAGGATCGTAAGGTCGTTCTTCCTATACTGAAATCCGACATCAGCCCTGCTATGTATGACCTGTTCATCGGTCACGAAGTAAGTCATGCGCTGAACACTCCCTTGGAAGGTTGGCACGATTCCCAGTCTCTGAAGGGTAAAGGTTTCAAATCATTCCTAAATGTCGTTGAAGATGCTCGCATCGAGCGTGATATCAAAAAGCGTTTTCCTGGACTGACCAAGAGTTTCTACAAAGGATATCGTGAGATGTTCGAGATGGACTTCTTCGGTCTTGGTGACAACGACATCAATGACTATCCCCTGATCGATCGTATCAATCTGTTCTACAAGGTTGGTCAGTTCGCCAATGTTCATTTCACTGATGCAGAGCAAGTCTTTGTTGACCGTGTTGCCAAGTGTGAGACTTGGGATGACGTTGTGGCTGTCTCTGAAGATCTGTATGACTATGCGCAGAATGAAGAGTCAGAAATGGATCTGCCTGATGCCTTTCACGGTGACAGTGAGGAAGGCGAGAATGATAGCGAAGATCCTATGCCTATGCCGAGCGATGACTCTGACGCTAACAGCGAAGAAGAGACTGGTGAGGATGAATCCCACGACTCTGACGACTCGCAAGAGTCTGACGCTGAAGAAGAAAACAACGAAGGTGATGCCTCTGACGAAGAGTCTGATGATGAGTCTGATGACGCTGACATGATCCAGAGTGAAGAGTCTGGCGAGCCAGCGTCTCTTACTGATCAGGCATTCCGTGACAATGAAGAGCAGTTGATTGAGACTGGATCTCGAGACATTCACTGGGTAAACTTCCCCAAACTTGACACCAAGAAGTGGGTGAACAACGATCCTTGGAATGGTCTTGAAGATCATCTCCGTGAGAAAGTCGACTTCTTTGTCGCTGATGACGCAGGGAGAGGTTGGCGCAGTTTTGACTCGGAGGATGCGATTCCTTTCGAGACTGCTGCTGAGATGCTAGTCAATGGCTTCACCAAGAAGAACCGTGCCTTTATCAATATGATGGTGTCACAGTTTGAGGCGAAACGTAAAGCACAGACTCTGAAGAAAGCACGTGAGCACCGCACTGGTGACTTGAATATGGACAAGCTGTGGGCAACCAAGCTGACTGAAGACGTGTTCCTGTCAACGACTGTTACTCCCGATGGCAAGAACCACGGTATGCTGATGGTCATTGACTTCTCTGGATCTATGTATGACAAACTTCAAGCGACTATTGAGCAGATGCTGATTCAGGTGTCGTTTTGTAAGAAAGTAAACATTCCGTTTGAGGTCTACTCTTTCACAAACAACCATGGAAACAATATTGATCAGCACGTTGTTCAGAACCAAAAAGCTGGTGACCTTCAGATAGTCGATAATGACCTGTGTATCAATCGTCTGATTCACTCTGGTATGGGTGCTAAAGAATTCAAGAAAACTATGATGCTGATGCTGATGATTGGCTCTGGCTATTCTACTTGGAATTCTCGGCAGTCTGGTTTGCCCTTCTGTGAGCACTACAGCTTCCCTAGTCGTTTCGGTCTTGGCGGCACACCGCTGGACGCGACTGTTCTGATGATGCGCGATATTGCTCTGGAGTTTCGTCGTCGTAATGGCATTGATGTCCTGAACACTCTGTTCCTGACTGATGGCGGTAACACTGGTTCGCTCGGTATGGGCGGTGACCACAATGCTTACACTCGAAGCTACTCTTATGGTGGTGACCGTGTGGCTATCCGTGAGAACGGTGTGACGACTCTCGGTAAGACTGAGTCTCGAGTCTGGAACACAAGGTTCGCTGATCAGGTTTGTCAGGCTCTGATTGCCCACTATGACAAGACGACTGGCTCTCGGACGGTGAATTACTTCCTGTCTGACGCTAATCGCGCTCGTATGAAGCAGGAATTTATGAACATTTATGGCTGGAATTCCGAGTCTGACTTCGATAAGAAGTGGAAGACTGAGTGGTTGTCTGATGGATATATCCAGATAGACGGTCTCGACGGCTTCCCTACTGCCTTCTGCCTCCGCTCCAAGGATCTCGGAGAGGATGCTGAGTTAGAGGTCAAAGGTGAGAAGAAAGGCGATCTGGTGCGTGGATTCAAGAAGTTCCAGAAGACCAAGACTACCTCGCGCAAATTTTTAACGAAATTTATTGAAAAAATCGCTTGACTTTTTGGAGAGAATGAGCGAGAATAGAGTATAACTTGATGAGAGAGGATTATGTTATGAGTAAATTGAATCGTGAAAAGCTGATTGCTGCCCTTAATGCGGAGAGCAAAGAGACGTTCACTCGCCCCGAGGTAGCCAAGATCGTTGAGGATCTCGGTATCTCCTATCCGCACTGGTTCTTTCGTGAGAACAAAGTCGGCTACAATAAATATGCTGTTGATGCAGCAGGACTCCGAGTTGTGGCGAGCAATACCGCTCCCCAGACTGCTCCTGCCCCTATACAGGATGCCAAAGTTGTGACCCAAGCCAAACTAGCGGTTGAAATTGACAACCTCGTCCCTGTGGTCGATCCCACTTATGTGGCGTTTGGTTTCCACAAAGACCTGACCAAGATTATCAAGTCTGGTCTGTTCTATCCCACATTCATTTCTGGTCTGTCTGGTAACGGTAAGACCACCATGGTCGAGCAGATCTGTGCCAAGACCAAGCGTGAAGCGATCCGTGTGAACATCTCGGTCGAGACTGACGAGGATGATTTGATCGGTGGTAACACACTGGTTGATGGCAACGTGGTTTACCGTGAAGGTCCAGTTCTGACCGCGATGAAGCGTGGTTCGGTTCTGATTCTTGACGAATTGGATCGTGGCTCTAACAAGCTGATGTGTCTTCAAGCGATCCTTGAGGGCAAACCATACTACAACAAGAAGACTGGTGAGATGGTTCAGCCTGCCGCTGGTTTCAATGTTGTCGCCACTGCTAACACTAAAGGTCGTGGTTCGGATGATGGCAAGTTTATCTCTGCCCAGATCCTTGATGAAGCATTCCTTGAGCGTTTTGCTATCACGATTGAACAACAGTTCCCTTCTGAAGCGCAAGAGAAACGTATTGTGCTCGGTAAGATGAGCAAGGTTGGTAAGGTCGATGAGGACTTCGCTGAGAAGCTGGTTCGCTGGGCTGATGTTATTCGTAAGACGTTTGCTGAGGGTGCTATTGATGACCTCGTATCTACTCGTCGTATTGAGCACATCGTGAATGCTTATGCTATGTTCGATGACCGCCTCAAAGCGATCGAGTTGTGTGTGAATCGCTTCGATGAAGATACTCGTGCGGCATTCATTGACCTGTATACCAAGGTTGATGCTGGTGCACTGATTGATGAAGATGAAACTGTCAGTGCTGAAGCTACTGATGACTTTGACTTTTAAGGAGACAATGGAATGATTGATTATAAATTCAGGGAAGATGAGTTGATGGAGGAGTTTAGATCTTACATAGACAAGACCTATGACGGTCACTATGGTAAGACTGGACTCCAATCTTCTGAGGTAATTGTAGATCGTGGTCATGGAGAGGGATTCTTCCATGGCAACATCGATAAGTATAACGGTCGATATGGTAAGAAAGGAACTCCTGCTGATCACCGAAAAGATATAATCAAGATTATCCATTATGGTTTCTTGGCATTATACGAACACGATCGGAAACATTCAGATGGCTAAAGTTTTGGTCGCTATCCTGACCAATGGGAAGCCAGAGAAGTTGGAGCGGTGTCTAAAATCCGTGAACTCAAACTCCTCTCCTCATGAGCGGATTGTCGTTATTAATACAACTGATATCGACTTCTCTTCTCTGGCGACCCAAATTTCTTTTGACAATGGATTCCCTGTAACGAAAACAAAGTCGAATGGGACTCCAGGATGCGGTAAGAATTCTGTCCTTAGATACTTCCTTTCCAGCGATGCTGATTATGTCCTCCAGATTGATGGAGATGATTACATTTCTGAAACTTGTATTGCTCGGTTACATGAGGAGATCGAGAATAATGAGTTTGATGTAGCATGTCTGAGTAAAGGGTATGCGCTTGCTTCAAGTAAGAGGAAAATTCTGGTGAAGGATATTCACAATCTCCCCAAGGTTGCAAGGCAGGGTCTGACATGGGAGAAAGAAGATCTCGATTACTGGCATCAATATTTGGAGTTTATTGCCTCCCACACTTTCAATGGCGATCCATTCAACCGATATATGTTATTGAATCGCACTGCTGCAAAGTATAAATTCGATGAGACTCTGGATATCGCGGAGGATCTCTTACATTTCTTACAGGTTAAACGCGATTTGGTATTACACGAAATTTGCGCTTCCGAAGATGACTTCTTGTATATGTATGACTTCTCTGAAGATGGGCAGGTTATGGATTCGATGAAAGGTAAGACGATGATAGACAATTTTAAAGCAATGATGGTGGAGTGGAACAATGGATAAACTTGCCATCACTGGTATTGGTATGATAGATAATCTGGGTAAGAATCCAGAGCAATGCTTCTCGAATTATATCAGCGACAATTATGTTGATGCTTATGATGGGAAATTTGTTGCAGATACTAGCGATATGTTACGCCCAGAAAATATGCGAGGATCCGATTATGCGAGTCTGAGTCGAGTAAATCAGATGGGACTCCACGCTGCAGAAATGGCAATGGCAAATATACCAATGCGTGAAAACACATTCACTCTGTTCTCAACTTTGTCGAACGGTAATGAAGAGTTGGTTGATTTCGTTCACGACTTGGAAGATGGTGGTCGCAGAGTAAAACCGAAACGCATGGTTCAGAGTTTAAAAGACCACTTGTCTGGATTGATTCCGATACTTCACAACTTCACTGGTGGTTCTACAGCGTTCAACTCTGCTTGTGCCAGCAGTTTATATGCATTACATTATGCATTCAGCCTTGCCGACGATTATGATTTCATTGTTTGTGGCGGTGCTAATAGTATCAATGACCTTGACATGGAATATTTCGGTAAACTTGGAGCACTGGGAACATCATCCAAGCCATTTGACGAAGATAGAGATGGCTTTATTATGGGTGAGGGTGCTGGGTGCGTTGTGCTTGAACGTCCATACAGCGCGATTTCTCGAGGTGCGACCATCTATGGTTACATATACAAACCATCGCTGGGGTCTGATGGATCTGCTGGTAATATCGTTGAACCTTCATCGATCGGCATCACAAAAACGATGCAAAGGAGCGCAGAAAAATATAAAGAGGCATTGGCGTTTGTTTCTGCACACGCTACCTCGACTCCAGCTGGAGATGTTATTGAGTATGATGCGATTAAGAAAGTGGTTGGTGATGTCCCTGTCACAGCGTTCAAGTCTAAACTCGGACACACACTAGGTGCTTGCTCCATCATTGAAATCATTTACACGTTGATGGCTCTGCGAAATAAAACTATCCCCAAATCTCACAACATTGATGAAACTCTCCTAAATAATGTTGTATTAGAAAATTCGAAAACAACCAAGAGATTTGCGTTAAAGAATAGTCTTGGATTTGGAGGTAAATGTGCTTCAGTCATTATCGAAGCTGTATAAAAAATATCATCACACAGGAACACACCAAGCGATGAATTTGGTTGGTGTTGCTATGTTATTGTTGTATCCGTTGGTGCAGGGATTCACGGCAAACTATTTGATTGGTGCGTTTGTCGGTATGCTCTTGATTACGTTTGTCGCCTCGGCATATTATCACCGTGCGTTGTCTCATAGAACTTGGACTCCGACGAAATCAATGCACTATATTTTCTTGACATTGGGTGCTGCATTTTGGGTTCTCCCAGCCATGTATTGGGTTGGGTTGCACCGCAAACACCATAGATACTATGACACTGATCAGGATCCGCATGGTCCAATGGCTGGGTGGAAACAGAATTTGCTGATGGTTCTTTACAATACCCCAGAAGCATCATATCTGAAGACAGATCTGAAACACGAACCGATGCGCTGGCAGAATACTCATTATTTGAAGATTGCTTTGTTCACCACTTTGGTGATGGCTCTGGTTAATCCAGTCTTGTATTTTGTAGCGGTGGGTTATGTGTATGGCTCATTCATAATGATTAACACGTATGGTCATTGGCGAGGAGTAAAAGATTCTCATATCCTTGCTATGTTTTCTGGCGGTGAGTTGTATCATAAAACGCATCACGAAGACCAGAGAAAGACTCGGTTGGGTCTGTTCGACCTTGGGTATTATGGTTTGATTAAATGGATGAAGTGATACGCATAACAAGTTCGTATGCGCTAGATGATAAGTTAATAGAGTTTTGTAAGTCGGCACACCGTAGTGAAGATCCGACTTCTGAGAATGTAGAATTTTTGGATTGGGAAAACAGACCTGAGACTCTACTCAATCAAATATACAAGCAACGAATCTATGATGATGGTGGATATTTTTGTGTAGAGGAAGATGGTCGTTTCGTTGCAGGTGCTGGATATTATCCGTATGAAGATGACCGCAATATTGCCATAGCACCTGTTCGGTTGTTTATACATCCTGACGCCAATGCCTTCCGTGGAATTAAACTGCTACACAAAGTCACGCAAAGTGTGATCGAGTATATAAATGAGCAAGACCATAAATCTTTTATGTTCTTTGTGAATGAGCATAATATGTGGAGAACGAAACGCCACTCTGATTGGAAAAATTCTAGAGGAAATTATGTTTCAGTATTTCCAGGACAACCTGTCAAGCAATACGAGCATAAAGTAGAATATAAATACACACCACAATATGCTTTTTATGTCGATTATGGAAATTATGAGAAGGAAATTATAGAATGTCTGGAAAAAATTATTATATAAAATATACTTATATTCGAGATTCTCTTACCACACCGTTCACAGATAGTGATTTTATCGAGGTTGGTGATAATCTTTGGAAGATGATTACAGAATTTATGGCAGCAACTGAAGGTTCTTCCATTTCTATGGAAGTCTCTGTTGATGGTCTTTCTTGGTCTCATGTGTTTTTATTTCCGACAGAAGAATCTAGAGCAGAACTGCTTTCAAAATACAACGAAGAAATTGCTAAACACCCAAACATTATCGAGCAACATGCAGAAGCTGGTGTTCAATTTGAATGGGAAATGTTTGAAATTGATGCTTGACTATTTTGGGACAATGATGTATTATTGTGTAACTAAGTGAAAGAAAGAGGAAACTTATATTATGAACATTTCTAAACCAACCCTTGAAGTCTTAAAAAACTTCGCAACAATTAACACGAACATCCTAGTTCGTGAAGGTAATACTCTTGCCACTATTTCTAATGGTAAGAATATATTCTCTCGCGCTACAGTGACCGAGTCATTTGACAAGGAGTTTGCGATCTATGACTTGAACAGTCTGCTAGGTCTGCTGACATTCACTGACAATCCAGATCTGGATCTTGGCGATGAGAGTCTTAAAATCAACAGCAGTGGTGCAGAGTTTGAGTATTTTTATGCAGACCCTTCAATCATTGTTGCTGCTCCCGACAAGACTATTGATGTCGACAACTTCTATGAGTTCTCAATGAGCAAAGATGAAGTCACAAACATCAGTCGTGCTGCCTCTGTAATCAGCGCACCTGTAATGAGTGTTGTTGGTCGTGACGGTAAAGTGACATTGTCTGTCGGTGATCCATCAACTCCTCGCAGTAACACCTTCCGTCAGGTTATTGGTGAAACTGATAAAGAGTTTGATTGTCGCCTCGCTGTTGAGAACTTCAAAGTGATTGCCGATTCGTACAAGATCGTCTTGTCACAGAAGAAGTTTATGTTCCTAGAGAACGAATCAGGCACTTTAAAATACTGGTTGGCTCTCGAACCAAACTCAGTAATCTAAGGAGAAACCATGCCTTTATTTCCGCACCGCATACCTAATGTGGTTCATCATGTCCGTGTGCGTGATGAATCGATTGGTGGTGATAATCCATTCAAGTGGGAAATGAAATTAACCCACGAGATTGTAGGGAGAGAAAAATGTATTATTTTTGCACTTCCTGGAGCATTCACACCAACCTGCTCTACGTTCCAGCTTCCTGACTTTGAGGAATTGTATCCTCGATTTCAGAAGGCAGGTATCGAAAACATCTTCTGTGTATCAGTAAACGATACCTTTGTGATGAATAAGTGGGCAGAAGATCAAGGTCTTGAACACGTTAAAGTAATCCCAGATGGATCTGGTAAGTTTACTTCTTCCATCGGAATGGATGTTTACAAAGACAACCTTGGCTTCGGTATTCGATCTTGGCGTTATGCTTTGATTGTTAAGAACTTTGAGATCGAACAGCAGTTCGTTGAACGAGGTTTTAAACATAATGCTGATGACGACCCATACGGTGTATCTTCTCCGCAAAATATCCTTGCCTTTTTGGAAGGAAGAGAGTATGATGCAGGTGGTGAAGCGTTGCAATTGAACCTATTAGATGGCGTAGGTTCTGAAGATAAAATTGGTTAGGAGTATTATATGATGAAGCAAGATGAATTTCTTTGGGTTGAAAAATACCGCCCACAAACACTGGAGGAATGTATTCTTCCCTCCTCTCTCTTGGATACATTCCAACAGTTCGTGGACGCTGGAGAAATATCAAACTTGCTGTTATGTGGTACTGCTGGCACGGGTAAGACGACGGTCGCTCGTGCGTTGTGTAATGAATTAGGATGTGACTACATTATTATCAATGGCTCTGAGGAGTCTGGGATCGATGTTCTTCGGACAAAGATCAAAGACTTCGCCAGCACTGTGTCCTTTGAGGGCAAGCCAAAAGTGGTTATACTTGACGAAGCAGATTATTTGAATCCTAATTCAACACAACCTGCCTTGCGTGCATTCATTGAGGAGTTTTCATCAAACTGTCGGTTCATATTTACCTGTAACTTCCGAAACAGGATTATCGATCCGTTACACAGTCGAACAACAGTCGTGGACTTTAAACTCGATAAGACCAACCGCCAACAGATGGCATCTCGCTTTATGAAGCGAATGGCTCGTATCCTCGACCAGGAAAATGTTGAGTATTCTGAAAAAGTCCTTGCTGAACTTTTGATGAAACATTTTCCCGATTATCGACGTGTCCTCAATGAATTGCAACGCTACAGTGTGTCTGGTAAAATCGACGAGGGAATCCTTTCTAACCTCGCTGAAGTAAATACCAAGGCACTTATTGATAGTCTGCGTGACAAGGATTGGAAGAAGATGCGCCAATGGGTCGCCAACAATGTTGACGCAGACCCGCAAGGTGTTTATCGTAAAATCTACGATACGCTCTTGGACAAAGTCGCACAAGTTCCGCAACTCGTCCTTCTCATTGCAGACTATCAATACAAGGCAGCATTTGTGGCTGATCAGGAAATCAATCTAACCGCTTGTCTCACAGAGATTATGGCGAATGTTGAGTTCCGTAATGCTTGAGGGTATGGGTGATCCAGTTGTAAAGCTGGACGAAGAACAGTTTAAAGTAAAGAAAAAATCAATCAGTCCGTTTGATTTCGTGAACGCGATTCACCACACAAAGCAGGATATGATTGTTGACGACTGGTCTGAGAAACAATACAATGCATTCATCATCAACAAGGCATTGAGTTATGGTGCTGACACGGTGATTGCCTGTAATGAAATGAACAGTCGCCCACACATAGACAAGAAAGCACAATTCGATTTTCTTCGCGGTATCGTTCGACCGAAGAAACGATTTAACAAATGGTTGAAACCAATCAAGGAAGAAGATCTAGCTGTTGTCAAAGAGTATTATGGATACAATGACACTCATGCTCAGAGTGCGTTGAGAATCTTGACTGACGATCAGTTAGAAGTTATCAAGAAGAAATTAGAAAGGGGTGGTAGATAACCATCCTTTTTTCTGAAACATTTTTACGACTTCTGGATAAGTTTCTTTATATAGAATCTGAATAGCAAAACTTCTCCCCACATAAATCCCTGCCTTTTGTTCTGATTTTGGAACAACTCCCTTTCCACCACCAACACTATGCCACTTACTGGTATTTAACAATGATGGGGATCTAAGATTCGCATAGTTGGTGCTACAAGCTAATGTGTCTCTATCGTTTTCTCTGTAAAAATATGTCGGACGATAAAATGCATAATCTGGTGATATTGGTATGTTGCAATTTACTCTGTATCCCATCTTTGGATCTTGGTGGACTGGTCCAGCCATATAGTCATTCATAGAGGCACAGAATCTCCAACCATGACCATTATACCTCTTTGTTATCACTTCCATCATTTCATCAGCTTCAGCTATTTCTATTGCTGGTATTGCGAATAGGGGATTTGGTTCGTTGAGATTAAACACAAGTGTATTTAATTTTGTTTCGTTCCAAGGGGTTCTTCTATCTTTTTTGGTGATTCTATCGTCTCCAAGTGAAACAAGATTTTGATCGCCATGGTATCCTTCGCGTCTAATATCTCTAGAATTGGGATCTGTCTTCACGGTTTCCGTTACAGATTTAATTACCGCGCCACCATATTCCCTGAGTTTTTTTCTTTCTTCTGGAGATAGGAGGTCTTTACACGGAAAGTAATATTGATGTTTCGCTGACATAATGATATTTATAAATAAATCCAGACACTCTAAAGAAGAAGAATAAGGATTTATGATGAGTGAAGATTTCTTCCAGATTGAATATCCTGGATACGCACCGCTAGAAATCACTTTAAAAGATGCAGATGACTTTCTAAAAATTAGAGAAACATTATCCCGCATTGGCGTTGCTTCCAGAAAAGAAAAAGTTTTATACCAGTCTTGTCACATACTGCACAAGAAGGGTAGGTATTTCATCACACACTTCAAAGAACTGTTTGCGCTTGATGGTAAGGCAGCAGACTTTGGTGAAGGTGACTTGGAAAGGCGAAACACGATCGCTAAGTTACTTTCAGACTGGGGTTTGATGACTATAGTATCTGAAGAGCAGCATGCTGAACAAGCACCGCTGTCTCAGATTAAGGTTCTCTCGTTCAAAGAAAAGAACGATTGGGAACTGATAACCAAATATAATATTGGCAAAAAATAACTTGACTTTTTTGCGTTAGATATTATATAATAATCATGCGTTGCCATTTGGGACGCATAAACAAACTCGCTTAATATAAGGAGACCATTATGGTTACTAAATTCAGAGCACGAGATCTCCACGAGATCGCAAATAACCTCGCCCCATTCACGATTGGATTTGACCAAGTATTCGAGAATCTAAATAATGTGGCAGAACTTTCCAACAATTACCCACCTTACAATATTGTCGATGAAGGCAATGGCAAATACACAATTGAATTTGCTGCAGCTGGATTCACGGATGACGAATTGACAATCACCCAAGTCCCAGAAGGGAACAAACTTGTTGTGCAAGGCATTCAAACCGATGAAGACGATCGTAAATTTGTCCACAAGGGTATTGGCGCGAGAAACTTCACCAAGACATTTGCGTTGAATCAGGATGTCGAGGTAGCAGGTGCAAACTTTAACGATGGTATTCTTACAATCTCTCTTGAACATATCATTCCAGAAGAACGTAAGCCAAAAACCATTGCAATTAAAAAACAATTTCTACAAGAGTAGATAAATAAGGGGGAGCGATGCTGCTCCCCCAACATTCAGGAAATATATTATGAGCGAATCACAAGTCCAAATCTTAAAGTTATCCTCTGGCGAAGAAGTTATCGGTCAAGTCACCGATATCGTTGTCGAGGAAAGACAAATCATCGTACTGCAAAAACCAGCTGTAATTATTCTTCAGCCAACTGAAAATGATGGCAAGTTTAGTATCGGTCTTGCACCATATGCTCCGTATGCACATGAGAATACGATTCACATTATGCCGAATCACGTCATCGGTGTTATGCAACCCACTGATCAGATGAAGAATGAATACGATACTCACTATGGTAGCGAGATCATTACCCCCAAAAAACAAAGTATAATCACATAATTCAGTGCTTGACATTTATGCCTGCTAGGGGTATAATCTACTCATGACTGAATTTTATACATATTGCTGGCAGTACGGAAAACACGTGTTGACCAGAGGCTACCGCGATGGGGTTGCATTCACTGAACGCGACCCTTCCTTCAAACCAAAGTTATATGTTAGATCACCCGAAGTGTCAGACATCAAGGGACTTTATGGCGAGAATCTAAAGCCAGTTGAGTTCCTTAATGCTGCTGACTGTCGGGAGTTTGTTCAAAGTTATGACGGTATCGGTAATTATCCGATCTATGGTCAGACCGATCTAACATACCAATATCTTTCCGAGCGATATCCAGACGAAGTTCCGTTTGATATGTCTGTGATGAACATCCAGTCTCTCGATATCGAGACAACGACTGAGCACGGATTTCCAGATGTTGATAATCCGAAAGAAAAAATCACTCTGATCACTGTGGTGAATAACAACACCAAAGAAATCTTCACATGGGGTGAGGGTGACTGGACTCCCGAGTCTCCTGAGATCGATGGCTTGAATGTCACATATGAATCCTGTGTTGATGAGTATGAGTTGCTTACAAAGTTCGGGACTTGGTGGTTTCAGAATACCCCAGATATTATCACTGGCTGGAACATTGAGTTTTTCGATATCCCATATCTGATGAACCGATGCGCAAGAGTCCTCGGTGGTCAGGACGAGCAGAAACAAAATAAAGTCAAAAACGGATTCAGCCCATTCAATATGACGCGCAAGAAAAGCGTGAAGATGATGGGTAGGGAACACACACTATATGACATCAAAGGTATTGCTCAACTCGACTATCTTGATCTCTACAAGAAGTTTACCTATCAAGTTCGTGAGTCTTACAAACTTGATTACATTGCTGAGGTCGAACTCGGTCACAAAAAACTCGAAAACAATTATGACACGTTCAAAGATTTCTATGAGAAAGATTGGAATAGGTTTGTAGACTATAACATTATCGATAGTAAATTAGTCGATGACCTTGAAGACAAGATGAAACTCATCGAGTTGATTGCAACTATGGCATATGATGCCAAGTGTAATCTAGGCGATATCTACTCTTCTGTTCGGACATGGGACTGCCTCCTATACAATCACCTTCTGAAGAAAAAAATTATGATTCCTCAGAAGAAAGAAAACGAGGGTAGAACAATCGAGGGTGCATATGTTCAGCAACCTCAGATTGGTGCGTATGATTGGGTCTTGAGTTTCGACGCAACATCTCTGTATCCTTCTATCATTATGCAATACAATATGTCTCCTGAGACTCTTGTTGCTGATGAAGCAACGATTGACACGACAGTTGATAAGTTGCTCGATCGTCAAACTGAGATTGATACTGGTCATGCTGTGGCTGCAAATGGTGCTAAATTTTCTCGAGGGAAGCAAGGTATCTTTGCTGAGATCACTCAAACATTCTTTGATGACCGCCAGAAGTATAAGAAGCTGATGAAACAAACCGAGCGCGAGTATGAGAAAACAAAAGATCCCTCACTCAAAGCCAAGATCGCAAAATACAACAACTTCCAAATGGCTCGTAAAATTCAGTTGAACAGTTTGTATGGCGCGATGGCAAACCAGTATTTTAGATATTATGATGACAGGATTGCCGAGGGTATTACATTGTCTGGTCAGTTTATCATCCGTGAGACTGCAAAGGCACTCGATGAATATCTGAACGAGGTTTGTGGTACTGAAGGTGAGGTCTACTCTTTCTATTCAGATACAGATTCCTGTTATATTACCCTTGACAAATTGGTCAAAAAGTATTACAATGGTCTTTCTAAATCGAAAATTGTCGACTTACTCGACAAGATTGGTGAGGAAAAGATTGAGCCAGCCATTGCAAAGGCGATGACAAAACTGGCTGAATATACAAATGCCTATGAGGAAAAGATCTTCTTCAAACGTGAAGCGATTGCCGACAAAGGTATTTGGGTTGCTAAAAAACGA
>Ga0181400_1000206_pt1 | contig 24610 bp, 33 predicted proteins | sample 23SPOviralmetaG_FD_130129 | JGI IMG/M metagenome (GOLD analysis project Ga0181400, IMG submission 130129) | Marine viral communities from the oligotrophic San Pedro Time Series (SPOT) site, San Pedro Channel, CA, USA - 23 SPOT_SRF_2011-06-22 | ecosystem: Environmental > Aquatic > Marine > Strait...
TATAATAAATACCAATATTAATGAAAATTTTACTTTTACTTTTGAAGCTAAAATTATACAAACGCGTTTAATTAAAGTAAATTAATAAAAATATAATATTTACTATATATAATTAATGATACATGTAAAAAATTTAAGTAAATCAACAATAGTTTTAGCATCTGATTGTAAACAAAATCCAAAATTATTTTCATTAATTAAATCTTTAATTAAAAAAAAATTCAAAAATGAAGATAAAGAAAAATTAAAGATATCAATAATTATGACAGGTAGATATGGTTTTAGAAATAAAACTAGAAAAAAAATATTAGAAAATACTAAACAAAAATGTAAAGAATGGAATTATGAAAAAATATTTGGTTTACCAATAGAATTTATAGATTGTTCATCTAAAAAAAATATTGAAAATTTTAAAAAAAGTATAGATTCCACTTCTATAATATGGGTTATGGGTGGAGACACTTTATATTTAATGTATCATTTAAAAAAAAGTAAAATGGATAAATATATATGTAATAAATTAAAAGAAAAAAATATGATATATGTTGGTTGTTGTGCAGGAGCAATAATTGCTGGTGATTCCGTTTATCCAACATTTATTGCTAGAAATTATAAAAAATCAAAAAGATATTATTTAAAAAATACATACAAAAATAATCATTGGACAAAAAAAAATCAAAAAGCATTAGGATTAGTTCCTAAAATAGATATTTTACCACATTGTAAAAGAGGAAAAACTATAAAATATAGAACAAAAAATATATATTGTCTGCCAGAATATAAACCATTAATTAATGACAAATTTACAAATAATAATAATAAATAATAATAATAAATAATAATAAATAACAAATAATAAATAATAAATTTTACAAAAATAATTAATTTTGTTAATTTTTTACAAAATTAATTATTATATATATTTTAAATTATTCTATTTGCTTTTAAATCTAATCTGTAGCATTTATTTCAACATTTATTTGACTTGATGAACTTGTAGAAATATTTTCTAACATTTTAACAGGTGTTTTAGGATTATATACTTTAATTACAAATTTATCTTCGGCGATATCTGGAATAGATTGTGTAGTTTTATCAAATTTTTTATTAAATAATACAATAGAATCACCTCCAATTGTAGGAGCTTCTTGTTGTAATCTTTCATATTCTTTTAATGCCCAACTAGTTAAAACATCAGCAGGATCACGATCTTCGCGACTCATACCTAATTGTAAAGTCATATAACGATAAAAAGAACCAAATTGTTTAGCAACGCTAGAATGATCAGCTGCTTTTTCTTCGGCATTATAGAATTTTTTGAAAGATTGAATTAATGTTGATACTAAACCAATACCACCAACACCAAATAATATGGCATCTTTAGTATCATCATCATCTATACTGGTAGCAACTAAAGATAATGTAGAAGCAACACCAGTAATAATGATACCAGCAATAGATAATTCATTGGAAAATTTTTTCCATTTACCACCAGAATGAGCATGCATAAAACGAAGGCCTGCTGCTTTTTCTCCCCATTGTTTCATTAATAATTCCATATTTTCAGACCAAGATTCAGCATTAACTTTTTTACGAAGATCACCTAAACGGGCACTAGCTAAAGCTTCTTGTTCGCCAGCTCCTAAATTATCCGCAGACATTTTATAAATATAACAAATATTTTTTACAAAAATTTTGTAAATTTAATAAAATATATTTAAAAATTTATTAAATTTATAAAATTATATTTAAACGAATTCAACTATAATAATCTAGGATCAATACTAATATTTAAATTATTTTCAATAATTTGAATTAACTTATTAACTTTTATCTCTAAATTTTCTATTTTATTAGAATTATTATCAATTAAAAATAAATTAAAATATCTGTTTTTTCTTTAATATCAAAACTAGTTGTATCAGTCATTAATATATTACTTTATTAAAATAGGTAGTAATTTTTCTTATAACAATTATAATTTTTTATTTTTATTGTAATATATTAAATAGAAAAATGCCGTGTACAATAACTTGCGTAATAGCATTAGTGTTTTTAATAGCAAATATTTATACTATTTTATCTTCATCTAGAGATAAGAGTGATAAACAAGATTTTTTAAATGTATTAAATGATAAACAAAAATTAACTTATGAAAATATAATCAAAGAACGTAAAAATATATATTATATAGGTTACATTTTAGGATTAATATTATCATTTATAATAATTTTTATAATAAAAAAAATTAATAAAAATAAATTAAACAACACATCATTAGTTTGTTTAGTTGGTTCAATTACTTTTATTACTAATTATTTATTTTATATTTTATATCCTAAAACAGACTATATGTTACTACACTTAAATGATAAAAAACAAATAGAAGAATGGTTAAAAATATATAAAAAAATGCAATTTAAATTTCATATGGGTTTTGTATTAGGTATAATTGCTGTAATGATTTTTTGTTATGGTTTAAGATAAAATATACAGAATAATATTTTTGTTATATTTTTAATATATATTTAAATTTTCATTAGAGTAAAAATTTCATTACCACAATTATAATCATAATTTAAAATTATTAAGCCAGCTTTTTCAAAAAGTTTTTTAATTTCATCTAATTTAAAAATATAATAATAACGCTCATAAATTTTCCCTTTATTATTATTCCATAAAACAATATTATTTCCATAATTACTAAAATTTCTTCTAGTTTTACTTGGTTGATTAATAGACCATATTGATAATAAAATTTTACCACCATTTTTTACTAATCTTTTCATTTCAAATAGAGCATCAATTCTATTTTTTTCATTAGAAAGATGATGAAACACAGCTATACAAATAACAGCATCAGCACTACAATTATTAAGTGGAATATTTGTAATATTTGAATTAATAACTTCTAAATTTCTTTCTTTACAAATTTTAATAAAATTTTCACAATTATCTATTCCAATAAATTTTAAACTACCATGATTCATATTGCGACCATTACCACATCCTAAATCATAAACAATAGAATTTTTTTTTAAGTTATTTAAAAAGTTATTTACCCAAGTCCATTTATACACCCTAGTATTTGAAAAATGATCTGCAATTTCTTCATAAATATTTTTTACATTATCTAATTCTATTTGTGATGAATTATTTTCTAATTCCATTATTATTAAATTAATTTTAAATAAATAAAAAATCAATTTTATTTTTAATTTTAATAAAATTGATAAAAATAGATTTTATAAAATTAAATTTTATAAAATAAACTATAAATGGAAAACATGTCGATTAATGCTATTATTGATTCTATTTCGTGTCCCATTACCGGAGACGTAATGACAGATCCAGTTCAGGGAAATGATGGACAAACTTATGAAAGAACAGCAATTATTCAAGCATTAAATATTAAACAAGAATCTCCCATTACTCGTGAACCTATGAATGTAAGTGATTTAAAAGTAAACGCATCGATCAGGTTTCTATGTGATAAGTATCATCAAGGAGCATTTGGTTCTGCAACAATTGATCGTCGCAAATTTAAAGTATCTAATGATTCTATTAAGTTAGAAGATAGTGTATATAAATATAATAATAAATTGATGATGACATTTAATGTAAATGATGAAAGCTTTCCTAAGAATTTGGAATTTGGTCATTTGCCCCAAGATATTGTTTTAATTATTGATCGATCAGGATCTATGAATCATCCTGTTGAAGCAAAAGATGCTAATGGAAATAATTTAGAAAATGGTATGTCTATTCAAGATATTGTAAATCATTCGGCAAAAACAGTTGTAAAAACTTTAGATTCAAATTCTCGTATTAGTATTATTAAATTCGATAATAATATTAATGTTGTAAATGATTTAATGTTTGCATCAGAAATTAATAAAACTCAAATTTTATCAAATATTGATACTATTAAACCAGGAGGTCAAACAAATATTTGGGGAGCAATTGAAAAAGGATTACAAATGTTAGATTATCGTGATGATAAATCACGTAATAGTGCTATTCTAATGTTAACAGATGGGGTTCCAAATATTTCACCTGCTCGTGGTGAAGTTGGAGGAATAAAAAAACTACGAAAAAATAATAATTTTACAACATCAATTTATACTTTTGGTTTTGGTTATAGTTTAAAACCGGAACTATTATATGATATGGCAAAATATGCTAATGGTGGCAATGGACATATTCCTGATGGAAATATGATTGCTACCGTATTTTGTAATTTTATTGGAACAATTTTATTATCAGTTGTTATGAATTTACAACTGCATATTGTTCCAAAACAAGATAACAGTGCTTATTTTACAAATTTATTAATGGGTGATTATGCTAATAATTATGATCCAATTAATCAAGAATATATTTATGATATTGGTACAGTTCAATATCAGCAAGAGCGTAATATTATTCTTAATTTTGAAGAAAAATTAGATTTTGATTATTATTATACTTATAAAATTGGAGGGCAATCATATACTTCAGAAACAAAAACAATAGATAATGATTTTATTAATTCTTGTCTAGAAGATAATAAAGTAAACCTTCATAATTATAGATATAATGCGGTTGAATGTATTAGAAAAATGATTAATTATAATAGAATTAATCAATATAATGAATCTATAGAAATTTATAACCAATTAGTAGCATTATTAGAAGACAATATATGTACTACTAGTAAACCTATAGTTGATGGACTTCTTACAAATATTAAAGGTACAATTGGATCTGAAGGTCAAGTTAAGTTAGCTATTGATAGTAAATATTACAAAAGATGGGGAGAATTTTATTTAGATCAACTTTCGCGTTGTCTTAATCAACAAATTAAGCCAAATTTTAAAGATGAAGCTTGTATGTTTGGCGGAGAAGTATTTGAATCGATTGTAGATAAAGCAAGTGATATTTTTGATACACTGCCACCACCTACACCATCATTAATAAATAATAATTATAATAATTATGGTATTAGTGCTTATAGTAGTTTAGGACAGCCACCAAGATCACAACCACAAAGACCAATTGTAATGTCTTATTATAATGATCCTGGTGGTGGATGTATTGATTCAAAATGTATTATTAATATGTTTGATGGATCATTTAAGCCGCTTTCTGAAGTAAAGAAATATGATATTATTAAATCAGTTGATAAAAATAATAATATTGTTGGAGCAAAAGTTTTATGTGTTATAGAAACAATAATTACAAGTGGAAGAAGAGAATATGTAAATTTTAATGGTCTATTAATTACTCCATGGCATCCAATTAAAATTGGTTTATATGGAAATGATGAAGATTGGTTTCTTCCTGGTGAAGTATTTAGCACATATAATTTGCGCTCTACAAGTATGATAACATTGGTATTAGAAAATCATCATGTTATGATTGTTAATGGAATTAAATGTATTACATTAGGACATAATTTTGAACATCATCCAAAATTAAAACATCCTTATTATGGTACAAATAAAGTTATTAATGTATTAAAAAATCAAATAGGATGGGAAAATGGAAATATTTCAGTAAAAGATATTGAGATTGAATATACTAAAGATGAAAATAACTTAACAAATATGACATATTTTAAAAATATTAGAAGTGAACCACAACTAATAGTAACATAAATTAAAAATTCATTGGATTATTTAAATAAATATTAGGATCTTCTTGGTTATTAAATGCAGGCATTCTTCTTAACATGGGCATATTAGGAATACTTTTAAATAAAATTTCATCATTATCGGTTACAATATTATCTTCAAAAATAGTATTATTAAGATATTGATTATTAATAGAATTTTTTTCTAATAATTTATTTAACATATTTTCAATATTATTTAATTTATTTTCTATTTTATCTATTTTTATTTGTAAATTAAAATTATCGTTCATAATATTATTATTTTATATAATATTTAAATATTATGTACAATAATAATATTTAATTAATATAAATAATATAAATAATATCCGATTCTAATATATCATTAACATAAGCTTCTGTATTAGCAAGTGAAATAAGTTTAGCTAAGAATTATGCAATAAAATCAAATAATTTAGTAACCAATTTATCATCCGAATTAAATGATTTAAAGACCAATGTATTTTCTAATACAAATGATTTAAATTTAGTTATATCTAAATTAGAAAAATTATGTAATTTATTAGTTCAAGCAGATATTTCAGGTGTTTCTGATGCTAATTTAAATTATTCTAATTTATAAATACTAAAATAAGCTATAATTAAATTATAAATAATAATTATTTAAAAACATAACTATTATTTATTTTATTACTATGGTAGCGATAGGAATTGATTTAGGAACAACTTATTCTTGTGTAGGAATATGGAAAAATGGACAATGTGAAATTATTGCGAATGATCAAGGTATGCGAACAACACCTTCTTATGTAGCATTTACAGATTCTGAAAGATTAATTGGTAATGCTGCTAAGAATCAAGCATCACAAAATCCAGAAAATACTATTTATGATGCTAAACGTCTTATTGGACGTATTTATAATGATAGATCAACACAGGAAGATATTAAACATTTTCCATTTAAAGTAATAGATAAAAATAATAAACCTATTATTCAGGCAAAATATAAAGGTGAAGAAAAAGATTTTCAACCAGAAGAAATTTCATCAATGGTTTTAATAAAAATGAAAGAAATCGCTGAATCTTATATTGGAGAATCTGTAGATAGTGCGGTTATTACAGTTCCAGCATATTTTAATGATGCTCAACGTCAATCAACAAAAGATGCAGGGGCAATTGCTGGATTAAATATTTTAAGAATTATTAATGAACCTACAGCAGCAGCTATTGCTTATGGTTTAGATCAGACGAAAGATGGTAAAGAAAAGCATATTTTAATTTATGATCTAGGTGGGGGTACTTTTGATGTTACATTGTTAAGTATTGAAGATGGTGTCTTCGAAGTAAAAGCTACTGCAGGAGATACACGTCTTGGTGGTGAAGATTTTGATACACGTCTTGTTCAACATTTTACACAAGAATTTAGACGTAAACATAAAAAAGATTTAAGTGAAAATAAAAGAGCTCTTCGTAGATTAAGAACTGCCTGTGAAAATTTAAAAAAAACACTTTCTTCTTCAACACAAGCAACAATAGAAATAGATAGTTTATTTGAAGGTATTGATTATACTAGTACAATAACTAGAGCTCGTTTTGAAGAATTATGTGGTGATCTTTTTAGAAAAACATTTGAACCAGTAGAACAAGTTATTAAAGATAGTGGAATAAGTAAATCACTTATTCATGAAGTAGTATTAGTAGGTGGTTCTACCCGTATTCCTAAAATTCAAAAACAATTAACAGATTATTTTAATGGAAAAGAATTAAATAAAACAATTAATCCCGATGAAGCTGTTGCTTATGGGGCGGCAGTACAAGCAGCTTTACTTTCAGGAGTAAAAGATTCTAAAATAGATGATTTACTTTTATTAGATGTAGCTCCTCTTTCTTTAGGAGTTGAAACAAGTGGAGGTGTTATGACTAAAATTATTGAACGTAATAGTACAATTCCTACTAGAAAATCACAGACATTTAGTACATATGCTGATAATCAACCAGCTGTTACAATTCAAGTTTTTGAAGGAGAACGTCAATTTACAAAAGATAATCATAAGTTAGGTGAATTTACATTACAAGGAATTCCTCCTATGCCTCGTGGTGTACCACAAATTGAAATTAGTTATGATTTAGATTCAAATGGAATATTAAATGTTTCAGCCTGTGAAAAATCTACTGGAAAAACAGATAATATTACTGTAACAAATGATAAAGGGCGTCTTTCAAAAGAAGATATAGATAAAATGTTAGAAGAAGCTGAAAAATTTAAAGAAGATGATGAAAAAGCAAAAGAATTAATTGAATCACGCAATAATTTAGAAAATCAAATTTATCAATTCAAATCAACATTAAATGATGAAAAAATGTCATCATTAATTGATGAATCAATGAAAGAAGAATTAACAAAAGTTATTGATGAAAATCTTTCTTGGTTAGAAAATAATCAAGCTGCTTCAAAAGAAGAATATGATAGTAAAATTAAAAATTTTCAAGAATCTATGAAACCTTTACAAGAAAAAATGATGGCAGGTATGTCTATGCCTTCTGATAATTTTAACAAAACTGAAAATACTGATACTTCTCCTAATATTGAAGATGTAGATTAATTATTTGAATATATTTTACTATTATTAGAAGATATTAATAAATTCATAGAATTATTTCCACCAAAAACATTTATTATTATTTTCTTCCATTTTATAAATTATAAAAATATTAAAATTTATAAAATAATTTTGTTACTCGTAAAATGCTATAAATTATATTTTATAAAATAAGCAAAATAGTAGGTAGTTATAATACAAAATAAAACAATAATATTTGGTGAAAAAAATATAAGAATTTTATTATTATTATATGAATAATAATATTCAATTTCTTTTGAAGGACTTAATCTAGGTCTTTCTACTATTCTTTCCATTTAAAATATATATTTAATTTTTTATTGAAATTATAAACATAATAATTCCTAATGTTATAGAAATATTACTAAGTGATTCAATATTTTCTTTACCATAAACAACAGGTAATGTATTAATATTTTCTTTTTTATCTTCTTCAATATCACTAATATCTAAATAATTACTTGAACCAAACATTATTAATGTTGCAGGTAAATAGTTTATAGGATGATGTAATATTTCATAAGTATTATCAAAATATACACACGGTAATATTATAGTTCCAATAGTCCAAAATATAGCAATATAACTTGATTTTATTAAACCAAAATTACTTTTGATTTGTTTATAATTTAAAGTAGATGTTAATAATAATAATAATATATAAGTATCTTCTTTTGGTAATAAAGCAGATAAAATAAATATATAACTGGTTATTATTGATGTAACTGATATATTATAATTATTCAATATATTAGTATAATAATTAATTTTTTCTATTTTATAAGAATTTTCTAAATTATTTATATCAGTTTTTTTATTATATTCTAAAGCATCTAGAAATCTATCTGTTCCATAAGTAAATATACCAATTGCTATTTGTAATAATATTAATTCTTTATTATCAAATATTATATTTTCATTATAATAATTTGTAGTAAAAATAAATTGTAATATATTTAATGGTATTCCTAATTCAGCACCAATTATAGGATTATATAATTTATTATTTTCTGGCAAATTATTATTCATATTTATGAAATTATTGTGATTTAGTAAATATGAATAATGATTTGTTGATAATATTGGTTTATTTATTATAAAATTTATGAAAGTCATTATAATTTTATAATATTTTTTTATAAAATTATATTATAAATGTCCGAAATTAATTTTGAAACTAAAAATAAAGAAAAAAAACACGAAAAAAAACCAGCATTTGAAACAAAAAAAGATTTAGCTATGTATTATCAAACCTCTTTGCGTAATGTATTTTTATCTACTGCTGTATCATTTGCTGCATTAGGATATTCGCGTTTTTATCGTGGAAAAAGCAAATTATATTCAGTTGGTATGGTTTTAGTATCTACATTATTAGTAATATGTTCTTTATTATTAAATTTATATTTATATAATCACATTAATGAATATATGAAAAAACTAGACTTTATGGAATTAAGTAAATGGTTAAATATTAATAGAATAGCAATTTTAATACATATTATTATATTAATTTTTGTAATTTACACATTTTATAGATTATATTTTAACAAACACTTTTCTAACTCCAGTTAATTAGTAATAACTAATTATTAAAAATATTATACCATAACCCCCCCACAAAGTTTATTTTATTTTCAAAATAAAATATACTATCTGGATCTGTAAATTCTAAATTTAAAAATTTAAAATATACATTAAAATCACGACATTCTACAATATTATTATGAATTAGAGATGAATCATAATATAATTTATCGTAATACCCATTTGTATAATATATTCTATCAGTAAATTTTATTAAATTTGAATTAATATTTGTATATGGTACAATTGGATCAATAGCATTATAACAAAAATCTAAAAAAAAATTCTTACTTTCAACTATTCCATTTAATATGTCTCCATTTTTTATAAAATTTATTATTCCTCCCATTTTAAATAAATTATCTGGATCTAAAGATAAAATGCTTGATTCATAATCCATTATTAATGTTCCTTTATTTTCATCTTTATCTTTTACATATACATTTAATTCACATCTTGTAGCTGGTTCATCTGTTAAAAAATCAAATACAGGACTTGTACAATTATAAATATTTATACTTAAAAAATAATCTTTTGTATTATCCTTAAATAAAGTAGATGGTGCTAAGTTTAAATCTAGATTTCTTTTTTCTAAAAATTCATTAATTTTATGTAGTTGAATACTATTTAATCTATAATTTATATAAGTTGAATATTCATTTACATTAAATGGAGAATGTAAAATATTTTTATTAAAAGGATTATATGTTAAACTAGGCATACCTGTTAGTAGTGCGTTGTAAAAAAATTTTAAAAAATTCGCATTATTAATACCAAAAAACATTATATAATATTTAAAATTATGTTTTAAATAGTATTTTTATATATTAATATACTTACAATAGTAGCAATAAATAGTAAAACTAATTCATAATTATTATTTTTTTTTATTTTATTTTTTAATTTGTCTTTATTTTTAAATAAAATATAGCCAAATATTGCTCCTATAATTGACCCTATTATTGTTTGTTGTATTGTATGACATTTAAATAATACACGTGTATACATTACAAATATTGTAAAAAATATTAATATAGAAGATATAAAATATTTACTGGTATTATTTATATAGTTATTGTTAAATAAATACATTATAATTATTGATGAAAAATACGCTATAGATTGCGAATGACCTGATGGCATGCCATATGATTTTGGATATTTTGGATAGATAGGATGACATGGTTTAAATGGGCAACAATTTTTAGCACCATCTGGTCTAGTTCCTTTACCTAAAAATAGTATATTTTTTTTTTCAAAAATCTTTAAAAATATATTATATTTTAATATGTTATTTACTTCAAAATTTATATAAAATCCAATACAAAATATTAAAAATTCTACATCAAAAGTAAAATAATATAAAAAATATAATATAAATATTTGAATTATATCAGATGCTCTAGCAATATTATATATATATTCCATAATTGTATATATAAAAAGAAATTTATAATAATTTTTCAATTTTTGGAAATAAATCATCTAATTTTGGTTTTGGTAATGAATCATAATCAATAGTTATTGGAGAATCCGAATTATAATAATTATACATATTTGGTTGTTTTGGAACCATATTCATTGGATAAGGCCAGTGGCTAGTAGTTCTAATACTTTTAAAATAATTTCTACGTTTTTTTTCTTCTTTTAAAGTATTTCCTTCACCATATTTTGGTAAATAACATAAATATTGTATTAATCTTTCTTCTTTACATTTTGTATCTCCACATGAATTTTGATGAAATGTTCGTGAATCCCATATAACTAAATCACCGGCTTTAACATCTAATAATATTCTATCATCTGCTAATTCTTGAACATAATTTTTATTTAATATATGCCAATCACAAGGCTCATCAATTTCCATAGTATTAAAATAATCTTCGTGTAATAAATGACTTCCGTTGTAAAGTAATAATGTTCGTTCTTTATTATTTGTTAAACTTAAAAACGATTGATAACAACATAAACTTTTTTTTTGTGATGATTGGTCAGTATGTGTCCAATATCTATTTTCTCCAATATAATCTTTTGAATAATAACAACATCCATCAAAACTAGTTACTAATTCATCTGTATTCCATAATTGTTTAAAAATATTTATAATTTTTTCATTTGTTCTTGCTATCCATGCAAATCTTTGATGTCCGACTTCAAAAAATTTAAAAATACCATAACAGTGTATAGTATTATGTAAATAATCCAAATCTTTTATGCTATTATACCATTTAAAAAATTCTTCTTTATATTCATTAATTTCATCTATATTATATACATTATTAATAATTGTATAACCGTTTTCTTCTAAAAAATTTTTATGATAATCTATATTAAAATCAACCATAATAGTATTAATAATTATTAAATATTTATATTTAATAGATTTAAAAATAAATATTTAATTTTAATTAATAATTATGAAATTACTATTATTACTATTATCGCTTGTAAATTCCTATATTTTAAATACTCCTGTAAATGTATATAAAAAATCTTATGATTCTAAAATTGTAAAAGTATATGAACCTGAATTTATTGATAAATCTTCTATGACCGCTTTAGTATTTTATACTGGAGCTAACTCTTATATTCCTGCTGATATTTATAGTAATTTTATTAAAGCATTAAATAATTATAATTTTTCTGTTAATGTTGTATCTAATGATAATGATGCTACTAGTGATTTTTTATATGATATTAGAGATGAATATAAAGAAATAATTGCTTTATCACATTCTTCAGGTTATGTTAATGCTATTAACACTGTTAATAAACAAAAAAATATTAAAAAAGCAGTCTTTTTAGACCCTGTAGATAATAGTGGCTTATTAGAATTTAATGTATTTAATGTTTTTAATGAAAAACAAACTATTAATCATCTTAAGTCTATATTAGTTTTAAATGCTGAAAAATCATACAAAGGTTCTATCTTTCCCAAATTCGAAATTCCATTTATTCCTGCTTTTGCTGTTAATACAAAAAATCTAGAAAAATCTAATCCAGATATAGAAATTGAAAAAATTAATGCAGAAGATTATGGACATAGTGATGTACTTGATTCTTTATGGAGTGATTTAATGCATGTTACTATTAGTAAAGGTAATAAAATAAGAGAACAAAAAGTTTTAGATGAATATGTTGATTGGTTAGCTGTGCAGATTTATAATTTTGTTAATCCAGAAACAGAAGAAGAAGCAAAAATAGGTTATTTAACATCTGATTATAATGAAATGGATGAATAAATTAATCACTACTGTTATATGCTATAAACATTATTCCAACTAATGTTAAAAATATACCAAATAAACAATATAAATTAAATTTTTGTTTAAATAAAAAATAACCTGCTATAACAGATAATATAATATTTAAATTTATAATAATATGACTATAAGCTATATTAGGGCTAATTTTAAAAGCATATTGTATTATGAAATTATTAATAATAATAATAGATGCAAATAAAAAAGTAAAAATTATTAAATATTTATCACAAGATGTAAATAATTTATTATTTATTTTTTTATTAGTTATTAAATATAAAAAAGCCAAAAAACCCATAAATATGTATGTTATTATAAAAAATAAAAAATTATCGTATTTACTATTATCAATCATTTTTAAACTAATACATCCAATAGATGTAATTAACATGGCCAAAAAAGATATATATACCCATAAAAAATTTATCATATAATATTTTATAAATAATAATATTAAAAATATTATATAATTAATGGTAATTAATTATTAAAATTACTCCTATTAAAATTAAAAATATACCCGTTAATGTTAAAAGATTAAAAGATTCCTTAAAAAAACAATAACTTAATAATAATGTTATTAATATATTAGTATTTATTATTGTATGACTATATGTAAGATTAGGAGTTATTTTTAATGTTTTTAATAATAAAACACTTGTAATATAATGCATAAAACCTGTAGCAATTATTAATAATAAAAATTTCTTATCAAACTTTGATATAATATTAAAATTGTAATTATAATTAGTTAAACAATAAATTAAACCAAAAACACCAGCAAAAATATATATAAATGAACCAATTAATAAATAATCATAATTATATGATGATTTACTAATTAAATTTATTAAAAATACTCTTAACCCAGTAAGTAGTGTTGCTAGAAAAGTCAAATATATTCATAAATATTTCATATTATATATACAAAAATATATTATATGAAATTAATTATTCATTGCTGTAATATACTACAATTAAAATACCTGTTAATGCTAATATAATTCCACCAAATGTTTTTTAGGATTTGTTTTTTGATTAAATAAGAAATAACTAGTTATTAATGATATTATAACATTTAAATTAACTATTAAATGACAATAACCTATATTTGTAGCAATTTTTAAAGCTCGGGCAATAATATATGAACCTGTTATTCTAAAACATGAAGATATAACTACTAATGATAATATAAATAATCCTGCATTTTTATTACATCTTTTAATTATTTACTATTGTATAACAAGATAACATAGACCAGTAATACCTACTAATATATATATATAATTGCTAATAATATTTTGTTAATATTAAATTAAATGATGTAATAAATAATTCTAAAAATGATAATTGTGCCTATAAATATGACCTTATAATATCTCAATATTATTAATTATTACAATAAAATAATATAAGATTTTTTACATCATCTGGTAATTGTAAAAATATATTAGCATATAAATTTTCTAGTAATTCATATTTTGTTTTTGTACTATATTTTTCTATAAATTTAATTTCTAAATATTCTATTATAAAATCATTTAATGTTAATGCTGGATTCCAATTATTTTTACACGTAATAGATTCACAGCAATAACAAATATTTTTTTTATTTTTTAAATATTTATTATCTAAATCATATAAATTTTTATAAAAAAAATTTAATATTTCATAATCACATTTTTTACTATTAGTACATATATTGTTAATATATTTATAATAGCTAACACGTTGATTATTATTAATATAAAAATTATTATTTACATTATAAGGTTCAAAAGGATAAGATTTTGGTATTTTTAAAGTTAAAAAAAATGTATCATTTGTTTTAATTTCTAAAAAATGATGGTCTTCATTATCATAATTAGTTATATACAATTGAATATTTGTATTAATAAAAAATTTCTTCAATCTATTAGGATATAGCTCTAATCTTTTAGTTTTATATATTTCTAATTCTCTATTTACTCTTTTTAACATAATGCTAATATTATTTAATATTATATTTTTATTATAATATTAATTTTTCTATAAATGTATTTATTAATTAAATTTGTAATTTAAATTCAATAGTAATTTCATAATTCTTATTTCTACATACGCAAGAATTTGATAATGAAATATAACATACATTTTTTGTTTGAATATTATTTATAAATGTTTGAATTCCTTTCCGTGAAGGACAATTCTTGCCATATTTATAAAATATATTCATTAAAACAACATTCCAAAAACATAATGGATATGAATTATATTCTTCGACATTAAATACACAACATGATGACTGATAATTTATCTTTGCCATAAAAGGGTCAATTATTTGTTTTGATACTAATTCATTCCAATCATATGATTGCTTACTTAATCCCAGTAAATTTTCTTTAATATTTTTTGAAAATGTATCTTCTAACATAGGATAAATATTATTACGATATTTTCCTCTTACAGACCATAAAGGTGTTGTATCTTTAAAATATGGAACTTGATATTTTTCTGAGAATTTATAAATAGATGATTTATATAATTCAATTAATGGACGCATAATAGTAACATCATTAACTATGCTTTTTTCTTTAATTACAGCTAAATTTAAAATATAGCGTCCGCGACATACATTTGCAAAAATATTTTCTACTATATCATCTTTATGATGTGCTAACATAATATAATTGCAATTTTCTTTAGCAATTACTTCTTTATAAAAATCAAAACGCATATTTTTTGATTCAATTTCATAATCAGTACGTTTTGTTACTCCACGTTTAATTGATGTAATAATTTTTTTATAAAGATAAATATCATTAACATAACACCATTGTTCTAAAAACTTTTGTTCATCAGCTGTTTCTTTTCTATTATTGTAATTAATATGAACACCAATTACAAAATATCCAAGATGTTTTAAAATGGTAGCTAAAACCATAGAATCAACACCACCAGATAAAGAAATAATAATTTTATTTGTTTTTACTTGACAATCTGAAATATTTTTTTTAATAAATGAATCAACACATTTAACAAGCTCATCATTATTATCAATATTCTGATCTTCAATTTTATTATTAATTGTTGGAACATATTCTAATACATTAGCAAATCTCTTAAAATAATCATCATTAGAATAATATCCAAGTAGAGCATTTAATAGAAACATTATTTAATGTTTTTGATAATAATAAAATAAATAATATTATTTTTAATCAATTTTTAAATAAATTTTATTTTTTTAAATAATATTTTGAGAGAATAATGATTAACATTCCAAAATATAGAGAGAAAGAAATAAAAAAATTATATGAAGTATTTTATGATAAAGAACAATCTTATGATTTAAATTATAGAAAAAAAGAATTTTATAAAGTTTTAAAAGCACAATACAATTGGATAAATAAAGAAGAATTTGAAGAAATGTATAAAATTATAAAAATTAATGAATATAATTTTATTTTTGATTCTAAAAAAAGAGTAATCTCTCAAAAATATAAAGCAAAAATCATAAAATTATTTTGTAATTTAGATAGTGATAATAATAATGTATTAAATATTGAAGAGTTTAATAAATTATTTTTAAAGTTTTCTCTCAAAGATGATAAAAAAAAAGATAAAAATTATTTTAAAATAGCTGATAAAAATAAAGATAATAAAATATCTATAGATGAATTTATAGATTTTATAACAAAACATAATGAAATACTAGAAAATATTAATAATATCTTAGAAGAAAAAGAATTTTTTCATAATTTAGATGATAAACGCAATATATTATTTAATGATTTTCCAGGTTCTCCTTTAAAAGATAAATGGCAACCTAACTTATTAAGTATAAAATCAATATGGAAAGATAATGTCTAATTTATACTTTATTTTAATGATAAACTAAATAAAAAATTAACAAAAAACATACATAAATATTTAGGATTATAAGCGTTTTAATTGTTCAAAGGTTTAATAAAGTTAAATCATCTTTTAAATTTATTATTAAAAATACAATATTATATAATATTAATTACATGATTATTCCAGAGTGTTATAAAATATTAGAAATTCCTCAAAATTCATCTAAAGAAGAAATAAAAAAAGCATACAAAAAATTAGCATTAAAATATCATCCAGATAAACAAAATGATAAAAGCGATGAAGAAAAAAAAATAGCAGAATCAAAATTTAAAGAACTAGCCGAAGCATATGATATGTTAATGAATCCTGAAAAATTCAATAATAATCAATCTTTTAGAAGAACCCATATAGATCCTAATGAATTATTTAAACAATTTTTTAATATAAATATTGGAAATAATTCATTTTCTTCTAGAATGAATATAAACATTAATGGATTAAATAATACTTCTACTAATTGTGTTATGAGAACATCATCAATTTCAATAGTAAATGGTAAAAAAATAGAAAAAATTAGAGAAACCATTAATGGTGTTACTAGTGAAAAAATAATTGTTACTGATGCTAATAATAGAATAAATTAAAATACTAATAAAAAAAAGATAAATAAAAATAATTAATATTAATTTATTAAAAAAAATATTTAATTTTAAAAATAGTATTATATTAAAATGAAGTTTATAAGCAAACTATTATTGTTTTGTTCTTTATTTTCTAGTTCAAATAGTTACCATATAAATTTGCCTAATATTGATAAAACTAATATTATCAAAAATAGCCCTAAAATTTATATGATAAATCAAAATGAAATTACAAATAAAGTTGTTAATTCTTGTCCAGAATATTTAGATAAATTTACAAAATTATTAGATCAAGAACAAAGTGAAATAGTTGTTAAAGGTGTAACAGGTTTTTTAACTAAAGTTGATGGTTTTGGTGGTTATGTCCTTCATACTAATGATGTTATAATTAATTGTATATTAAATAATGATTTTTTACCTTTAGAAAATAAAAAAGATATTATATTGTTTTTCATTAAATTATCACAATATGGAGATTCTACTGGTTCTCATATTTTACAATTCTATCATGATTTAGTTAGTTGTTTGCTTTAAATATTTAACGACCTTTAAACCATAATCTTTTTTTTCTTGTTCTTAGTTTTTTACCTTTATTATTTTTACGAGATTTTTTTTTAAGGTCTTTAGAGGTCTGTATAACTATACTTAATTCTTTAATTGGGCTAGGTTCTTTTTTTGGGCTAGGTTCTTTTTTATCTTCATCGTTTGGTGGTACATCTTTATTTAATCTACTACTTTTACGTATAGGTTTTGGATCATCAGTTTTTTTAGTATCTTTTTTTGATGGTTCTTTATATGTATTTTGTAAATTTAAAACAGTTGGTAGCAATATTTCATGTTTGCCATTTGTTTTTTTAGCTTGAAAATATGTAGGTAAATGTGATCTAAAAAAAGAAAATCTAAATGTGCTTGTAGAATACATATCAAATACTGCTTTATTAGTATTTGTTATTCCAGCATCAGCTTCTATTGTAATATTGGTTTTACCATCTTTAAAAATTACAGTAGCTACATGATAAGGACACATGTCTTCATTAATTGGTAAATTATGTGGTAACATAGCATAACTATTATTTATTTCAGGATCAACTAATACATTATATGTTATATCTTTTTTTGAAACGTGATTTTTTATGTATCTAACAATTTCCATATTTTGTTTATCAGTTACACCAAATTTTTTAAATTTATTGCCCTTCATAACACTAAATACAGCACCTTTTTTATTATAATCTGGTTCACTTAAAGATACTCTTTCTGAAAATAATAAACAATCATTTTTTTCACCTTTAATATCATATTTACTATCTACATGATATTGTGTATAATCATCATATATAGATTTTGTTTTAGCTTTAATTCTAGAAGATCTCCTTATATCTTTTTTGACTAAATACTTAAAAAATCTGGGATTTTGATTATAAATTAAATCTATTGAATCATTTTTTATATAAATAAATTTTGGATCATCTATTTTAACATTATCTAATTTATCATTTGCTAGTTTTTCTTTTTCAGTATTTTTTTTTTCAGCTTCAGCTATTTTTAATAAAAAAATACCATTATCTGATATTTTAAAAACCCCTTCATCGTTTTTATATATTTTCATTTACTATATTATATATATAAAATTGATTAAAAATAAAGTAATTTATTAAATAATAAAATATAAAAATGGCTTTGCGTAATATTTTGAATAACTATGTCCATTTGCGTGCCAGTATTGAAAACAAAGATAATGGTAAAGCAAAAATTGGCTGCGTAGCGTTCTCACCAAAATTAAATCATCAGTGTGTTTTATGCTTTTGGACACAATCAATACAATATGAATAACAAAGCATCACAAGAAAATAAAGATTGTATTCATGCTGAAGTAGATTGTGTTAGTCGTTTAAAAAATTCTGAAAAACCATGTCCTATAAATTTAATAGTATTTAGAACAAATAATAAAGGTGATAAATTGATGAATGCTAAACCATGTAAATGTTGTCTTAAAACAATTGATTTTACTTTAAAACAAAAAAATTATAAATTAAAAAAATTGTGTTATAGTGATGAAAATGGTAATATATGTGTTATGTAAATTGTTTAAATATAATGTAATAATTTATATATATACTACATTCGGTTTTAATTCCCATTCACTATAAGGTATGGCTTTTGAGGTTGATTTATCTAACGCTAATAAAATATTTAAAGCTTCCATTCTTTTTTCTATCGGTTTTTGAGATGGATTTCTTTTTTGTATTTGTCTAGATATTTGTTTCCATCTCCATTCAAATTTTAATGCTTCATTATAAGAAGGAAAATTCTCTACATAACAATGATAGCACCATATTTCTCCTTGTATTACTTTATTTGAAGTAGCAGTAGCACCACCTTTAATTTCTTTATTATGTTGTCTAATACGTTTATCTAAATTTACTGTAGCTCCAATATATGTAGAACCATTAGTAGACTTAATAAAATATACATAAGACATAATAATATATATTTATAATAACATATTAAATCTGTAATAATAATATTATTATAAATTTAATAGATGTATTTAGTTCCATTAATTAGAACAAATAGAGCAATAGCAGCAAGTTTAATATATCCACAACATCCTATACAAGCAATAGCAATAAGTGAAATTGTTAGTGTATTAGGCCCATTTTTTAATCCAAATATGTATAATAAAATAATTGGAATAATGTTTGCAATTATGTATATGCCAAATTATTCCAATTATTTTTTGAATTATTATTATAAGCAAAATTTATTACATGATCAAGCAGAAATATGCTGTTTGTTTTTATTTGTTTTTATTATGAGTTTAGATTATATATGATTTATTAATTATATTTTTTATCTTTTGTTATTTCCAACCCATTCTCTATTTCGTATCTACGATTTTTTAACCATTCTTCACAAATTTCTTTGTCTTTGCTTCGTTTTTGATAACTTTTTCCATAATTTTTAAATCCAGCTTGATAATATATAGTTTCTATATTAGGGTGTCTATAAATACAAACATAACCTATATCACAACTCCTATTTTTAGATTGACTATTTTCAATATTACTAACCCACATTAAATTATTAACATTATTATTAGATGGGTTATTATCAATATGATGAATTTGTGGTAGGTTTTCAGGATTAGGTATAAATGCGATTCCTACTAACCTATGAACTTGTTTTCTAGAAAGTTTTCTACCTGAATTTGGTATTCTAAATGATACGTAACAATAATTTTCTTTATCTTTTTGTTGTTTTAATATATTTTTTGTTCCAAAATTCTTAACATTACCCAAATTAGATACATAATGATTTAATGTTCCATCAATTTTTCTCCATTCTTCTTGTTCCATTTTATGATTTTAATAAATTAATTTTAAATATGCTTTATTAAAATAAATTTTAATTATATTTAATTTAATATTGATTTAAATAAATATTAAGAATTATATTAATGATTATATAATCATTCAGACACCGTGGCAGAGTGGTCTATTGCGATGGATTGCTAATCCATTTCCCATTGGGAGCGCGAGTTCGAATCTCGTCGGTGTCGTTTTTTTGCCGGTATGGCGGAGTGGTCTAACGCGCTAGACTTGAAATCTAGTTCCCCACGGGAGCACAGGTTCAAATCCTGTTGCCGGCGTTTTTGGGTTGTTAGCTCAGTTGGGAGAGCGTCAGACCGAAGATCTGAAGGTCCCCAGTTCGATCCTGGGTCAACCCACCTTATTTTTGGGGATGTAGATCAATAGGTAGATCGCTCGCTTTGCATGCGAGAGGTACCGGGATCGAAACCCGGCATCTCCATTTAGCCCAATTAGCTTAGTTGGTAGAGCATCGCACTTGTAATGCGAAGGTCGTTGGTTCAAATCCGACATTGGGCTTTTTAAAATATTATTTATATAATATAAAAAAAATTTATATTATATATATAATGGATTTTTCAAATGATAATATCATATTATTAAATGAAGTTAATGCTATTGAATTTTATATATCCGAAGAAGCAGACAATTATTTTATTATAAGTGAAGATTATTTAAATATGATTTTATCAAATATTTATAGTAATAATTTATTAATTTTATTTACTTTAACATTCTTTTCTACATTGTATTGCTGTAATATGAAACATAGAAAGAAATATAAAGATTATCTTGTATTAACAGATACCGAACCAATAAAAGGTACAATAGTAGAAAATAATAGCTATAAAGTTTAATTTAATGTAAAAATGGACTATATTTAAAATTATATATTAAATATAGTGTACTTCCATCACCTATAGATGATTTAATAATTTCTAATAATCCTGTTTTTTTTATATTATCTAAATCAAAATTTAATGTTGGATATGCTTGTTTCAATGCTAAAATACGTAATGGAAAACCAAAAGTATTTGCTAAAAATGCACTAATGAATTTTGCATAAATTATATTTAATTCAAATATATTATATAATGTCACAAATACTACTATTTGTCTTAATGTAATCCAGAAAATGAAATTCTTATATTTAGGCTTTAAACCTAAACGTGAATATAATTTTTTGCTTTCTAAAAAAATATAAAATGGAGCAGCTGATAATCCTGCTAATGAAGCTCTTATAGTTTTATTATTTATAAAAGCACTCCAATTATATACTCCATTTTGTATAGAAAATAAAGCAGTCATTAGAAACATTATTTTAAATTCTTCTAATTTAAATCCTATAGGTTTATTACTAACAATTTTTGTTTGTAAAATATCTAAGGGTATTGTTGTTAAAGCACCACAAGATGAAGCACCAATTCTATATAATGTTGGATATAAATTTAACATAATATATATAAAGTTTATTATAAATTATTTATATACATATTTATAATAATGAATATTGACCCTTTTAGATTTTATACATTAAAAAATTATAATGATTTAGAATCTCGTAATGATGATATTAGATTTGGTAATGAGTCATTAAATAGTAGAGATTTAAATAGAACAAATAAACCTATATCTCAGGAGCAAATAGAATATAATACTTTAGTAGAACAAACTTTTTTATTAAATAAAGGTTATGATAATATTATAGAAGAATTATTAAAATCTAAATTCGAGTTTGAGAGAAAAAGGAAAAATAACGTAATTATAAATGATGATGATAGATTGATTATATTATCATTAAATGAAAAAAAACAAAAATTTAAAAAACACATAAATGAAAATATGGATCAAATTATTTGTATGACTAAAATATTAAAAAGATTAGGTTATAAAGTAAGAAATGAATTTACTCATATAGCAGTTTATGATGATAAAAATACAAAATGGAATTTTATTAGAAAAAAATTAAATTTATAATATAATTATGGAAGAAACATATGAAAATAATTATGATGATATACAAAACATATTTGATAATTTATCTGTTAAATCTGATAATAATGAACAAGGGTTTTTAATAGATAAAAGAGAATTTAATGACCATATACAAAGCAAAATAAGTAAATTGGATAAAAGAATGCGTTATGTAAATTATAAGTTTGAAGATTTAAAATATAATTTTAAAAAATATAGTATTATGATTATTTATTTTGCCACATTATTGACATTAACTGAAGCATTATTAAATAGTATAAGTTTTGATATAAGTGAAACAGCTAATAGTTTAATAAATTTTATTCCTTTATTATTAAGTTCATTAATAACACTAATAGCTACAATAATAAAATTTAATAAATATGAAGAAAAAATAGAGAATATTACACGTTCAACTGAAAAATGTATAGCTACAGTAGGTAAAATGAAAGGTGTAAAAGAAGAATTATATTTTTGTATTGAACCTAAAACTTTATCAAATCTAAAACAGCATTTCAATAAAAATATTTATCAAGAATATTTGGAAAGTAATACAGAAATAGAAAAACAATTAATAGATAGTGATTATACCATTTATTTGAAGAGAGTAGCAATTAATTCTTTAAAAGAAGAAGAAATTAATTTAATGAAAAAAAACAAATTAGATTTATTAAAAAAAAAATATGCAATTTCAGATAATGTTCAAATACAAGACCTATCAAACGTAATTATAAAAAATAATAAATTATAATAATAATTTATGATTGTTAATAGAATATATTATAGAAAACCATAATACAAAACTACAATAATTTTCTACTCCATTTGTCATATCATATTGTTGTTGTATTATTGATATAATTTGCATTTCTTCTTCATTTAAAGGATATTTAATAAAACATTGACTTAGCACATTAGTAATAGCATCTGTTGATTTATAAAAAAATGCTATATTTTTTATAATATTAATAATATGATTAATATTTTTTATATTACTTATTCTATAACGTATATATTTTAAATAACATTTATATTTAAAATTTATAAAAGCATTTATCATTATATTATATATTCATTATAATTTTATAATATTTTTTTTTCCTTTTACAATTACCTCTCCAATTTTATTTGTCTTACTTAATTTTTTGAGAGAAGTATAACAAATTTTTAAATCTTTTAAAAATTTGTATTTACTATTATCTTTACATAGTATAGCACCATAATTTAGATAATCTTGTAAATTTTCATTACTAATATCTTGAATTGTTGATTCCATTATTACATAACAAGATGGAAAACTATTTAAATGAAACCAAATATATTCATTATTTTTTTTAGTATATTCTGTTAAAATATCCCAATTTTCTTGAGCAGATTGACCAACAATAAAATTGATATTATTATATTCAATAATTTTCATTATATCTATTATAAATACATATAATGGTTTCAAATATATTTAAAATATTATTTTATATATAATGGCAAATAATAAAACAAAAATTATTGAGTTATTAAAAAATTTAGAATCTACATTACAAGAAATTAATGATGCTGAAGTAAATGATGAAGATTCCTTAAAAAGAATATTAAAAGAATTTTGTATGAACTTTAATTATGATGTAACTGATACAAATGAATTAGAAAAATTAAGTACTAGTATCAACAAAATTTTAGGAGAAATAGTATATAAATATAGTAA
>Ga0181400_1000209_pt1 | contig 24471 bp, 23 predicted proteins | sample 23SPOviralmetaG_FD_130129 | JGI IMG/M metagenome (GOLD analysis project Ga0181400, IMG submission 130129) | Marine viral communities from the oligotrophic San Pedro Time Series (SPOT) site, San Pedro Channel, CA, USA - 23 SPOT_SRF_2011-06-22 | ecosystem: Environmental > Aquatic > Marine > Strait...
CAGCAAACTTATAGACACCAAGGTCAATGTCATCTTCATCTACTTCAACCTCCTCCTCAACATTGGTCTCTGGATTAACCTTCTTGACCTTTACCTTTGGGTTTCTGGGTTTTTTCTTGGATACTGGATAGATATTTTCAAGGAGCCAATCAACCAATTCTTGTGGCATTGGCTTGATGTCTGCCATGTTTTCAACAGTGTATCTTTTGTCATTGATATTGGAGTAAGGTGCTACTACATATCCACCATCATTTCGAATATCAATGCTTGATGTTCTATCACTTGTCTGTTTAATTTTTTGGATGTACTTAAAATAGAGATGGTACCCACCACTACCAGTCTTAACAGTGAATGTGTCAAATCGTTTTACAAAATCATCACCAAAGACGCTGTGAAATACAGACATCCTTGGGTCAAACTTTTCATTTCCATGGTCATAAAAATCTAAATCAACAATGGTAAGGTCATTGGCTTTACCGCAAATCACTCCAAAATTGTTGTATTCATCTTTGAGCATCTCCAACTTGGATAGTTTTCTTTTCCGTGCGTATGTTGGTAGATTACTTTTAATCCATTCACTTGATGGATTTTTGGAGTTATACTTCAATCGAAAGGTTGCCAACTTCATATCATTGTTAGTGAAATTATTTTTGGGGCTCATTTTTACAACTTCACTCATTCTACTCTATACTTATATAAATATAATAAATCCAAATCTTTAAGTATTGACCACACAATTTAAGATTTGTAGAAATCCAAAATGCCACAAAAATTGGTTGCCTCTCCATTGTCTCTCCACAAGTCCAGATTGCCAATCATATTATAGTGATTTTGTGGCAATGTGGATTTTTAAATATCGAGAAAATTAAACAACAATATATACTTAAACATTATCTATGTATAAGTATATAAAATGACAATGGACGAAACTGAAATCAACCATATTGTTGCAATGTATAAGAAGAAGCGTGAGCGTGAATATCTCAACTATCATACCAAGTACAAACTTGATGAAACACTCAAAGAAAGAGCAAGAGTAAGAGCCAAAGAGCACTATAAGGCAAATAGCGATAAAAATAAACAACTATATCAAGACAATAAAGACTTTCACAAAGCAAGGTCAAGTTTCTACTATTACAAGAAAAATAACAACCTCAATTCATTTCATGAAAAACACCCAGACAGAGTTGAACTCTTAAAATCAAGAGGTTTTAAGGTTGAGGAGGCGATTGAATTGCCGAAGATTGTGGTGGCTTTTGATTAGGTACAATCTCCTCCTCCTTCTCCTCCCCTTCCTTATTATCTTTATCATCTTCTGGTAGTGGGTCTGGTGGTGGCTTTCGATGGCATCTCCAAATATAACAAAGGTTTAAGTCGCATTCACACCGGCTTTTTAGGATTATACTTAACAAACCCCCTACGGCTCCCAAGCATAGTACGACAAAACCTCCAGCTTGGTCAAGACTAAACTTATTCAATTCCATTATATCATATATAAATATATGATTTTTTATTACAAAATAAAATCTAATTAGATATATATGCCAGACAAGACGGACAAACCCTCTAATCAAGTCCTAATCAAAGAGATTAAAGTAAAAATCCAAGAAATGAAAAGGGACACATCAACCATCCGCGAGGATTTGGCTTATATCAAAGAAAAACTCAAAGAAAAAGAGGATAAAAACACGGATACTATCGAAGAAACCAAGGGTTGGTTTTGGTAATTTATTTTTTAAGTTTTGTTTTCTATTATTTTTATATTAAAGTAAGTATAAAATAATGAGTAGTTATTGGAGAGCTGGTGGTAAAATTACGCTTGACCAAACAGATGTTGAAATTAGTGCGGAGAATGGTTTGGAGTTTTCCATGGATGGTCAAGAAATTGGCATCTATATCCCTCCCTCTATCAAGTATTTTTCTGGCAAAGATAGTCTTTTATCCTTTGATGTAGAACTTGCCACAGATACAAATGGTGGATGGCGACCCACTCGTCTTATGTTAGATAGTCTTATTGGCGGTCAATCTTTATTCTCGAAAGTGCAGATTTTTGCTGGTAATCGTGCCCAACTTTTAGAGGAGACAGATGACTACAATACTCATGTAGCAGTCAAGTATTCATATGAAACTAATGACACATTACGAGCAAAACGAGCACTTGTTGAAGGATGTGGTGCTTGGATACCAACTTGCCGTGGCACAATGGGTACAGTCCAATCTCATCAATCCAATTGTCTTACCAACCCCTACTTTAAAAAGCGAGGAGATGGTGAAGCGGTTGGCTCGATTGATGATGATACGGCTTTCTCAAATGCTGGTACTTTCATCAAGGCTCATGTAGAACTCCCACTTCATATGGGAGTATTTGCGAATAACTCAAAAGCATTCCCAAATGTGCTAACGGATGGTGTCTATATTTCTTTAACTACTGCCCCAAGTCGTCAAGTATTTAGAACTCTTGACACTGTTTGCCAATCTCGGTCTCTCTTAAATTGTCCGCAGTTTGGTGGTGCTGGTACTCACGGCACATCTTGGGCAGTTTCTGATGGTGCCACAACAGAGTTTTTCTGCACTCATAAGAATGTCCAAATCAATGCCCAAGTCTGTCCCTTTATTGTAGGTGAAGAAATCGGTTTGGTCAAACACGATGGTACAAAGGTAGAGACAGATGCGGCTATGGTCATAAGTGCTATTGCCAGTGTAGCAACTGGTTGGAAGATTACAACCTCTGCTGGTATCACTCTGGTATCACCAGACCCAGTTGAACATTCAGCAGACTATCATTGGGTCAGCAACTCGCTTGACCCCAAGACGGCACCCACAACTGTATGGTCGCCCTCACTTACGATTAGCGATGTCAAAATGATTGTCCATAAGGTTGATGTTGGACAGCAATATGAACAAGGTATGATGTCTAAAATGAAACAAGGTGGAGCAATCGAGTTTGACCTCCCATGTGTCCAGTGCCACAAGAACTCTATTCTTAAAACGGATAGACAAGCAACTATCAATATTAACATTGAACACGCCAAAGCAAAATCAATCATTTGTGTCCCCACTGATGCCACGATTGTATCATGTAGCGACAATGCCAATAGTAAAGGCACTTACAATTGGGGGGGTGATGATGACCCATTAGGTGAGGCAACACTTGCTGATGATATTAGAATTAGAAGCGACCAAACTGGACTTATAGGTATGGGTAATTTCTTAACATCATACAACTTTCAACTCAATGGTCAATTAGTCCCTACACGAGCTGTCCAATGCTCCAAGTCATCCTCCAAAAATGGCGGTATTGATGGGACGCAAATCCTCGAACTTGAAAAAAGTCTTTTGGGTGCTGGACACGAACCCATGTCCTTTGCTTCGTATCGTAAGAACTTCTGTATTGGTAGAGTTTTGGCGATGGATGCTAATACTGTTTATGATGGTCGTGGAGTTGATACAAGACTTCTACTCCGTTATGAAGAGACATCTGGCGGTGCCCAAGTTGGTGGGTCATCCAATAATGGAGCCCCAGAAAGAAACACTCTATGGAAAAACTTTGTCTATCACATTAAGACAATTTCAATTAAAAATGATGGCATTACTGTCCTCAATTAAGAAGTCCAGATTGACAATCATATTATAGTGATTTTGTGGCAATGTGGATTTTTATAGATTTTTTGTGTTTTATTTTTAAGACTAATTTTATATATATAGTAATTATATAAAATGAGTAGTGGAAGATTTTTAGAGATTGCTTGTGCAAATGCTCCCAGTGATAAGCTTATGTCATTTCGTGCTGGTGTCAGCGAACTTGTCTTCGAGATACCAGAAATGGATAGTATGCTCGTACCAACAAGTGTGCGTCTTTGTGGCAAACTTCGTTGCTATGGTGCTTATGATAAATCTGTTGGACTGGGTGCCACTGAAATGAGTATCAATGAGCGTTTAGGTGTTTATGGTTTCATGAATACGATTACGGCTCGGTCTCTTCGCCACCAGACCACAATAGAACAAGTGAGAAACTTTAATCGATTTATGAGCACCTATATTTCACTTACATCGAGTGTCCAAGATTTAACTGGACATCAGTCTCAAAGTGTATTATCTTCATCCAATTATTTGGAACAGAAAACCAATCTGGCTGATAAGGGTGCTGATACATCTATTGCCTTCTCTGCTCCTTTACCCACTGGACTTCTTACCTCTGGACTTATCCCATTGAGCTCCAAGTTTGGTATTGGTGGATTGCAGTTAGCTGTACAACTGGAAAGTGATAGTCAGTTTTTCTATTCAACTGGTGGAACAGTCAATGCTGAAACATGGTATGAGATTGAGAACCCACATCTTGTGATGGAAGTGAGAGACCCAAGCCCAGACCAATTATCCCAACTAATGAAACAACCATCTGGCTCAATTTCGTTTCAATCGATTTCATCCTACTATGATACGATTGCCTCGTCATCTCCATCAACCAACTTTAATCTTGGATTATCTCGTGTGAGGTCGGCATTTGTCAATTTCATCAAGAGTGATAGACTGGCGAATATGTCCTTTGATGGATTAGCAACTCTTATGCCAACTCTTGGCGTAGCACCCAATGCTGGTGAAATTGCGAACATCACAGAAGTTGCTTGGTTAAAGGGTGGTACGATGTATCCCAAACATTATCCCATCATAGCAAATGTGCGTGATACAGCATCAACCCAAGTATGCGACCCAGAAATTATTAGGGATTATATCAATTCAGTTGTGCCATATGTGAATAATCGTGCGACTGCTATATCAGTAGCCAATGCCAATCGTGATTGGATGACGGCACACGGTGGAGCATCGATGGATAGTACCAAAATCCCAGATGGTGGTTTGGTATGGGGTCTGGGTGTAAATTATGATAGTTTGGGTGGCTCTGGAAGTGATTTCACCCAACAGAACTGGGGACTTACATTGAAGATGGATGCCAGTGATGGTGATACTGTGTCTGCATTTATCTTTGTCAATAGTGAGCAAACCCTTGTATATAATCCAAATGGTATCCAAGTTGTCCAGTAAAAAGTCTCGATTGACACAAAAACTCTATAATATGATTGGCAATCTGGACTTCATCAATTGGATGCGTAAGTTTTTATGCCAAAAATAAAATATATGTTAAGGTATATAATGGAAAGTTTGGCTCAAATCAATTACATGTTAGAACAACTTGGAGTAAGTGAATATCTAAACATTGTCGATAATGAGGATGAAGTAAAACAATTGATGAATAAGATTGGGCGACCAGACCTATTCAACCAAGCATTGGAGTATTTAAAGGAAGAAGAGGAAGACCCACCTTATGAGTTTGCAATATCAAGTGATGAAGAGGTTGAGAATGAGAGTGAATGTAGTACAAGTGATTTGGTAGAAGAACAATACCAAGTCAATCCGTGTGGGAATGGTTTTTTTGAGTTAGACGATGTTGAGCTAAAATATAACTAACTATATATGAGAACAAACAAAGAGAAGTATAATAAGAAATATGGCTATAAACTTAAAGAGGGACATAGTCTTCAAGAGATATCAAAGGATACTGGTGTATCTAAATCAATATTACAGAAGGTATTTGATAGAGGTGTTGGTGCGAGAAAAACAAATCCAGCATCCGTGCGTCGATTAGATGGTAAGAAGGTGGGTGGTAAATCTTTAAAAGGTAAGATGACTGCCGAGCAATGGGGACAAGCTCGTGTGTATAGTTTTGTTATGGGAGGTAAAACTCAATCAACCGCTGATAAAGATTTGTGGGAAAAACACATGAAGAAAAAAAAGAAGTGATATATAATATAATGCCATTAACAAAGGATGGAAAAAAGATACTGTACAAACCTTTTAAGAGTAAAGCAAAAAATAAAAAGTATTCAGTTTATGTAATGAAGAATGGTAAGGTGAGGAAGATACATTTTGGCGATAGTCGATATGGTCATTACAAAGATAAGATAGGTGAGTGGTCATCATTAGACCACGGAGATAAGAAACGACGCAAAGCATATTACGATAGACATGGAAAGGCAAATGACAAGAACACAGCAAAGTATTGGTCTCATAAAATACTATGGTGAGTAATAGTCATACTCTTTGATTGTCTTGATAATCGATTGTGCTGCATTATCTTTTTTATTAAGTTTTTTGTTTAACCATATGTAATATTGTAAATGGTTGATGGTTTCATTTAACCTTGCTTTATATTTTCTTTCAAGTAAATCATATTTGTAATTAATAAAGATATGATTTGTAATTTCATTTGGTAGTGGTAAGCTATTGATTAAGTGTATTGTTTGATACATTGTATATACTATATATAATATATAATAATTATTAAATATAAGTCGATGTGAGTATTTAAGTCTTAAATTATGCCTAATATACCCTATATATATGGTAAAAGTCTTGTTTTATGCTTAAATATTGGGTATTTAAAGAATAGATTTTAAAATCTATGTCTCTTTAAGTGTATTTTATAGTATAATTTAAGACTTTTATATGTATTTTTACTATATATTGTATAAAAAGAGGGTATAATATAAGATTTAAGGTCTTTTACGCTTCTTTATCTTTAAAAACATATGGTCTTCTTCAATTGCGTGAAACTTATACAGAGCACAATAGCAAGATAGGTACATATATAAATCACTGGCTCTAATCTTCTCACAATTCTCTTTCTGTTTCTGTATAGCTTTCATAAAGGATTGATACTTTTTTATTTGTTGTGGTATCGATACACCATACTCAAATCCTTGACGAATAATCTTGGCACCAAAGCATTGATAGACTTTATCCATATCATCTCCTCTTACTTTGTATTTACCCATTGTATAATCACCATGATGTAGATATAGATTGTACATATTATTTTGTTTCATATACTTACTAATATATAATATATCTTTAAACTCATACGCTCGATTTATATAAATAAAAAAAATATCTTATATATAAAAATGGTAAAGGTGCTCGAGTTGTTTTCTGGGACAAGGTCTGTGGGTAAATGTTGTGATGCTTTGGGTTGGGATAGTATAAGTGTTGATATGATACTACCAGCTGACCACAAATGTGATATCATGGATTTTGACTATAAACAATATCCCAAAAATGAGTTTGATATTGTATGGGCTTCACCACCTTGCACTCAATACTCACGATTACAAAATTGTTGGATTGGTAGGATGCGTAATGGACAAATATATACCAAAGAAATTATGGACAAAAATATGAATGATGCTGATAAATTAGTACAGAAGACATTGGAGATAATAGACTATTTTGATTGTGAGTATTGGTTTATAGAAAATCCACAGAGTGGGAGATTGAAGGATAGACCCTTCATGAAAGATATACCTTTCTATGATGTAGATTATTGTATGTATAGTGATTGGGGATACAAAAAGAGGACACGCATATGGACTAATAAGAAAGACTTTAACAATAAACTATGTGATGGCAGTGGCACTTGTGGTAATATGGTTGATACTAAACAACATAAGAAAGTATTAGGTAATGGTTATGAAATGGTTGATGGTAAAAAAGTATTGGCTAATACTAAACAAAAAAGACAAAACTTACACAAGGCAAGGATGGGTACATCAAAAACTGTTATGGATGATGGCAAACTTATTCGAGTGAATACCGCTGAATTGAGAAAGAAATACAAGGGATATAAGAATATAAATAAGACAACAAATAATGAGACAACACAATTGGATAGATACCGAGTTCCAGAGGATTTAATATTCTCGCTTTTTTGTGATTAATACTTCTTTTTATTTTTAGGCATATCCTTATCTTTCATGATAGTTCCATCTGGCATTCGATGACTACCCTTTGGCACCTTCGATAATCGAGCCTTACGCTTCTCACCTATCTTCTTAACTGCATCAACCTTCCCTTTAACTCTCTGGTATGCTTCTTCATCCTTTGCTTTCTTTTTGATGACCCTTTCCTTTTTTGCTTTCTCTTTCTCCTCCTTGGTTTTCTTTGGAGGTGCTGGTGGTAGTTTTACTGTGGGCTTACGCTTCATCTTCACCGATGGTACAAACTTCTTTGCTTTATGGTCTATTTTGTATCCATTCTTTTCTACCAGTTTAATCAATCCAGCTCTGTCTGTACCTTTGGGTATTGTTATACTCATAAGCTTATTATGTGCTTTAATCATCCGCCGTATCTCTGGTGCTTTGAGTTCTCCTTCTGGGACTTTTACCATCTTTATGTCTATAACATATATTTTTTTTATTTGCTATAAATATAATAATAATGATACACAAATCCCATTCAAAGAAAGAGTTATGCGATATCATCAAAACATTTGAGATAGATATAGATAAACCAGAAACAATGAAAAAAACTCAATTGGTTTCGAAACTTACTACTGAATTACAAAATATGGATACAATCAAACCAGAGTTGGATAGATATGTATTCTATAACTTCATTGATTTGAAAGACTTTCTCTCTACTTGTAATCCAAAAAAACGATTGACTATTAAACAGAAAAATGAGGTCATACTCAATTGTCGTAAAATCCAACAATATATCAAGAGTGGTTATTTTGTGAATGGTTCCAGCTTTACATCACTTGATGAAATACATGAATTGGCTAAATCTTTATTACATGCTGGGGATATCCCAAGTGTTCGCCGTATGTGTCGTGAATTAAATAAAGACCCAAAAACAACGGATAAGTTTATACCAATTCTATCGAAACAAACCAAGAGAGAGTTGGAGATAAGAGAAAACTTAAAGAAGACATATAGTCAAAAATTAGAAGTTAAATCTGGGACATTCATTGTGTCATTTTCATAAGTCTCGATTGCCAATCATATTATAGAGATTTTGTGTCAATCTGGACTTTTTAAGATTTTTTCTTTGGTTGCTGTTCTTCATCCAATATTTGTTGAAGAATATTAAATCGTGATGTATTCATTGTCCTACTAATCTTATAGATGACGGCAGATGTTTCATCAACTCTTGCGAGTGTTCCATTTGGGTCATGGATGCTGGTTGTAATACTACTAATAGACCTATCATGAGTAATAGTGAATGCCATACCACCAGCCTCTGTGAAATAATATGACCCAGCACCATCCATCTTATCGACCAAACCAATTATGGGTAATTTTAGTCCGCCAGATAATCCACCAGTATATTCGGCAGTATCAAGTAAATCAGTACGGATTGTATAATACGGACGAGACATAAGCTTGGGTATTCCTTGGGCTCTCAATACTATACTCTCTGTTTGTTCTACAATTGCTGACCGATAATAGACTGATTTTGCAGTTGTATCCTCAATTGTATCTATGGGTATGACCATAGGCAATGATACTTGTGTTGAATAAGTAATGCCACCCCAAATATTCATTGGATATTGTTTTATATCCGTAGATACTACTTGGGAGTTAGTTGTGGCTAATGGTAATGAAAATAGATTGTTGTTGTCTATTCGTTGTAATCGATTATTGGTATGATTGATGACTTCTGGATTATATTGTTCCCATGTAAATCCAAGGATACCGATTAAGGATTGCCCCCAGTATTTTTTTGGACAAGCATTAGCAAGGTTCATATAAATACCACAATGACTATCGAAAATAGCACCAGATTTCATATTTAAGTTTGGTGGCGATAGTTCTGTATCAAAAGCATCCAAAGTTCTTGTAATGTTCTTAACTTGCGACAACTTACCTTTGACATTTAAACCGTAGGGACGAGCATCTACACAATAACAATTATATTTCAATCGTTTATTGATTTTATACACTTCTGTTGGTGCTTGTGGATTTAGAGGTACGCCAGTGGTTATTGTTTCAGTCCATCCAGCACTTCCTTCTGTGGCTGGATGTTGTATAGTTTGGGTATGCTCACTACCAGCCAAATCTTTTTGACCAGTATTCTCTGCTGTATGTAATCCCTTCCATCCAAATGTTCCGCTAACTGGGTCAAAGTTTAGAGAGGGATTGTTGGCTCCAACATATCTTAATATATTAAATTGAGAGATTGATGAAAACCTATTGGCAAATACATTGTCTGCATTGGTTGGTGTCGCCCCAGTAGATGGCACTACACTATTTTTTCCATAGAAATAATCCCCAGTAGTATTTTGATTTAGATATCCAGAAGTCCCACCGAGGATAACATTACCATATGACCTTGAATGCCAATCCCAACCAATACATCTCTTATTCGCAACCATGGTTTTAACACCACCAACAGCGGTAATGTTGTCAAAAAGGTTGAAATCGAGGTTTTTGATTAGGTCATTCCTAAATGTAATCGTGGATGTACCATCAGCGTGTCTTTTACGAAACATAGCACCATAGCATAAATCCTCTGGGTCATCTCCACTGGTAAGCTTATTCGCATTATTTGTTTGATATGCAAAAAACACTGGGGTAGATAGGTATTTCTCATCGGTGAATGCTGTGGCTCTATATCCATCACTACCCAATCCAGATATTCCAAATGGATAAGGGACTTTGGTTTGGTCTGGGTCTTGTATTCTTCCATACACACTACTCTCTGCTGGGTCTAAATCCATTCGAGAAGCATGTAGAAATCGTGCCTCATCATATAAATCACTAAATACTGGTTTTCCAATGTCGGTAGTTCTATTTTTACCCATCTTATCCTCAATGAGGTCTTTGTAGTATTTAGCTTGTTCGATAAATAGGTCTCTAAATGTGGCAAGGTTTTCTGGTGTCCAAGGTATGTTTGTCTCATAAGTATCCGTGATAGGAGATGTTGTTGAGCCAATGGTTTGGTTTTCGTCTGTAATTTGATTGGTTATTACTTGAAATGTGCTAACGGCATCTACCCTACATCCCATATATGTATTACATTTCCGCCCAGCCTTAAAGAGTTCTGGTCTCTTTACATAAATCCATTGGGATTGCATAAACCATTTAGACGCAAGGATACCAGTGTCTTTCTGTCCAGCTGTTGTGTTAAAATAATCATACATATTTGCCCTTATGTTAGTAGGATTTATTTTGCCATATATAGTGAAATGGGCAGAGCTATGAGAGGCTACTGGTGCCCACCCTTCAAAAGGTTTATAGGTCTCTGTTGAGAAACTTGTTAATGTGGGATTTTTGATATTAAAATCGGTTGTGGGTGTAAATGTGTAGGGGAGAATTGTATTCCCATTGGGTATCGTACCAGTTCCGTGTCCATCATAACTCTCAAAAGTCTGTGGTTGTATTAATTCCCTTTTATTGACTTCATCATATTCATATGCTTTTTGGAGTTGTTGTGTAAATTGTTCTGCCATCCCATTTTGTGTTATATGACCAGCTGGGATTGTGATTGTTTTTAATTCTTTATATTCGACAAAATCATTGAGGATTGGATTGAATGTATGACAATCTTTATTAAATGGATTAACTATATTACCATTGTCCCAATCACTTATTGATGCTGTTTTACAAAAACAAGTATATCTTTCATTATCAATGATGGGTTTGTAAAAAAAGGTTCTGGGTAGCTCAACACTCGGCGGAGTTCCAGCACTTCCATCAACGGCTGATAAGAAGTAGTCGCAATTTGCTATGAGGCTCTCTTTTAATGGAGCACCATAATTCATACCAGACCCATCACGCTGTGGATTACTGACTTTGTATGGGGCATCATCTGTTTCATATAGTTCTGTAAAATCATTCTTAAAAGCTGGGGCATCATCATTTAGGTTCCAAAGCCAAGACCTTGGATAGGAGTAGTAATTTTCACCATTTGCAGTTATATAGTATGATTGTTCAAAGTTAAGTTCATTGTCTTTTATCTCCTTCGTAATTATATCGTTTTTTGGCTGACCATTAGCATCTACCACACGGATATTGGTTCTATGTAATGGATTGTCAAAAGTCAGTTTCATGTTTTCTTCATCAAAATACTCTATCTCTAATCGTGTATTTTCATATGTTTGTTTAATTGGATTAGCAAATCCATCCTTGATACTTTCTCCTTTCAATTCGATGGTATCACCCCCAGCACCATCTTCACTCACAAAAGCATTTAACACCTCTACTGTATCACCAGCTTTCAATTGGATTGTATTACCAAGACGACAAGTGAATTGAGCTGGTTGGGTATCATTGCCAGATGTACCTTGTATTGATTGTTGCCTATTACATTCTACAAGCTTGATATCTGCGTATTCGCTCATATTATTTATATAATATGATATAATAAAAAAAAGGTTAGAAAATCAACTTAATTGTCTTCACGATGACAACATCCAAAAATCCAACAACACCAGCACTTAAACATTATATATATTCTCACATAGAAAATAAATCCAGATTGTCATCTGGTTGTTGAGAAGTCCTCATTGCCACCAATATTATAGAGTATTTGTGTCAATCTGGACTTTTTATGCGAAATAACAATTAAACTCACCATCAACAAGAGTAGCATAGCGGAGGACTTCGAGCCATGCTCTCTGCGTATGTACGCTATCAGCCGTGGGCATATCCATGTGAAGCTCAATACCACGACTATCAACCCTATCCACTCCAAGGAGTTTGTGTCCTTGCCAAAACTGTGTGCCTCGAAGGTCTGTGGATGGTTCTTTACTTTCATATTTACCAATATTGACAGCAGAGAAACCACCACCTTCACCAGAATAGTGGTCTCTTGATACGAATGTTGGTGAGCCTTGCGACCCAATAAGGTGGTGAAAATGAGTTGCTGGATTGCTAACTGTTTGAGGATAGAGAAACCGACTATTGACAAATAGATTGGATTTTAGTTCTCTACGCTGTTCTCCATCCAAAGTTGGTGCCTTTGCATTGTAGATACCGATTAAATGTTTGTGAGGGTCAGCGTGTGCGTGTTCATATCCAGCAATCACCTTGGAGACAACCATACCATTGCCACCAATATTTCTTACAGATGATGCGGCTTGTGCTTGGGTCTGTGAGTTCTTTGATAGTCGATAATCTACATAGTTAAATCGTAGATTGCTATTTTTCTGTTTGTACTCCTCCATGAAATCACCTCCATAAAATAGATAATCAGCGAATATCTGGGGACGCTTAATCTCCCATTGGACATTAGAAGCCGCTTTGGGTGCCGAGAGACGAGTGCCCTTGGTTGCTACTGGTTGCCAGTATAATTCAATAAGGACAGATGGCATCATATATAAAGGTAGCTGGTTGCCAGATTTAAGATAGGGAAAGAGCTCATTTAAAGAGACAGCAAATGTGCTTTCTTTTTCACTTAAAAGAGCATCTTGGACAGATGTGCCGACTTCGTGATTGGGGACGCCACCACCTCGCCCATTGGTGCCATCTTCGTTGTATTCTTTACCATTATCTAAACTATATCCAAGAGCATCTGTTTGAGCTACTCGGTCATTGGCTCCAACCTTATAGACGCTCTTGTAAGCAACTTGGCGACCAGTTTTGTACTGCTCACGCTCCTTATTAGCAGAGTTAGATACAAGCATACTCTCACATCCCATTAACTGATTTAGGTCTTCGGTCGAGCATATGGTACGCCCAGTTGAAGTTTTAAGGACAGCTCTTTGAATGAGTGAAAATATACCCACATTGACATAGGGAAAGGCACGAGTTGCTCCATCATGTTTTACAGATAAAACAATCTGGGAGTTGGGGTGCAAAAATCCCTTGGGTTGTAGTTCAAATCGACAAAAATCTTGATTAAAAACCACTGGGTCAGTGATGTCTGTTGAAAATTGTAATGCAGTATTGGTCGGCATCGACCTAATATTAAGCAACGCTGGTGCGGATGACGGAGCTACTTTCGACATTTTATACAATATCTTATATATTATTTGTCCTCTAATAATTTTAAAAGTGCGTTTAATTGTAGAAAATAATCTATGCTATAAGTATAAATGAATAATCGTAAAAATCAAGATTTACAATTTGGATTAACCATGGAGCAACGCATTCAACCCACACTTCAAGAAACATTTGGGAAGTTGATTAACAACAATGAGGAAAATAAATACGCCCATATTGATTTTAAAAATAACTTATATGGAGTTGAGTACAAAAGACGACGCATTGACTTTGGGAAATATCCTACTTTGTTCTTTGAGATGTTCAAAGTAGATGAAGCAAAAAAATATATTAATGAAGGTAAAAGGGTATTTTTCATTTGGCATTGTGATGATGGACTATATTACTGGGAATATAATGAAGCCGAATGGTTCAGTGCTTGGGGTGGTCGTCGAGACAGAGGCACAATTGAAGAAAGTGATTTATGTAATGTTAATATAGAATATATTAAACCATTGGATAATCTCGTCTTAAATTAAAAAATCCACATTGGCATCAATTCTCTATAATATGATTGGCAATCTGGACTTAATTTTATGACTTCTTTTTGATATAAACATCGCTCATCACATCTGTTGAGTGTCCAGCGATGTCTGCCATTTTCTCCATCTCTTCTTTGAGACCTCCAAACTTATCACTCAATACAATCTTTCGAAGCATTGTGGTTGATATTGATTTATTCATGTATTTCTTGGATGTCTTAATGAATAACTGGGATAGTGCATTGCGTGTTAATGGTTTGCCAGTACCACTTGTGAATAAAACATCACCAGCTTCTAATTTATTGACACGCATATAGAAGCGTAGTAGTTTCTCTAAATCCTTGGGGATGTCCAATACTTTCTCCTTGTATTTCTTCGATGTTTTGTAATCATTGAGAATAAACTTCAACGCTCCTTTATCGAGGCGAAGATAATTAGTTTTTGCCTTATCATCATCACTTAATTTATTATATGCTCGTTTGGTTATTATCTCCATACCAGCAACATCGTTTCTCATAGGTAATCTTGTATAGATACTAAATAGGATATAGGTTTGGATAAGGTTTTTCTCTTTGGGTGAGAGACTATCCTTTTGTCTTAATTTCTTGGACTTGATTTCTCCCTCCATCTCATTTATCATTTTTTGTACCTCTTCTAACTTGACAAAATTAGCCTTCTGTTTTTCGCTAATTACACCAGTTGCATTGTCATCCTCATATTTCTTATTGAGGCTATCACGAATATCAGTATATTCTTCAATAAGTTTTTTCTTTTTATCGAGTGCCATTAGTAGTATGATTACAGCATTAAAGTAGTTGCGTTGAGTTGTAAAATGTTTATCAGCCAGTTTCTCCTTAACATCCTCTGGTTTATCCAGAAATGTCCAAGTGTCTGTATCAAACATCTTCTGTAATTTCTTTAAGTCCGCACTATATTTTTTGATAGTATTGTCCTTTGCGTTAGGTCTTGCTTTCTTTATAGTATCCATTAAATCTTCTGCCATTTCTTTTATATTATATAACATAATTTATTTTTTAATTAGAAAACGCAAAATCATGAAACTCTCACAGCAGATTGAGATACACCAGCAACCTCACCAGAGCCTCCAACATTCTGGTAGGTTGGATTGCCTTGGACACCTTCTAATCCTTGGGCTCTTTGTGTTTTCAATTTGTTTTGGTCATCTTCTTTTTGTTTTTTATCTTGAAACCATTTATCGATATCATCCACAATTGTTGCCCCAGCACCAACGACGGCACCAGCAATATTCAGTGCTACACCAGCCTCTACACCCACACCAGATAAATCTAAACCAGCTCCAACTGTTTCTAATCCACTGGATATTGTACTCGCCCAGTTTGCTACTCGTTGCGTTGTATCATCCCCCTCTTTTCCACCAGCTTCAATCTCACCATAAAGACCTTCACCGAAACTTGCTGCACCAGCAACAGCACCTCCATATTTTAATACACCACCAGCTAATTTTGTGGCACCTTGTGCTACTTTACCACCAATGCCACCAGCTTCTTCCCCAGCCTCTGCTACATCACCAAGTGCCCCAGCGGTTGTTTGTGTTGCTCCTTGAATATCACCTTCACCTAATTGACTGGCTACTTGTCCAACTGTATCTGTTGCTGATGATATACCACGACCTACTCGACCAACAAATGCTGACCCCCTATCTAATAGACTGCTACCAGTTTCAGTAGCACTTGCCACAGCATCCCCAGCGGTTTCAGTAGCACTTGCCACAGCATCACCAGTTTCAGTTGGTACGCTAATATCTCCCATACTTATTCTCTGTGTTAATTCTTCCGCACGAGCGGATTGTGATGATACTAAATTGGCTCGTTGTTGTTCCAAGGATGCCACTGGGTCAAATCCAGTTCGTGCTCTACTCACAGCACTACTCACAGCATCTCTGGCAGAAGACCCAAGACGACCCAATTTGGATGTAATACCTTCACTGGTTTGTTCTGCTACATGGACATCAATAGGGTCTTCTGTTATACTATTTAAAAAATCAAGTCGGTTCCTCGCTCTAACAAGTCCAGCCTCTATTTCTGGATTTCTGGTGTAAGTTAATTCTTCTCGTGTGGAGCCGTATAAATTAGCTCCCCAGTTTTCACCAGAGCCTTCTTCATTTACTCTTGCTATATTTTCTGGGGTAAATATTCCCTCATCTTCTGGGTCTTCCACTGGTGCTGGTGCTGATACTGGTTGAGCATCATCTCCTTGACTTCCCAAATCTGGTTCTTCTGTGGGTTCTGGTGTTGGGGATGGCAAGTTAGTTTGTGGTGCTGGTGCTGGTTCTTCTGTGGGTGCTGATGTTTCACCATTATCAGTAGGTGCTTCACTTTGTACTGCTTCTGGTTCGTCATCTCGACCTCCACTGATTTCACCTTCATGTGTATCCGTTGATATTTCCTCTGGACTTTCTGGTGCTCCACCAGTATTGTGTTGTGCTTCACCATCTGCCTCTGGGTCATCAGTTCTACTATTAACTGGTTTATTTACACGAGGCTTTTGTATTTCATTACCACCACTATCTCTCTCAATTTCACCTTCATCTTCGTCAGTAGATACACCATCCTCACCAGCTTGTCTTCTTATTCTACGCTTTCGATTGCGTCTTCTACGATTACCTTGTTCAATCTTATCTTCAACCATTTGTTTTTTATTGGCAAGGTAATTTTTAGCAGTTGCCCCAGCACCAGCCAATTGCTCTACTGTTTCACCTACACCAATTGCTTGGTCTCCATATTGTTTCACTGTATCCTCTTCTATTTTAGTTTTTTGACCCTCTTGCCATTTACTTAAAATATCTTGGTTGCGGTCGCTAATACTGGCAACACGATTGGCGAATGCTTGTTGCAGACCATCGGTTTGGTTGATATTCGCATCCATCCCATATAAACTCATTTTATATTATTAGAGATATATTTATCTTATACATAAACTATTCATTTTTTTTCAAATGGTTGGGGTTGGTCTTTTCCAATCGGTTGTTTGGGTATCTCACTTTTGTCTCCTCTACCTATAACCTTCTCAAATCGTAAATAAAAAGTTGCTGGGTTGGTTTGAGCATCTATATATAAAAATGAATAGGGTTCATCATTGATAGCATAATTGTAGTAGTCCATAAACTTATCACCAGCAAACTCTTCGTACTCCTCTTTTATCGCTTCAATTTGTTTGGATGATTGCTGTTTAAAAATAATGACATTCGTTATATTGGAGCGGATGATATTACTCACATTTTTGAATGCTTGTGTCAAAATCATGATAGAAGTCTCTATGTGCCTAAAGCGGCTGGACAGAAAGGCAATCGATGATGCCCTCTTGAAGTCTTTACCAATGATATCATCAAAAACCAAAAGTGCAGTTTCCATGTCTTCTCTCTCGTGTGATTTCTGGTGTTCGATAAACTTATCGATATATATATCCTTGTACCCATCTTCTACCTCAAAGGCATCTTTTAGATATTTGCCTTTGGGGTCATTATGAATACTATTACTAAATATCTTCACTTGGTCAAAATAGGTATCACCATACATCTCTTCATTTCTTAAAAGATTAACGAGTAGATTTGTCTTACCTTGCTTAACCGACCCAGCCACCAATAGATTAAACGGTGGCTGGGGGAGATGCGGATGTACTGGTGGATACTTGGATTTATCTTCTAAATCAATGACCTTTCTTACCTTGGGTGGTGCTTTATTCATTATATAATATAGAGATATAATATATAAATGACAAAAAATATCCATTAAAAACGATTGGGTAATTGGTTATTCTCTATGTGTGAGTGTAAGGTAAGTCCTCATTGCCACCTCTATTATATAGTATTTGTGTCAATCTGGACTTTTCCTATACTTACTGATAGATTAGAAAAAATCGCTCCATGGGTTTGTTTCATAAGTTGGTTTCTGTTTTGTGGTAATTTCACGCAATTGTTTTTTCAAAGCCTCTTGTTCCATCTGTGCTTTCTGTTCTTCTTTCTTTACTTCTTTCCGTTTCTTTCTTATTTTCTCATATCCCATTATAGCATTTAATGTTGCTTTTTCTAAATCTTCTTGACTGTATCCTATTTTTTGAGATGGTTGCTTTGGTATGCTCACTGGTTGTGGTTTTGGTTGTTCAACCATGGATGGAGGTGAGGGCTCAACGACAATTGGAGTATCAACAACTTTCTTTGGTGTAGTCTTCTTTGTACCAGTTTCTTCACGCAATCTTTCCAATTCTTGTTGCTTCTTTAATTTAGTTAATTCTTTCATTTCTTTCTTTTGCTTACTATTTGCCCTCCGTACCTCCAATGCTTTCTGTCGAGCGAGAGCGAGTTTTGCTTTATGCTCTTCACTCAAAACACGCTTCTTCTTTGTTTTCTTTTCATTGACTTTTTTGACCTTGGGAGTATCACTAAATATATCGCCTTGTTCCAATAATCGTTTGGGTTGTTTCGGCTCTTCCTCTTCATCTTCCTCTGCCTCACGCTCTGCTTTGGTTCCATTAGCATTGATATCACTTTTGTGTGCGTCTTCATCTTCCTCCGTAGGTGCGGTCATTTCGATATTTGGCTCTGGCATGATAACTTCTGGCAAACAATCCATTTTGTCTTTATACTTATAGAAATATTTTCTTCTATTTCTATAATTTTCTAAAAATAAGGTAAAAAAAAGATGAATTATTCCAATCTCTCTTTGGATAACTTGACATATTCCTCATTTATCTCAAATCCAATACAATCCCTATTGGAGTTTTTACAACATACAGCTGTTGTTCCACTTCCCATATAAGGGTCTAAAACCATCTCACCTTCTCTGGTAAATGTATCGAGTAAGTGTTGGCAAACCTTTTCTGGCATAATTGCATTATGCCCTTTGTATGATGACACACTTTCATGAATTATGTTAAGTTTATGTACATCATTTTTATAGTCTATATGTGGTGAATTACTCAATATAAATACATACTCAAAAGCGTTTGTTAATCGGTTCCTCAATGGTATAGGGTTCTTTTTAACCCATATTATCACATCAACTATAAAAAATCCATATTTCTCTCTCAAACGATTGGCAATATCAAAAGGTCTCATTACGCCAGTCTCTGCGTAAGAAAAACCTAAATTAAGACATATCACACCCTTCTCTTTTAGCTTTGGTTTTATAGCTTCCATTATATCTATGATGTTATACAATGGCTCTGCAAAATCACTTGTATAATGATATCCCTTCCCCCTTTGATATTTTTTACCAGTATTGAAATAAGGTGGAGATGTTATCACACAATCGATTGATTTATCCTCAACATCCTTTATTAACTCTATGTTATTTCCGCATCTTAAATCAATCATTATATATTCTAATTATATTTTATTTTACCGAAAAATCCACATTGACATCAATTCTCTATAATATGACTGGCAATCTGGACTTATTTTCCAACTCTAAAATGAAGCACAACAATTGAGCGTCCAATCAAGTCGGTAGCCAATTGCTCACTTTCATCACATATCGATAGATTAAGTTGATTAACAAGTAAATCATCACTGTTGTTAAGTGGTACATAAGCTCTCTCTTGCGGTTCATAATATAATCCAGCACCTAAATCACGATTGGATGTATCAAAGCGTGGCATGTGATAGAGTATTTTACTCGGTCGCCCAACACCAGCGTTGAGAGAGCTTTGTGTGAAGTTGTCAAGCCTTACAAACAGAGATTTTGCCGACGCACTAAATACTGGTCTTTGGTCGCTATCGTATTCGTATTCTCTTAAATTGAGTAATTGGGTTCCACCATTACTTGGATTGAGCACTGCTCTATTTCTAAATCCAAGTAATGATTGCATATTTGCTTGGTCGGTTCCAGTATAGTTTCTGGGTGCTGGTGCGATGATAAATTGTATCACATTGCTTCTAAAATCAAAATCACCACCGACATCGACACCAACTGGTACATAGGTGTTTGTGGCTGATAATCTATTTTCTGGTCTCATATCAACTTGCCTTGCTAAATCACTATTGCTATTATACATGCGACAACACCAATCATTTTTAGGTTCAGCGTAATCAAATGTGTATCCAGTTGTAGATGGGATTACTCCACTATAATGTTCAATGGACAATGATTTTCCATTACCTCCAAGGACACATACCTTGGGATAAAGGTTCCATTGAGATTGATTGAGTGCTTTGGGACAATTCTCATTTGTCGCTCCATTATTTCCAAAATGAGCATCATAACCAGATATAACAGTGAAAGTATTTCCATCAGCCCCAGAGCCCACAGAAATGACAACTTGCTCATTGAAAAACTCAAACTTTAATTTGCTAATCTGTGCTGTATTTGTGCTCATATTATATCTATTCGCACCATTGGCACCAGCCACAGCATTCCAAGCACCATAGTATTGGACTTCCTCCATACAGATACCGCCTTCATCATCTGGGACAGACATATGTATCTTTAATCGATTATTACCAGCGACAGTTGCTGGGTCGCAAGATACAACTACATCATAGAAGTTTCCATCAAAAGCTGGATAGCGTGAAGCCTCACCTAAATTACTACCATCAACAAAGCCAGTTGTATTTTCAGCATGGTAATAGTTTGGCATACCAAATGATACTAATGAATTGTTTAGACCACGGACAAAACCGACTTGCCATCGACTATCATATCTCGTCGTTCTTCTATCTGTGGTCGTTCCTAATCCAAGTAAATCAACAATCATAATTCCACGATTTCTGGATATGGGTGCCCTTTTATTTGTAAGACTACTGACAGACCACTCCCTTGTTGTGGGAGTTCCACCAGTAATAATAGGTGATGTTCCACCAGTCTCTGGTGTATATGTAAGGACTGACGCATCATAATCAAAAGGAGATGTCCAACCAGTTCCTACCAATCCAGTTGTGTGATTATTAAAGGTAGCATCTGCTACAATATTGGTACCAGATTGGTCGCCTTGATAAACACTGGTCATCTTGTATCCTTGAAAAGGTGGGTCTTGGGTGCCATCATGGATTGCCGAGCATAATTGAAGACCATAAGCATCTGGATGAGGCATACCTTCATTCATACCTTTGGCAACCTTATTGGCGAGTTCATTAACAGAAACTAAATTGCTCTCATCAGCACCATCGAGTTTAGGACGACATAGGATAGGTTCTTGTAAAGAGTTATCGGTTGATGTATCAAGGGTCAATTGGTCTTTGCCCCAATATTGAAACCATATGGATGATTTTTGAATAGTTATATCACTACTCTTATTGACCTTAACAGATTGTACGGCAACCTCACTCTTGGGAGGCAGACGCATGGTTTGTTTCAAAGAGTTAATCCAGCTAAATGCTGAATTGAAATTGCTGGTTCTGTTTAAAGATTTATCACTATCATTGGCACAAACAACTAAACTCATAACTTTTATATTTTATCATATAAAAAAATAATATATCCTAAAATATAAAAGATTATGACTGGCAAAGAGAAAGTTGTGAAATCTGCAAAGGAGGGTGAATTACAGCACAAGGTACAAACTACGAAGGAGACCAAATATAAACCCAAGTCTATATTTGAGGATTACCGAAAAGAAGTGGCTAAAAAAAAGAAAGTAAGGGTATCGAAGGCAAAGGCTGGTTTATTGACCCAAGAGAAAGCGGAGCGTATTCTTCAAACTGGCAAATGGAGTGATAAGTGATTATAGACCCTTGATGGTCGTTCTTATGTCCTCCTCAACTGACTTTCGATGCTCCATAATATCAAGGTGGTAATCCACCGCATCTTTTTTGAGTGAGAAGATGACATGTTTTTTGCCATCCTTACTCGTTGATTTTTTCTCAATTTCTACAAATCTCTTGTAGTGATTTACATAGTGAAGGTATGCTTGGTGTTTATCAGTCAAGTCTTCTGGTTTCTTACGACGAGACCGATAGATAAGGTTGTATTCAGTCAAATACTTTTCATTTTGCTCTTGGGTCAATGGTTTAATATCAACCTCATTAGGCAGTACAAACTTTGACTGATTTTCGTTTGTAGTCATATTCATATACTTTCTCATAAGGATGAGTTTGCCACGATTGGATTTCAACTTCTTTACACCATAATCCTTGCTCTGTGCCATCTCCTCCATTAAGTCAAAGTCAGTCTTAAAAAAGAAGTTGGATGCCATGAGGTGCTCCTCCATTTTGGCTGGTTTGGTGAATAGGTCAAAATATTCATAGAGGTATCTATATGGGATTTGTAGTATTTCATTCTTACGCCATACCCACTCTGGGAAATGCTGTTTGGCGTCTTCGTGCCAATCGTCGTGGTTATTAGCACGAGTTTCAACCTCTTTATAGAGCATATCGTACCACTGTTTTTTCTCCTCCTCGTCTTTGTAATCATCATCATCTTCTTCATACTCCTTATCTATTTTAGCATTTGCTTTCTCAATGTATCGTTGAATAACCATTTCATCAAACTTTTCACACCATTTGACCATATCTTTTAATTTAGCCTCTTTGACATCTTTCTTTATTTCAGCAAGTGCCTTGGGGTCAGTCTCACCACCCTCCATTGTTAAGTTGATTTTGACACCACGATTTTTAAGTATCTGGATAAAGTGTGCCTTTTTGTTAGTATTATAGCAATCATAGTTATACTCAAATCGAGCATAGAGGTCAAGGTAATCTTCTTTGAGACCTTGTACCATACCGTATTGGGCATCAGCCAATTTCTCCATTGTTTTGACCTCCTCCTTGATTTCATCTATATCGTGATACATATATGGCAGACAACCATTGCCTTCAAACATAAATGTGATGTTTGTAATATTACGGCATCGACAGATTTGTTGTACCATTGCCACTGGGGTGATGGTGTGTTGGCAAAAATAAGCAAAGACTGGACGCTCCATTACACTATCAAGACCATAGACAATCTTGGGTGAATATAAGACCCTATCATGAGCATCTAAATCAACTCTGCCAGATGTTTCACTTGTAATCACCTTGACATTTTGTCCAGTCTCCTTAAAGGTTTTATGTCCCATAATATCAACAATTGATTTACTATCAGCACATAGGATAAACTTTGGTTCTGCCATAAGTTTCTTCATAAACTTGTCAAAATCGCTGATTTCAGTTGCTTTGACATTGTTATTGTGTTTATATTGGTTGTCAATGAAGCGGTATCCAATCCCAATCTGTTTGAATATTTGTAGGCAATTATCACTGATATCAGCGTCTGTGGCAATCACAAGGTCAGCCTCTTTGATGATTTTGCGTAGGATATGAAAGATAGGTGCTCTCTTTTTGGAGCAAGTTGGACTGGTAATAAGATGCTCGATGAGTGAGTTGTATTCATCCAGATAGATAGTGTATCCATAAAAGTCAATCCAACCATCAAGTTTTGTAAGACTATCGATAGTAATGACAATATTTTTACCTTCATAATTATCAAACGATTGATAAAAAACATCACCCAAAGCATTCTCTTTTTCAATCTCTTCTGTTATTTCTTCGTGGTATTGACATTCAATCCCATGATTTCTAAATACAGCGGTTTGTTCTTCTCCAAGTGAAATGCGTGAGACAATGGATAGAAACCGATTTCCAGTTTTTTCGAGATGATGTTTCATAGTGGTTGTCTTACCAGTACCAGTATCGCTACGAAAAATAAGGACTTTGTTGCTATCTGTCTTAAACTCATTGATAGCATCGTACCCAAGTTTTTCTCGATTGATGAAATCAGTTGGGATTTCGTTGTGGCATTCAGTTGGCTTATATTTGAAATAGCCAAGGATATTGATTGCATCTTTTACTGTACTCTGTTTGAGGCAATGGGTAAGCATATCAAGTTTATTGTAATCAGCAATTCCGTCCCAGTTATTAGCAAGGTTGCCCTTGTTTTTGTCTTTCTTACATCGTATCTTGTTGTATTTATCCCAAAGGTCTTTCATATCAAGTGTTTTCATTGCTGTGGTATATTTGAGCCAATATGCGTAATCGTGAAAGTATTTATCTGGGAGACCTTTACATAATGCTTTCTCTATCAGTTTCTCTGGCACAGCAAACTTATAGACACCAAGGTCAATGTCATCTTCATCTACTTCAACCTCCTCCTCAACATTGGTCTCTGGATTAACCTTCTTGACCTTTACCTTTGGGTTTCTGGGTTTTTTCTTGGATA
>Ga0181400_1000210_pt1 | contig 24461 bp, 46 predicted proteins | sample 23SPOviralmetaG_FD_130129 | JGI IMG/M metagenome (GOLD analysis project Ga0181400, IMG submission 130129) | Marine viral communities from the oligotrophic San Pedro Time Series (SPOT) site, San Pedro Channel, CA, USA - 23 SPOT_SRF_2011-06-22 | ecosystem: Environmental > Aquatic > Marine > Strait...
TAGGGATAATATAGACATCAAAGAGGGGCCAAATTCTCGACCCCCTATTGAGGTTTACGATTGGTTTGCTTGTATATCCTTACTAAGGAAACCTGATGATAGATTTTTAAATCTTTGCAATAGATTATTCGGTAGTACAGGTAATCGAAACAAGCGTTCTCCTCACACTTATTTAGCAGATCAAGTTAATGGGACATTAAAAGAAGCTCTACATGCTAAAAAGTTATCAAAGCTATACCCAGACTACAAAATCAACATAATTAGTTCAGAATTTAATTCTGACAGTAATAAACGCGAGATTTATACTAAGCCAGGAAGACTAATTACTCGCAAACCCGATCTTCGAGTAGTCACAGGATCTAAACCGATTGATATACATATTAAAGCTAATAATTCTTTTTTGCGTAGTCAAAAATTAACACTTCGCGGAGGAAAGAATCCAGAATATCAATCTATTAAAGATAATGATTATTATATCCACTTGTTAGTTGGCCATAATCAATATATATCTATTCAAAATTTTAGTAAAATCAATCAACATATTCGCGACAAAGAAATTCTCCCAGAGAATAATTCGTGGGGTGGAAAAGGCGCAGTTTGTTTGAAATTCAAACCTTCTGTTTTAGATGTCGTAAGGCAGTATTAGCAAAAAAAATTTTCGGAGCAAAATTAAATTACAGTGGACGATATACATTTACTAGAAAAAAATACTTTTAATAATTATAATAATATTATGCCCAAAGACGACGATTTATTTATCTCTGGCCCCAGAGACTACAACGAACAAACGGATTCTTTTAGGTTCGATCTAGAGAACCTTATATATAGATATATAGATGAATATGACATTAATACTATCACTATCATTGGAGCTCTCCAAGAAAAAGTAGTTGAGTTGTCCAATGAGGGTAATGAAGATTTTGAATCAGATATAGAACTAGAATAAAAAATATGAAAAAATTAATTGGAATAGCTGGATATGCTCGTTCAGGTAAAGATACATTCTTTGCTAGGTCAGCAAAATATTTAAACGATAACGGGTTTGAGGCGAAAAGATATGCTTTCGCTGATGCATTAAAGTCAGAAGTTGATAGTTTGCTTACTGAGCATACAGGTCTTTCTGCATTTACTGAAAAAGATTCAGAAAAAGAAATAGTTAGACCTTTATTAGTTACTTATGGAACAGAAATTAGAAGGAAGCTGAATCCTAATTGTTGGATTGAAAAGATAACACCAAGTGTTGGCGAAGAATTAGATAAAGGTAAATATGTGTTTATAACTGATGTTCGATTTGAGAATGAAGCTCAATGGATTAAGTCTCAAGGAGGCTTAATGGTTTACGTAGAGCGTGAAGGTATCAAGCCAGCAAATCACGAAGAGCACACTCAAAACATTAGGATGAAAAAGTATTTAAACTACAAAATTTTCTGGCCTACTTTTGGTCCTGATAGTTTAGATGAGTGTGACGAACATATTCAACCAACAATTGCCCATATCCTACAAAGCGAACCTAGTTTTGAGCAGGTTATGTGAAAAAAAATTTCCGAGGAGACTTTGACTTACAGTGGACGATAGACAATCAAAATACAAAAAAACTAAAAAAGGTGAAGTAGCCATAAAAAAGGCTAGAGAAAAGTATGAAGAGGATAATAAGGAAAAACGTCGCATCCAAAAACGCGAATACATGAGGCGAAAAAGAAGAGAAGATCCTAATTATTGCAAATGGAAATAGCTTGACTATTTAACCTTCTCGTGCTAATATAAACGAATTATGCCTAAAAAATATAATTCACAATTAAAATATCGACGCACAAAATTCTCATTTGACCAGTATTGGAAAATTGGCTATACTGAACATAGCCGAGATGGCAACGAATTAGATTATCATACTATTATTAAAGCCAGGTCTGCAGATTTAGCTAAAAAAATCTTAATAAAAAAAGTTAAAGAAGATAATCCTTCGCACAAAATAAAATCATTGCAGATATTCATGTTTGCTCATGATACTCATATTGGTGGGTTGAAATTAAATATTAAAGATTGGCAATGTATTAAGGCTGCATCTTTCCCTAATTTTGCTAATCACTTATTTAAGCATCATAAGCCCCGCCCAGAAGGTTACAATAATCGATTTAACAAAGGCAAGCCTCCAGCTAAAAATAAAGCCTTCCAAAAAGGCAATAAAATCCGACCTGTTCATACCGCAACAAAAAAAGACAAACCCTACATGCTTTGGAAAGGAAAGTGGATTGAATGGCCCAAAGAAGAGCGTGAAGCTCTAAAAGAAAAAATCCAATTACATCTATCGTTAAACAACAACAGTCGCACTGAAGCTGCAAAGTCAATGGGCATTCAACGTCGATACTTGTATAAATTAATGGAAAAAAAGTTTGTAGAAATCAATTGGCCGAAAGAATTCCCCCCACCCAAAGCTCAAATCCATCGCTCCCTAACAAACAAGAGTCAAAGAGTGGCTAAAATGAAAGCTACTTGGCAAAAGAAGTCAGAAGCTCGCATAGCTAGGCTAAGCCCACAAGTTGTCGAAATGAGATCAAAAGGATTTAGTTATCATAAAATACGCACAGAGTTAAAATGTAATTATAAAACCGTCAAACAATGCCTTAATTATGGAAAATAAAGATCAAAATATGAAATGGTTGTCTGATTACCAAGACGACATGATTAAAATCGTAGGTAAGCATAGAAAACCTCATCACAAGTTGTCTGTAGAGGAAATAATTTCTGAGGTAAATAATTACTTCATTAACCGTTTGCTTGATAAAGTTTTTCCAACTGATGTTGATTTTAAAAAATTTACTCATATGCTTTGTCGCAATTTCATTAAATGGACTGCCAGAGGTGGACACTCCTATAAAGAAAAGAAGTATCAAGACAAGAAAAATGATTATACAGTTGAGACTGATGAAGGTTCTAAAACTATCTTTGACTATGTATGCCAAACTATAGGTGATGAAGACCCCAAATTCGCACAATTAAATATTTCAGATAAACACGAAAACGTAATTAAATGGCTGTTAGACTACAGCGACATATTAACTCCTCGTCAAAAAAATATATTTCCATTTATATTACAAGGCAAAACTCTTGACGAGCTCGGTGATGCGTTGGGAGTCTCTCATCAAGCGATATCTCACTCTATTTGTGATATATATGAAAGAATTAAATCTCATATCAAAATAAGCATAAATGAAGATTGTGATAAATCTGTTTTAATTCAAGGTAATAAGTCTATCCAATATTTATTTGGCGGAGAAAGAAAAAAATCTAGAGCAAAGACATAATTAGTGTAATTAATTTTGTGATTGACCCTAATTATAATTCTCATATAAATCAAGCTCCGAGCCGCAATCATAATGTAAATTATAATTATGTTTGGGACAACAGTAATAGCTATTGGACTCCTATGTCCGTAAATAGTTATGATTCTATATTAAATCAAGCTAAATCAGATATTCATAAATTTGGGTCTAACGGAGATGTTCCAAATCAAGTTTTAATAGAAAGTCCTGTTACTGTTTGGGATTTTCAAACAAATTACTCTTTTCCCTCTGATGATGGGCAATCCATGTCCATTAAATCTAATAGCTCTTTAGATATCGGTCAAGAAATTACCATTGTGGGCTTAGATGAAAATTTCCTAAATAAAACGGAATCAATATTTTTAAATGGCACTAATGATGTTAATTTGAGTGGTTCTTGGTCTAGAGTTTTCCGCATGTATAACAGTGGCTCCTCTGAACTGAATGGAGATGTTGAAGTTCATTCTGATTTTGAGCAAAACATTCATGCTTATATGCTTTCTGAGAATAATCAAACATTAATGGCTTTGTATACAATCCCAGCAGAATATACTGGCTACTTAATGAAATTTCACTGTTCCGCTCAAAATACTTCTTCTGCTGCTATTAATTATACAATCCATTTAAAAACACGTGAATTCGGAAAGGTTTTTAGAACTCGCAAGATTATATCTTGTTCAACAAATCAGTCAGATGAAGAGACTTTATTATTTCCACTAGAATTACCCGCAAAAACTGATATAATATTTCAAATTGTTGGCGCAGATGGAAATGGTGGAGCAGTTAATGCAGATTTTGATATAGCGCTATTATGAAATTAAATGCAACAGATATTATTTTCTTTTTAATTATTTGTATTTTACTTTGGTTTACCAACAAACAACACGAACACAATATATACCTCGAAGACACTATAAAAATTCAAGACAAAGCTATTTCAAAACAATTATTTTTAATTGAGTGTCAAAACATGGTGATTAAACAATCCAACAAGACACAACAACAAATCGCCCCTTTTTACGAAAAATATAATTAAATGAAAACTAATGAATTATTTAGTGAAGTAAAATTTAAAGATGTATTTAATTATGTCTATAAAAATTACTATAAAAATCGAAAGTTGCCTCAAGATAAAATGATGGAACTTTCTATGACGTATCAAAAATTATTCGAAAAATGTCAATTTGATGATACTGAGATTCAAGATGTTATAAATGAAGAAGAATTAGCTGCCCACATATTGTATTACTTGCATAAGTAGTGTATAATGTGGTGTGAGGTTTTTGTTTTTGTTTTTATTGATTGGGTGCAATACGCCCCACACACAACTAACACCCTCAGGCACTAAACTGAAGCTAGTTGACCGAAACTGGGAGCAACTTTATGCTCGAGAACTGGGTAATGCTTTAAGAAACGAAGATGATGCCGCTTTTTATTTCTTTTGGCCACTTTATTTACAAGAAAGACTATATAATAAGTGTAAAAAGTATAATTCAAAACATAATATAAACTGCAATTGTTTAAATAAATGAAATATACAAATAAATTATCAGTATTTTTAATGTCTACCCAAAGAGAATATCTCGATGGGGGTGTAGAGAGATGTTTGAGAAAATACTTTGAAAGCAATGCTTCTCCTCAATACAAAATTGACTTACAAATAACTTTCAATAAAGGCAAATTATCAGAATATTCTGGTTTAGATTTTCTAACTAAATTCAAGAACTTAAATAATGTTTATATATCTACATTGAATCTTTCTGGATTGGATGATTTTTATGCTCCCACTCCACAAGCTATGCGAGAGTCAAATCTCTCATCAACACCTAAACTTGGCGGTTCTACTGGACCTAATAATTTATTTTATAAATCTTTTGAGCGTTTTTATGACTTAGATTATAGAGATTACCTTTTAATCGAAACTGACTCTCAACCCGTCACTGACAACTGGATCGACAAACTTATCGACTATTGCGATAATAATGAATTCTTAATTGCGGGTAGCACATACAAAGGTAAACAACAACTTCCAATTTATCAAGAATGGACAGGTCATTTAAATGGAATAGCTTTATATCGTAATACTCCATTTCTTAAAACTTTTATTCAAGAATCTAAAAAACTGATTGAATTTAATGTGAATCATAAAACCAATAATTTTATTAGTTTTGATGTTGCTATGCATAAATTATATAGTGGATTATTTGGCCGCCAACATTGCCATGATCCATTCAAGTCAGAGAATCATTTAATAAATTGTCCAGTTATTAGCAACTTTTCTTTACCAATTGATTCTGATACTACTATAGAAAGTGTAAAAGAACAATATCCACAAACAATTATTTTACATAAAAAATGGAACTAACTCGACAACCCAAGAAAATACCTGTATATTTACATATCCCTAAAAATGCGGGGACATATATAGAAGATGTATTGTTGGCGTATTTTAGTCGAGTTACAAACGAGCCCAAAGAACCGAAATCAAACTACTTTATCAAACGAATCACTATCGAAACCGCAAGCTGCAATTTAACAATCATGGTGAGGTTTTTAACTGATTATTGGAAAATAGACGATCACATGAAACATCATCCAATTGCTATATCTAGGGGAGTCAATAACCCAAGAGTACGAGCATGCAGTATAGAAACATTTAAAACGTATTTAAGAAACAAACAATTGTCACTACTTAGCATCACAGTTGAGCCTGTGGGCAATCAAGATATGCGTCATGGAATATTTTTAGCTCACGACTTAATTGATATGATTGACGGTGAGGCGGTCCATTTTACAATTTTGCGTGACTGTTTTTCTCGACAACAATCATTATATTACTATTTAAATGGTAACGAGTCTAGCCACGAACCCACTCACGGTATAATCAAAGAAGATACTTTTTTGCAATATTTGTATTCTGAAAGCCTTGAAGATAGTTGGCTTATTCATGTGCTTTCAGGCATGCCTAAATCAATCAAGCCCAACAAACACTGGTTTCGCATAGCCACAGATTTTCTTGATTCTTATAATTTTATTATTGGAGATATTTCTAAAACAGATGACATATTGAATTATGTTGTCGATAGGTGTTTTGCAATAAACATTGAAGGCTCTGACAAAGAGCGACCTCATTATAATAGCACGAAAATTGAAAACAAAATAACAATAGAAGATCTAGACGAAGAAACAAAACAAAAATTTTTAGAACATACATATTGGGATAGAAAATTATGGAAGAGGTATTGTGAATGAAAATTTCTTTATACGGAAATTGCCAAACTAGAGCTTTATTTTTTTACATAAAAAAGCTTCAGCCAAAAGCTCAAATTAAATGGTTATGTTCTGATCGTTTTTTTGATCAGTCAAAACATGAATGGGCTTGGGATCAGTGCTTTCACGGACAATCAGTAGAATCAATTTATGAAGCACAGAAATCAATTAATTTAATTCGGCAATCAGACCTCATCATATATCAAAATATTAAACCAGAAACATCTCCCCAACTTAATCAAGAAATTATTAAAAAAAATGCAAAAACCACAGCAAAGTTAATAAACATAGCATCATATTACTATGATCATACTTTGGAAAATCCGCTAGACGGAATGATTTGTAGGGAAAAGCTTCATCCTCCAACAATTTCGGCGGTTCAATTGATTAAAAATAATCCTAGAATATCTAGTTTGCATGCGGCAAATCACCCTAATTCAGATTATTTTATCGACTTATGTGATTCTATATGTTCTATAATGAATTGGCAAAAGTTTACACTTCATCAAAGGTCAGAATTAATTCTTAACGGCTACCCATTCGGTTAAATTTATGCTAATATCCCATAAACATAAATTTATCACAATTGATATACCTAAAACAGGAACTCGATCTTTACGTGAAACTTTCACCCCTTTAAACATTATAGATGTTATTGGAGAGCCTCTTGTGGATTCAAAATTCTATCAGCATGGTTCGGCTATTCAAGCAAAAAAACAATTTGATCAAAACAATTGGAACTGGAATAATTATTTTAAATTTACAATTGTTCGTAATCCATGGAATAGATATTTAAGTTTTTTAAAATATTTAAAAGGTTACTTCCATAAATTTGAAAATCAAGATGCATCTATTGAGTGGACACCTTCTGCAATTCATCAAGGAAAATACTGCAAAAATTTATTTAGCAATTCAGACGAGCATCTTGTTTTCAAAAAAATTATCTTAAATTATAATTCTCAAGATTCTTATTATTGCAATGAATCTAGCGATATTATAGTAGATCATATTGCTGAATTTGAGAATCTTTCATACGAATTTTCTTTCCTATGTGATCAAGTTAAAATCCAACCAACAAGCTTACAACACAGCAATAGAAGTAAAAACACACTCAATGTATGTGATTTATATAACCAAGAATTGATTGATTTAGTAGCGCAAAAAGAAAAACATGTAATTAACTTGAAAGGTTATACAATATAATTACTTTAATAAAAGTGTAATATATAATATGAGCGAATACAAACCAAAACCATTTACCAAAGAAATTGCCGAGCAAATGCGCGAAGAAATGAATCTGCCATTTGATGAAAAAAGAACACTATGTAATGTATTAAAACAAGCTTATCGCTGTAGCAACGAAGAGAGTTATAACCTTGAAGCCGTACAAGCATTACTGTTAGAATCCTTATGGATGGGTCAGCGCATGCATGCGAAATTGTACGACGAACAGCTACAACAGTTCAAGAACGAACACATTGAACAAGACAAAGATGAAGATCCATTTGCTGTAGACTGGAGCAATCTGGATGGACGCAATGTTGCGCAGGGAAATTGGGACTAGCTGCGCGTATAAATAATAATATTTAAATTCACATTCACTCATGCTGCAAAAACACGAGCAAAACAAAAAACTAATTTTTTTTTCGCATAAACATAAGTTTATTTTTTTGCACACTGGAAAATGTGGCTGCAAGTCAATTAATGCTGCCCTCAATACTCTAATCGATTCAAATGAAAATGTCAAATTTCCCACGGATCATCCATCATTAAAAGATTTAAATAATACCATCTCCACAGATGGTTATGATCAAAATTCTTACAAACTTTTAACTTTGACTCGCAACCCTTACGACCGCATGGTTTCTTGGTATTACTATGCACTTAATACTACCAAATCTTTCTCTGGCAGTTTTGATTCTTTTTGTGAAGAGCGCTTGGCGAATTTTTCCGAAAACTTATTGCCTCCATATCATCAATCAGATTTTATAATTCGTTTCGAGAGAATGCAATATGATTTTGATAATTTTCTATCGTTCATCAAGCTGCCCTCAGTTCAACTGCCTCACATTCAACACGGCACATATCGACCCAATCGAGACTATCAATCTCTTTTTTCATCTCGCAGTAAAACAATAGTTGATACATATTTTTCAGAAGTTATTGATCGCTTCGGTTATGAATTTTAGGTCTATTAAAATGAACATTCAATCATTCATATTTAATTGGCACAATCAATTTAAATCTACTCTTACAATCGAGAAACAATTAAACAAAATTCTCGATCAAGTTAATGTAATAAATAGCGACGAGAAAAATTATCGAGCGTACTGGCATAATATTGGCGAAGACTCTTATTTTACGAATCAATTCTTAAAAGCTCTCGACATTCATGATGGAGCTAGTGTCTTTTTTCATATTCAAGGCGACACATCATATCATGATTGGCCCCAATTAGTTCAAGATGCACGGCACTATATGCAAAAATATAATGCTGGTATTTATTATTCCAAAGTAAATAATGTAGAGTGGCAAAGCGATGAGCTGGCGAGTTTAAAAATGGTTACCACTCAAGACACTAACATCAAATATATTGTAAATGGTGACGAAACTGTTTGGTTCATTCACCCAAGAGTCGTTCAATACTTCAAGTATCTCGACCTTGAATATTGTTTTTTAGATAACAAAATGGGTTGGGGATGGGATATTGTATTTTGCGCGGTTTCTCACATGATTGGTATGCCTGTTATACGTGACTCTAATCACACTATCGAACACCCTCCTAGTCGTACCTACGACCAGGATTTAGCTAATTTAGGCTATCACAATACTTTTTATCAATTGCCAACTTCTATCAAAGATTATATCAAGCTCGTTCATGGTAGAAAAGATTTAACTTCTATAGCTAAGATGTTGTTTTAGCGGGAAAATCGTAATTAAAATATTCAATATCTTTCTCAATAAATTTTCTTGACTTTTCTTAACTTTTAACATATCATATGTATGTATGAAAAGTACATATGAATTAGTTTATTCTTCAGACTTTGAAGAATTCTTTCACACAGACAGCGATGAAGCAGTAAGCGAGCATACACCTGTAGGTGTTGACATCACTATTAACCATAGAGGTAACCTAGACGAACCTCCTTATACCGAGGTTAAATTTGAATTATTTAATAATATTTATTGGAACCCTCCTTTTGGGGAACACGATTAATGAACGAAAAACTTTTTGAGTATCGCATAAAATATAATGCAGGTCAAGAGCATTCTGTGTTAGATAACTATCATTACTATATGGCGGAAACTGCACCTCAAGCATTTAGGTTTCATATAGAATCAATTAAGCATCTTAAAACATGCGTTCAAAATATTAGTATAGAAAAATATAATCCATATTCCCAGAAATGGGAAGATAGATCTGAAGCTATTAATGAACAAGAATCCAATTACTACTCGTAACATTTATTCCAAGAATATTGTTTATTCAGAGCATGATTATGATGAATGTTTTGAGTATAAAGACGGTAGTGGTCGCGTTCCTGATGGTCTTGCGGTTGGATACATACATGTCAGCCCTGTAATGGAACAAGAAACTTTCTTTTTATTTGACGACATTACTTACAGTAAATACGATCATCAATATTGGGACAATTATGAATTAGAAAATGATGTTGACAGAATTGTAATTCCATGATAGCATTTAAAGATAGTTTCGAATCAGAAGAAGATAAAATAAAAAAAGCTCTTAAAAATTTAATGAAAGCAGTAGAAGAAGTAGGTACAGACCCTTTACTTGAAGAAGTTGAACCATCAACATATCTTGACACTGATCTGTCTGAAATCATTGATATTCTTTATCAATCTTTATTTACCGACAATAATTCCGCTGTTAATTTAATTATTACTAAAAATATAAATAATTCACTTGATCTTACGATAGAAAATTTAAAATGAACAATAGCTCATTAGATTCTAAAATAAACTTTGAAGAATTACTCAAAGATACTCAGCTATCATTATACAAATTCATATTTAGTTTATTGCCTCACAAGCAAGATGCTGAAGATGTTTTACAAAAAACAAATTTAATATTATTTCAAAAACAAAAATCCTTCGATGCTGGATTAGGGTCTTTCAGGAATTGGTCTTTTAGTATAGCTAAATTTCAAGTTATGGCTCATAAAACTAAGCATGCCAGAAGTAAAATTTGTTTATCTAATGAATTGACTGAAGTTTTAGCTTCCGAATCTATAGATTATGATACCCCTCAAATACGAATGAACGCCTTAAATAAATGTTATAACAAGCTACCTCAACACATGCGTAAAATCGCTGAGTTAAGGTTTAAGGGGGATTTAAGTATCAAAGAAATCAGTTTATGTCTAGGTATACCCCTTGGCTCAGTTAGTCCCACTCTCAATAGAATACGTTCCAATATAATGGGTTGTATCAATACCGCTTACGAGGAAGCAGAAAAAGAATTTAACAATCAAATATAAATAATGATGATCTTAATAGAAGACGCAAACGAAGAAAAATATCACATCAACCCCAAACAAGTAATCTATGTTAAAGAGCGCGATCATATGGGAAAAAAAATGTGGAAAATAATGATGACTAACGGAGAAGCTTTAATGACTTCTAATGAGCATGGGGCTCTTTGTATTATTGCTTCAATTAAAAGCAAAAATAAAACCAATTGATACACCCTACTCAAACTCATGTTTTTCGAAATGCGGAAAGCTTATTCAAACCCAAGCATGATACATTTTTAGATGTTTATCTTGGTGAATGCTTATTGGGTGGTGATGCATTAAATCGTACTAATTTAAATGAAGTCACGATGATTCATAAAGAAGACCAAGACCCATCATTCTGTACTCGTATTTTAAATGGAATAATAAACTCTCAACCATTAATAAAAGTACTCTCAAAATCAATTGAATCATCTGAAATAATTTTTGATGTTTTTTATTTAAATAATTATGAAGATATTGAAGATTTCTATTGCCTTAAGACTGCTTTTGACTTTATGGTCGAAGGTGTAATGCTTTATCAGATTTTTGAAGTTGAAGTTAAAAGGTTGAGTATGCTAAACGATTTTTGGATTACAAATGAATAGAGCAACTAACAATAGAAGAGTTAAAGAAGATATTTTAAAATTAAGGGCAGAAGGCTTATCCTACAGAGATATTGCATCTGCATTAAATTGCTCCAAATCAGTAATTAGTTATCATTGTAATGGTGGGTCTACTAAACTGAAAGTGGACTCTTACCATAAAAACAAAAACACACCCGAAAAAGCAATCATGAAAAAAGTAAATAGCTTTAAAAGCAAACATACACCAAAACCAATTATAAGTAAGTGCAGAAGCTTCAAAAGGACTACTAGAAGAAATAAAACTATTGTAAACAATATACCAGAAGGTAATTATACATCTAAAGATGTCTTAGCTAAAATAGGCAAAAACCCAAAGTGTTACTTAACTGGTCAATCTATTGATTTATACAAAGGTGACACTTATGAATTCGATCACATTATACCAATTAAATTGGGCGGCACAAATGATTTATCTAATTTACAGATAGCTACACCTCAAGCAAATAAAGCGAAGAATGAAATACTTCTAGAAGACTTTTATAATTTATGTGAAAAAGTTCTTGAATACAAAAAACAAATTGAAATGAATGATTCTTGATTTATTATAAATTAAGCCACCTTAGCACAGTTGGTAGTGCGACGCACTTGTAATGCGTAGGTCGTCAGTTCGATCCTGACAGATGGCTCCATTTTTATGCATAAACATCACATTATTCCAAAACACATGGGGGGCACAGATGACCCAGATAATATTATTGTCCTTTCAGTTAAAGAGCATGCAATTGCTCACGCTAAGCTTTACTTAGAACATGGAAACATAGAAAATTATTTAGCTTACAAAGGGTTAAGGAAACAAATAGGTAAAGAAGAAATTTTTCGCGAACGTTCTAGAATTGGAGGGTTAAACAATAAAGGTAAGCCTAAATCTAAAGATCATTCCTCAAAAATTTCAAAAGCAAACAAAAACAACCCTAAACTCCAAATACCTCACACCGAAGAGCGCAAACAAAATATCTCACAATCAATGAAAGGCAATAAAAACTCATCCAATCACTCTTCTCCTGAATTCAAGAAAAAACAAAGTGAAGCTATGAAAAAAGCTTGGGCTAAAAGGAAACTTAAATAATTATCGTTCTTATGTATTTTTGGTTTGGGTAATTTTGTAATTCTATATATTCCCCAGTTTGTGGCTCAAATATATACCAAGCTCTGCTTGTGAAAATTAAATTCAACATATGAAGCCCTCCAGTTCCAGGAATACCCCCAAATTCATTTTTCTGTTCGACTACAACAAGAGCGACAGCTAATTCTTGTTCTATCTTACTTTTGTAACTCGCGACACTCATTAAAGACTTATATAGCATTGCAAAGTTATCGCAATCTAAAGTTTCATTTTGATTAATTGCCATAATTCCATTTTGAAACTTGACATCCTTAAACCAATTGTTAAACTTTCTAAAGAAATAATAATCAACTTCCCTAAAACTTCCATCAAGCATCATAATTTGAACGTTAGTGGGAACATCTATTTTTACAGAATTATTGCCTATTTGATGACCAAAGCGTAAACCAAAATCTTTTCTATAGTAAACTCTATATTTTTGATCTCCCTTAGTTTCAATTGTTGGAATGCTTTTTAATTCATCAAAATTCACTTTATTACAGGATGTCAAACCCCAAACCACCATTAATATTGCACAAAACAACATCATACATGACCAACATATTTTTCTTCTAAATGCCATAAGTTGTATTACACTTACTTTTTACTCTTGACATTAATCATTTGTTTTAGTATTATCATCATCATGAACACTGAATATATCAAACTTACAGACCTCTGGAATGATGGTGAATATCTTGAAATCGGTAATATAATCAGAGAAGAGCAATGGTCTCCATCTAAAGTGGCTGAGTTCTGTCTTTATTTTGTTAAATATGTTGGACTTCGAGACTTTGAGTTATTACATAAATTTCTATGATTAATAAATTAGAGTTAGCTTGGGAAACTTACGAGTTTTATACCAACGAAGTAGTTGAGTATGAAGAAGTTCACATGAATACATTAAAAACTTTAAAACGTTTTGTAAGTGAGAACACTTCTCCTAAAAAATATCAGAGAGATCGAGTTAAATCGAAATGCAAAGAATCTTGCTCTAAACTGTTTTTATTGTATCAAAAACAAATTGATGCGCTCTCTGATCTAATAGACCTTAACAACACTTATGTCGATATCCCTCCAGAGCGTGAAGTGGATACTGAATCTTTAATTACATTAAAAAATGTCACAGTGACATTGATGAACCAAACCAATGAATACAAAAAACAAATAGAGGAGATGCTATAATGCCTTATATACCGCCATCAGAAAAAAAACGAGTAGATCAAGACAACTTGATTACGACCGCAGGTCAATTCAATTACGCACTAAACCAATTGGTCAATATCTACATTGAACAAAACGAATTTAACTATCAAACTGCTAACGACATTGTCGGCGCAATCGAATGCGCTAAAATGGAAATCTATCGTAGATTAGTTGCTCCTTATGAAGATAAAAAAATACTCCAAAATGGAGATGTCAATCCATATATTAAAATAAAATGAAAATTGATGATTTAAAGATCGAGTTTATTCATATAAATAAAAAGCCTATACATATTGCTATTTTAAAGCAAAAATGTCAAAAACTACTTGACCATTCAGAATCTATTATCGATCTAAGGGTAGAATTAATTCGAGATACTCATTCTCGCTCTCATAAAAACGAATTTATTGCAAAAGGTCATTTAAACTTTAAGGGTAAATCTTCAGTACTTTCTTCAGCTAGTGATGACATACTTAAATCTATTGATTTATTAGTTTATAAAATGGATCGAGTATTACGTCGCAAATCACGTATTGAAAAGTTTAAACGACACTTAAATATATTTAAATGAATCGCTTTGAAATAGATTATTCTTGGGAAGAAAGAGTAAATTTTTTAGTTAATTCTATTATCCTAAAGTTATACAAAGAAAATAATCAAGAAAAAGTAATTGAAATAAAAAATTTAGTTAAAAAACATCTTGAAAGCAGCTAAATAGTGTAAATTCTTGGATGGACGAAAAAAACTTATTAAAACAACTCTTACAAAAAGACAAACAAATCGCCGAACTATATGCATTAATTGATACTCTGCAAACTAACCTAAGAACGGCTACTAGTTATTTAAACGAAGACGATAAAAAAGAAGTCGTGAATGTACAAAGTTATAAATGGTGCATGAATTGGCATCAGGGCGACGAAATTGATTAGTTTAATATTTTGGTGAATGAAAAAATTATGGTTAATATGGGCGCGAACATTAGATCATCGAGTAGGTAGAACTGACGATGATGAACCCGATATTCCTATTCTTTCTTTAAAAGACGCACAAATAAGTTTATTAATAAGAACTATTATAGTCTTGACAAATATAGTTACCTGTGGTTTTATAGTGGCTAACGTAATTAAAAATTGGTAATGGATGAAAAGCAAGTACCCGACAATATCGCCCCAAACCCTCACTCTCTACCTTATGCTAGCGATTTGGGGGCTCCTGTTATTAAGCCCAACTATAGTTTGGGTGGGTGGAAAGTTGGCGCAGTTCATCGAGCCAACCAACACTATCAAGAGCGATTCGATAAACTTAAATCAGAATACCAACAATTAACTAAAGAGTTGGAATGGAACGAAGTGATATTTAATGCAGAGATGCGGTTCAAACCTGTTATCGGTAAAGAGTACTATCTTTATAAAAAAGATAGCGGGCGACATTTTATGAGTTTATTTTCTCCTCATGAATGCTCTTGGGGTAAAGATGGCTACCAAGGCACTTTTAGGTTGAATTATGACAACAGATGGGATATAATAACTTTAAATGAATAAGCAAGAAGATGAATCAATTCGCCCATGGGGGCATTATGAAATTTTACTCGATACAGAATATTGTAAAGTTAAACGGATTGTTGTCAAACCTCGTCAAAGATTAAGTTATCAATATCATCACCACCGACAAGAAGCATGGACTGTCGTGCAAGGAGTCGCTCGTGTTACATTAAATGATATTGATACAGATTATGAAGTTGGAGAAACTGCATTGATTGGGTTCGAGGATAAGCATCGTATGGCTAATCCAAGTGATTCAGAAGATATGATCTTAATAGAAGTGCAAACAGGTACTTATTTTGGTGAAGATGATATAGTGCGCATAGAAGACGATTACGAACGTTCGTGAAATCTATACTACAAGATCACACGAGTGGTCTACCACTCGACTTAAAGACTTGATCACCAAACAAACCATCTTACAAAACCCAGATATATTAAAATAGTTATGGCAGGAACAACAACAGACACAGAAAAATTAAATCGCACACTAGAAGTTGCAGCGAATATTTTGCATGAAGAAAATATTAATGATTGGTTCATATTTTTTGGCACATTACTTGGAATTGTCAGGGAAAATAGTTGCATACAAGGAGATGACGACTTAGATATCATGATTAATTGTGATTATCAACATTTAAGAAGCGCTTTCGAGAAAAGGGGTTTTATTTTTATGGAGGGTAAGTATGGTATTAAGAATCCTGACACAATATTAAAAAGCGAACCAACGCAAGAATTTTGCTCGTTTGATTTTTATATGTGCAATGTGAATGAATCTGGAGATTTTTATTCTCCTTGGGAGAAAACATTTATAAGGAATGCATATAGTGACATTTCTAAAAAAACTTTTATCCAAAAAGACTGGAATAATATATCTTTAAATTTACCCTTAAACTTTGAGAAGAAACTCACGCATATGTATGGCAACTGGAAAGAGGTAGTGCATGGAAAAAAATCGAATCCTGGAAACGATATTCCATAAAAACACATGAAAAAGGTAATTACATATGGAACTTTTGATTTTCTCCATAGAGGTCATGTTTCTATTTTAAAACGAGCGAAAAAATTAGGAGACCATTTGATAGTTGCAGTTACCGGTGAAGAATACGACAACAATCGCGGGAAATTAAATGTATCCCAGTCTTTACATCATCGAATTAAAAATGTAGAAAAAACAAAACTTGCAGACGAAATTATCGTAGAAGAGTATGATGGCCAAAAATTGATAGATATTCAAAAGCATGAAATTGATATTTTTGCAATAGGTTCGGACTGGATTGGTAAATTTGACTATCTAAATGAATATTGTGAAGTTGTTTATTTACCAAGAACCAAAGGAATTTCAAGTACAAAACTTAGAAACGAAACAGGGTTTGTAAAAATAGGAATGATCGGCACGGGCAACATTGCAAACAGATTTTTGTTTGAATCAAAGTATGTTAATAATGTGGAAGTAGTTTCTGTGTATGGTCGTAATTTTGAAAAAACAAAACAATATGCAGAACAAAACGAAATAAAATATAGTCGTGATACGCTTGAAGAATTTTTAAATGATGTTGATGCAGTATATATCGCCACACCGCACGATTCCCACTATGAATATGTTAAGAAGTGTTTGAATAACAACAAACACGTTTTATGCGAAAAACCTATGGTTCTTAAACACGAGCAATCAATCGAACTATTGAAACTTTCTAAGCAAAAAAACTTGTTATTAATGGAAGCAATCAAAACTGCTTATTGCAATGGATTTTCAAAACTTGTATCGTTTGCCAAAAGTGGAATAATCGGAAAAGTCATCCAACTTGATGCAAGCTTCACCAAAATTGTATTTGATAAAAATAGACGTGAATTTAAACCAGAATATACAGGAGGTTCTCATAACGAGTTAATGACATATCCATTATTAGCATCGTGTAAAATTTTGGGACACGATGTAATTGACTGTAAAAATATACAGTTTTATAATAATACAGAAATAGATATATATTCCAAATTAGAGCTTCAATACGAAAGTGCAACAGCAAATTTATGCGTAGGAATTGGTGCCAAAAAAGAAGGCGATTTAATTATAACAGGAACAGATGGCTACATTTACTGCCCTGCCCCTTGGTGGCTCACAAAAGAGTTTGAACTTAAATTTGAAGATCCTCGGAAGAATGAAAAATTTACATATAAATTTCAAGGAGACGGCTTGCGGTACGAAATATCTGAATTCGCTTCATGTATAAATTCTTCAATGATCGAGTCGTATAAAATGTCACACAATGATATTGAATTTATATCAAAATATATTGATACCTCAAGTTTTACTAACGGGATTAATTTAAATATATAAATGAAAACTTACGACGAATTCTTAGCACAAGTCAAAAAGAACAAAAGCATGCCGGGCTTCTCTAAAATGCAATTAAGGGGTCAATATAAAGGGTAATGCGTGCCGCCCATTTACAAAAAACACTACAATCATTTATATGAGTAAAAAACTATAAATCATGTACATTATATTAGGAAAAAACGGATACATAGCAGAAGCTATAACAAAAGAATTAACATCACGCGATTTACCTTATTGGGCTCTCAGTCGTTCTGAATTTGATTATACAAATATGAAAATTTTTGATAATTGGTTATCAAATAATGCTTATAAAAAAACAGTTGCACACCACAATGTTTCTATAATTAATTGTGCGGGATATATTGGTAAGCCAAACGTAGATGTTTGCGAGCTAAATAAAGCAGATACAGTTGAAGGCAATGTAATATTTCCCGCAATGCTTTCGCAACTTTGCGCAAATAAAGGCTATTTATACACCCATATATCTTCTGGTTGTATTTATGGCGGATACTCTAAAGATTTCACGGAAGAAGATGCGCCTAATTTTGATTTCCAAAATGGCAGTTTTTATAGTGGAACCAAAGCTCTTGCGGAAAAAATTGTGAAGCAAAATGCGCCAAATAGTTATATTTTTAGATTGCGTATACCATTTGATGAATTCGCTTCTCCGCGCAATTACTTGACTAAATTATTGACTTACGATCAATTATTAGATGCGCGTAACTCTCTTTCTCATCGTGCAGATTTCGCAAAATATACTATTGATTTAATCGAGCAACGAGTTCCATTTGGGATTTACAATATCACAAATAAAGGTAGTGTTACTACTAAAGAAGTGATTGAATTAATGAAAGAACATTTAAAACCAAATAAAGAGTTTAAGTTCTTTAGTAAGCTAGATAATTTCATGCAAGAAGTTACTGCCCCTCGATCAAATTGTGTTCTTGATACTCAAAAATTAGAGCAATATGTCGAAATAAGAACCGCACAAGAAGCTCTTGAAGATGCTTTATGTAAATATGATTTATTGTCCATTAGGTAGTTTGTGTCATACGGCTGAACTGTTAAGTAGTTGCGGGGTTCGAGAACAAGCTTATCCATTTGATTGGATTAGTTTATCTCCATCTAAAATCCTTCATTGTATTGAGGATGATTTTGTAAGCTTTCTAGATAAAGATCAGTATACATTAATTAATCCACATAGGTGTGGTCATATTTTATATAAATCAGTTGGCTTTTTTCACCACCAACCTCTTATTAAACAAGGAGATTATGAATATATTTGTAGATGCGTGGACCGATTCCGCTCTTTAATGCTATCAAATGATGAAAAATTATTTTTTATGTTAAATGTTAATACTAAACTTAAAGAAGGGCAACACTACCAAGAACTAAAAGATATCAAACCTTTAAAAAGCAAAGTTTTTGATTTTGACAAAAAATTTTCGCACTATACAAATAATTATAAGTTAATTTCTATCAATCATGTAGCAGACAATCAATCTATTAGTCATGAAATTCATACTGCTCAAGGTATAGATTTTATTGATTTTTACTCTACATCTAAAAGTGATGGAGCTAAATTTGGTAGCTCAAATGATAATGATTATTTAGTTGAGTTAATCAAGTCTAAATATGTTATTAAAGTGTAATATCATGTGTGGAGCTTTGCAATAATACACCAGCAATAAAATGTTTTTTGAGGAGAGAATTCGTCTCTAACTCTGAAGATATACCTGATCATTTAAATTGTGTAATTTTTGGTGTTCATACAATAAAAAATCAAGCTATGACATTCGTAGCTATGATTGAAAATGGCGCGGTATATACAAAGCTACCCTTACATGCCTTTTGTTGGCTCAAGGAAGCCCCACAAAGAGATTTATCATTCTTAATGACTTATGATTCATTTAGCTACTCTAATAGCGTTATTGAATACGATTATCTCAAATATATGAATTGTAAGTTTTTTAATGAAGATAAAGAATTTCATCATGGTCAATATATGTTTACCCTAGAACCTTATGGTTCAGATCGCGCAGAAGACCCAAAGTTTTATAAACCATTTCATTTTATAAAATTAAAAGAGGGCAATTTTGCAGCGCAACCAACAAATAAGATAATATGGGATGATCATATAGTAAATGATAGTGTAAAATTTATACCTAAACCAAATACAGAAATATATAATGTAGAATGAAAATATTTTATGACCATGTTATTTCTAAGCAAGCTGATACAGACTTTAATTATACTCTTATTTCTGCTTGGGTTGATAGTGGCGAAGAGGATGAGGCTTTAGCTACGGGTTGGTTGCCTACATATTTCTATACCAACGATTGCGAATTTGTGAACGAAAGTGAAGCAAATAATAAACAAATTTGGTGTCAATTAAGAAGTACAAGAATTGAATGTGAAAAGTTCCGCGCAAAAAGTAAGCATTTAAAAGCATTAAAATTAAATAATTTTTCTTACAAATATATTACTATAGACGATTTAAATTTACAATCAAATAAAGATCAAATAAAAGACCGCTTATATTATCTATACGACAAATATGTAACACACAAAAATTACAAAGATATATTAGATAAAGAGAATTTTATTAAATATGTAATTGACGATAGTAGTCATTTTATTTTGTTTTATTTAAACGATGAAATAGTTGCCTGTACTGCGATGCAACAATTTGGTAGTGCGTTAGTTTCGGGGTTATTTTTTTGGGACTACTCTGAACCACAATTATCACTAGGCAATTTATCGAATCATTTAGAAGTCGAGCTTTGTAAACAATTTAACTTCAAATACTTATATATTGGCGTATATAGCGAAATACCTTCTCAATACAAATCATACATTAAAGGAGTACAAGTTTGGACAGGAAGAAAATGGATGTCAAATAAACGAAAATTAATTGATATAGCAAAGAGTGATTCTAATAGTAATACGTTAGAAGATTTTGTAGATTACGATAAATTCCAAAAATTATTAGAGTTTTAAAGTATAATAATTAATTTAATTAACATAAAACAAATCTCCATAATTGCTTCTCTCTCTAAAAAAAACAAAAATAAAGAGATCGCCCAATACCAATCTCTTTCCATTTAATTTTTACTTAAAATAACAACCATTAACGAACCCGCAAGAGCCAAATAAAGGAGTAAATCCCATAGTTCCATTATGATGTTCATTTCTTTTCTAGTTTTTCGTATAGTTTAATTATGTCCTGCCTTCGATCTTCAAGACTCTTAGATGTTTGATTCCATCTTTCAGTATCGCGCGCTTCATTTTCGGCTAATTTGATTTGCATACTTCTCAAACCATCTCCTATTTTTCCAATTTTTGCACTCTCTTTTTTCAAATAGAACGCGACTATTGAAACCATTGCTCCAATAATCATCAGTACAATTTCTTTAATTTCCATCGTCATTTTTTTTAGATTTCTTCAAATAAATGGAAACTTTTTGTTCATCAGTTAATTGTTCGTACATATCTAAAGCCCATATCTCTGCATACATTTTTTGCTTGACAGGGAACTCTTTATATAGCATAAAAGAAGAGAAGAATTCCCTCAAATATGCTAACACAACTCGCCTTACTTCTGCTCGCTTCATGTATTCCTTTACACTTTTTTTAATTTTCTGTTTGACAACTATCTATAAATCTGCAATATTATGAGTATGACTATTACAACACTAGGCTTAACTTGCATTAGCGAGCAACTCAAAGATAAAGACAAGAAGGAATACTCTTTTCGTACCATGACACGCAAAAGGTTTAATGATCTATGTGTAAAAGAAGGTAGGGATGAAGCAATTAAAGAGTTATCTAATAGAATTTTGCATAATGTTGTTGTTACTGAATCTATTGTCCATCATTGTGCTAAGTCAAATATCGGGCATTATCGTGTTAGCTCTGCTCTTTTTCCTCTCGTTACCGATGAAACTTTGGGCATTGATATTGAAGAGTTGCCCGATCTTGAGCAAATCCAAAAAGAATTAAAGCAAGTAGGCGATACTGCTAGAGAGCATGGCATTAGTATGGGTTCGCATCCCGATCAGTTTAATGTGTTAGCTTCTTTAAATCAAGATGCGGTTCGCAGAACTATTGGTGAATTAAATATGCAAGCTAGTGTGTTAGACATGATGGGCTTACCTAAAGATCATACTGCCCCAATGAATATTCATATCAATTATAGTCCAAAAGAGGATGAGACATTAGAAGATGTGGCAGAAAGATTTTATAGTAATCTAATGAAATGTGATTCGGGTGTTTACAATCGTCTTACTATTGAGAACGAAGATAAGGGATTCTTCAATGTAGATAATTGTATTAAATTTAGCGACTATTTATTTGAAACATTTCAATCCCCTATCCCTGTCTGTTATGACAATTTACATGATTTCTGCAATCCATCAGAAGATCGTAGTGTCGCATTTCAAGCTGAACGTTGTGCATATACATGGGTAAATCAAGGTAGTAGTGAAGATAACTTTCTCGCTCCTGTCTTTCATTGGTCAGAAGGCACTCCCGAAAAACCTCGCGCTCATGCAGACTATTTTGCTCTTGGAAACTTTCCACCTCGTATTGCTATTGAAACAGATAAACCTGCCAAGTGGGAATGCGAAGTAAAAGGTAAAGATAAAGCTATTGAATTGTTACGTAAAAATGAAGCATTTGTTTAAGATTGGAGATCACATCAAAGAAAAATCACTTCGCCTTAAAAAACGAATTGGTGAGATTCTAAATATTAGAGAGGATAGTAAAACTAATCCTACATTTGAATGTATGCTTGTTCATCATAAGACGCTAGAACCTATTGAAGATGCTTTTGGTGGACATAAAATTTTCAATGTAAAAAAAGATAAGTGCAAATACTACATTCCTCGCAATAAATTATTCGCAAAGAAACCTTTTGATATTAGTTCTTATGTCTCTTACAAAAATAAGTATGGCAGAATCATTTGCTATTTAAATAGAGAAGATGGATTGTATCCACATTCTTATGATATGCGCCGACATAATGGAAAAGACTTGTTAGAGTGTATTGAGGTTAAACCTGTTGGTTTGGCTAGAGTCACAAATGATTCGGGTGAACCAAAAATTTTTGTCGCTGATCCACATCATTGTAAGGTTGTAGATGTCATCGTTGATGAAGAAGATGGAAAAACGAAATTAAATGTTGACAAACCTTAAAACCTCATTTAATGTATGGATATGATCGCTACTGAAAAAATAGAAATAATTGATGGCAACTTATTAAAGATGCACTTTCATGGGTTGGATTACATTGCTCATTCCTGTAATACCCATAATGTCATGGGTGCAGGTATTGCATTAGATATAAAACATACTTACCCCGAAGCATACTCCGCTGATTGCCATGCAATGATGGAAGGAGATAATAAATTAGGTTGGTATAGTTTTGCATGGGCTGATGCCACTCAAAGCAAAGGCATATATAATATGTATACTCAAAGTTCTATCGGTCAAGGTAGGCAAGTAAATTACGAAGCATTTTATAATGCCTTGTATAATGTCGCTGATCACATTGAATGGCAAAGTAAGCACGATGACGAAGAGAAGGTTCTAGGCTTGCCCTACGGCATTTCTTGCGGTCTTGCGGGTGGAAGCAAAAGAATTATCAATTCCATGATCCACGAAATTTTAGTTGACAGATCATTTAAAACATATATTGTTAAATACCATGAGTAAAAGAAAAAATAAAAAACATAATTCAGAAGAACAAATAGTAACCATAAAGTTGCAAGCTGATCCCAAAAAAGTAGAAAATTGGACTAAAATGGCTAATGCTTTGTGCATTAGTCGCAACGAATATTTACTTGATATAATTGAATCTAATTTAGAATTAAGGTGCAGGATGGGTCATCCAACTAGCCCCCAAGAATTTTTAAAGTTTGCTTCTGATGAAAAATATTCAACTCAAAAAGAACTTATATCTAAAATAGATAGTTTAAATTCTGATATTTCAAATTTGCGAGATCATATTAACTCTTTAACTCTTGACTCATAACATATAACTATATATAGTTAAATACCATGAATAAATTAGAAGAAGCAATGGGTATGATGTCTGAGATACAATCTGATATTGATACTATTATCTATGCAATCGGTGATGCTCCTCGTAAATATACTGAGGATGAATTACTTAATATGTTGATGGGAATGAGTCAATTACATCAAACTCGCTATGATAACCTATGGGTAGAGTACGAGAACTTCAAGCGAGAACATCGAGCGTTTGATGAAGACGATATGTTCGATCAAAATCATTCAAATAACGAAAAGAAAGGAGCATAAATATGCAAGTGTGTACAGAGTTAGAACAAAAATATAAAGATCAAATACTAGAAAAGTTTTTAGATCACGCCAAAAAAGTCGAGGCAGATCACAATGTAAAAACTGATGGTGATAATACTGATTATTGGAATGCTTTAAAATTAGATGATGGTAGTTTTGTTGATTTTAATTTTCACATGATGTCAGAATGGGATGA
>Ga0181400_1000215_pt1 | contig 24260 bp, 46 predicted proteins | sample 23SPOviralmetaG_FD_130129 | JGI IMG/M metagenome (GOLD analysis project Ga0181400, IMG submission 130129) | Marine viral communities from the oligotrophic San Pedro Time Series (SPOT) site, San Pedro Channel, CA, USA - 23 SPOT_SRF_2011-06-22 | ecosystem: Environmental > Aquatic > Marine > Strait...
GAATGCGCGCCGACCTAGATGCGAACGCGAATCTAGTAAATAACCAAACAGGAGAGAAGATCAGCGCAAATAAGATCGAAGAACTCGCAAATAACGAAATAACCTCAATCAAAAATGAACTCAATAAAGTCACAAAAGATGGTGAGCGCGCGAGTGGTGTATTCACTTGTCCATACTATATTAACGATATGCTCCAAGATCAGTTAATTGCTAGGGAGTTGGAAGATACTGATAATGAATGACTTACAATTTAATTTGAATTAAAATTAATTTGATTTAACTTTATTTAATAAAACTATTGACATCACATCTTAACTCCATATAGTAGTAAGCATGACAGAAATTAAAAACATAGCAAAACAACTCAACATCAATAATGTAGGTCTATTCGATTCAAAAGAAGAGATGTATGATAAATTAACTTCAAAAGAAATTACTTTAATTAATTTGGTTAAAGCCGAAGAGTTTGTAGAGGATTTATATCGCTCGACCACTTCTGAAGCTAACGCTAAGTTGTTTCCGCCCGATCAATCTTTCTTTAAATTGAAACAAATCCTAAGAGAATGCAGATTATTGCAAAAAGGGAGTTGACATTACTTCTTAACCTTTATATAGTAGGGTTTTATTAATCACCAACGAAAGGAAGACATGAAAGTTAGTTTTAATTCAGTAGGAAGCCTATACAAATCAGTAGGGCAAAGAACATATGAAGACATATGGCAAAATCTAAAGTATTCTTATTTAGACAGAATTGATTGCGAGGAAGCTTTTGATGCTTACAAGGATGGGGATTATACCCGCGCAGAAAAATTACTACCAAAAGACGTATTTAAGGATTTACTTTGGGATGTGGAAACTTCCATAGGACACGCTAACTTGGCTAAGGCACTCATTAACCACCAACGAAAGGAGTCAAATGCAAAAATTACTTAAAGAAGAATTAATGTTAATTAAACAACTTACTCATAACTACCCCGATAACTCTCTTGCGGATATATTCTCTGCGGGAGAACAAGCATTAACGAAAATGACAGATTTGGAATTTTATAATTTAATGTATAATAGCTACGAAGAAGTTGATGCCACTCAAGATATACCATCTCGAGAAGAGATGATGGCGGATTTTACAGAATTAAAAGAAAAAAGTATTGACATTACTTCTTAACCCAACTATAGTAGTCTTATATTAATCACCAATCACTAACAAAAATTATTATGAACATAGCAAAATGCGCACAAGCCACTTCTATTATGAACAATGTTAAAAGCGGACATTACATCCGTGGATCAAAGTTCGCCAACTTCGGCTCAGTAGTAACCGATAGTATCTTCGCCCAACAACGCGAAGCGGATCGCAGGTTAAAAGAGATTAAAGCCGCGCGAGCATTAAAATTCAATAAAAATTTATTATGAACAAATATACTTATATATACATACCAACTTGTGCTCCATGTAAAATAGTTAGTCCTGTAATAGATGAATTAATCAAAAAAGGATTTGATGTTGAGAAATTAGAACATCGTGAATCTATAGAAAGATATGATTTTACTCATCCAACTCCATGTTTAATTGTTAATAATTCTAAGGATATTAAAAAACCTATATATATTTATACTAAGGACACTTTAATTGGGGCATATAATTTACTTAGATTTACTCCTGATTTAATTCGTGCTACTAGCCTCGAAGATTTCATTAGAGCTTTATTGAGTAGATTTACGAATAAATTACTTGACAAATAACCAAATATATAGTATTATATATACATAATCAAAATTGAGAACCAAACTCAATTAAATAAAATAAAATTGATCTTTTACATTTTAATTCCTACAAGTAGCTAATATTAATCTTAGCGGACAAATAAACTATTTGTAGGAAAACTTTGGAAGGGCTTATAATCCTTCCTGTGGGTGACTGAAATAACCTGTTGTGAGCGGGTTAAGGTATACGATTCTCTGTGGTAGAGTACCGATGGGCAAATGTCTGAGGTAGGATTTTCCCAATCCAAGCGTAGTGCGAGTAGGAAACTTATGAACTAATGTTCACACCGAAAGTTGGGAGTATGTAGTAATCTCCCCCCACATCTATTTCTTGCTATGGCGTATGTTTCTCTCGCCAACCCAACCCTCGACTTGCTCCCTTCAGGTCGGGGGTTTTTTTGTTTATTTTTTTATTTGACAAAACGTGCACACTCCATTATTGTATTCTTATGATTAACACACTATTAAAAGTTCTCTCCAAACAACAATTTGGTTTCGTTACTAAAGAAGATCTTGATTCATTAGAAATTGAGATGCCCAACCTTCCCCTTCTTATCCGATGCGGGTGCGACAGATATATCGCTCAAGCTCAAGATACTAAAGCAAGAATGGATTATGTTGAAGAAACCGGTGACTATGTTCGTGATGTATCCATTCCTGCAAGAACTCTAGACGGGATGAGTACATCTCCATTTGTACCTTTTGCAGTCAAACAAGCAATTGAATCGATGAGAGCCTTCTAGCGCTTACTCTTAGTATTCCCCCGTTCCCTCAATTGAGGGGCGGGTTTTTTTATCTTACACAAATTCAATCACACATTATGTCCATCGTATTATTATCCATCATTTCTTTTCTTTTAGTATTCGTAAATGCCCTCACTGAAGAATCTTCTTAATTCTCCATCTACCCAAACACCAATCAATTATACAACAAATACAGTAGAGCAATATACAATGATATACAAACCAATCAAATATGAATCAAATACCATACAAATACAACATCAAACAAACAAAACAAAATTAAGATAAATTAAAATTGAGTTAAATTAAAATTAAATTGAGTTAAAAAAAATTCGTAAATGCTTGACATTCAACGAGTTATGGCGCTCTGGCGCCATAAGCTATTGATATTCAACGACTTATAGCACAAAAATTAATTCACTTTTTTCTTGCGGTATTTTAAAAACTAGCTTACTATGTATATATGAAGGCGAGAGAAGTAAAAGTAAGAAAACCAATTCTTTTCACTAAGGCAAGGGCTTTCAAGATTAAAAACAAAATCTTAGATCGCAAACTTAAACACAAAAAAAATTATGTACTATATTCTTAACTCACACAGCGAAGATGATACCGAAATTGATTTCAGCAACTTGGATTCCATACAAGCAATGGATACAGCGACTGAATTATTAGAGGCTAATATCATTGACAAGGCAGATTTAGATGCTAGGGATTTACTAAGCTACTCATTCTTAAAAGAAGTATTTGATAGTATCGCAGGAAAAGCTTATGCTTATGATCAACTAAAAAAAACTTACAACAATTAAATTTAACTATTGACAAAAACAATCACATCTATATTATCAACATTATGAATAACGAAGAAAACAACAACATCGCTCCTCGCAAATCTGTTAACCTTAACATCTGCGGAGGTAATCATTCACTTGTAGAACTTGAACAAGTTGCTAACGTACCAACTCCACCTGTTGAGTATCGCAAAAAAGAAAATGCTCAAGGAATTCGCAATATCTCTTATCAACCTGTCGCACATCATGATGTAGTCAACCGCACTAGAGATTCTCTAGCGAAAAGCGGTTTTACCATTCAAGACGAAGTTCATTCACTCGCCCGTGATGACAAGCATTACTTTGGTTTATTTTCTGTAGACCATCCTAATCGTGAAGCTAGTGATCGTGGTTGTGTGGTTGGCGTTCGCAATTCTCATGACAAAACTTTTCCTGCGGGATTGTGTGCAGGTGATGCTCCATTTGTTTGCGATAACCTAATCTTCACTAATACAATTAAGTTGGCACGTCGTCATACCTGCAACATTCTTAACGATCTTGATTTTATGATCAATCGCGCACTAGGTAAGTTGTTTGGCTTTTGGCATGGTCAAGATTCTCGTATTGAGGCTTATAAAAATCGTAGCATTGGAAATGTGTACGCAAATGACTTAATCGTCAAGGCTGCGCAAGCAGGTGCGCTTCCTAAGTCAAAAATTATTGATGTCGTCAACCAATGGGAGTCTTCCGATCATCCCGAATTTTGGGATCGCAATGTTAATTCTCTCTATAACGCCTTCACTGAAGTTTACAAGGGTAATCTTGTTCAACTCCCTAACCGCTCGGATGCTTTGCATTCTATCCTTGATGGTTATGTTGATTTTGATATCGACAATCATGTTGAGAATGTCCTTGACATGGAAGTGGTTGAGGGTGAGTTAGTCGAAGTTTAGGTTTGTTGTTTGTTATTGTGCCCCCTCCTTCGGGAGGGGGTTTTTTATGCCTTTAAAAGTTTCGTAAGTTGTTGTTACTTAATGACTTATGGCGCCCAGGCGCCATAAGTGCTTGGTAGTCAACGAGTTACAACTATCTTCATTTAATTGCATTTTTTTCTTGCGGTTTTTAAGTAACTGCCTTATTGTAGTTATATGATTAAGAGAAACCAACACGACCCACGATACATCATCAAGAAGAATCGTCCCGTATATGTTTACAAGAATCTACACAAGGATTGTTGGAGCATCAAGCAACATGGGCTAGTTAAGGCTCACATTCCACAAGGCGAAAGCATTGGGCTTTGGGATTGCTATTTTCATGTTGACATCAAGGGCAGAGAAAAGGTTCTTCGTGAAAAGAAGAAGAATGTTCATGCTTTTGTCAAGGGCTATCTCCAGGATGCCGAGAATGTAAACACAGACAGACCCGCAACCGAGGTAACATATAATCCATACAAGTATGAGACTTTTGTTGACAAGAAGGATGAAAGTTTTGTATACTATGCAGATGAAGTTTTATTATCACACAACCAAGTAACAGCATACATATCATGAATATTACACAACAAGAAATTATCGACTATCTTATGGGAATCATAGAACATGGCTCAGACCAAGACTTACTAGAGCTATACAATTCTCATACAGAAAGAGGCTTAACTATTGACCAAGTAAATTGGGAGGATTAAAATGAACCACGAACAAAGAATGATAGATTATGCCCAAAAGTGGTATAAAGAAAACGGCCTAGAGACGGAGAAAAAGAACGGAAACGATCTTTACCTTCGTGTTAATGACAATGTATTTACTGAAGTCTCACACTGCGACATCAGACAAAAAGCCATTTTATGGTTACAATCAGAACTAGAAGGAGTAAAGTATAGCTAAATGAAAGAAGAATTATATTCAATTAAAACCGCCATTGACGGACTCAGCGATGAGATGTTAGAACACCGCAGACATGCCAACATGGAGGATCTCGTCAAGGTAATGAAGAACATCAATGACAGCCTTGTTTCCATTAGCTACGACTTAAAAGAGTTAGTTGAAGCAAAAAAGTTTCAAAATGAGTTGACAACCGCACTCAGATAACATATATTGTACTTATGATGACACAAGAAAAAGTTATACAAACCATTCGCCACCTCGTTGACGGCAACCTTAGATATGCAGATGCTATGGACAAGGCTAATGTCAAACGCGGGCAAGAGCTTGGCGTAGATGGGTTCACAGTACAATCAGCAGAAGAAGTTCTTGCGGACATTATTGTTGATTTACAATCACTAGAATACGAACTATGCCTTAATGGTTCAATGGAAGGAGCATCGCTATAAACAATTATATAGAAGCAACCTGCATCGGCAGACCACTAGATTTACCAACATGGGATGAAGCTACCGAACTTTGGGAGCTATTCTTTGAAGAGTCTTCCACAGATTATCACCCATACAACACAAGAGATATTATTTCTGTAAGTTTTGAATCAGCGCAAGAAGTGACTGATGCTTACAACTACTACAACACACACGAAATCGGAGAAGTTCAAAATGAAGAAACTACTACAATCAATTCTTAATCTATTTATTCCTCGCTACCAAGTCGTTTATACGGCTAAAGACGGCAATACAGAAATGTATACAATTCAAAAACCTCGACATCTTCATGAGTTTGGCAACTCAAAAGAAGGAAAGGCGGTAGTAGGCTTTCGCTCTTATTGCTACAATCGAGGCGGAGTTAGATCATTTCGTTATGACAGAATAACATCACTTAATCGCGTATAATTATGAGTACATTAACATTAGAAGAACAAATCCGGGTTATTGGTTATGAGCTTGCTTGTCGTGAGATTCACGGAGAAAATACACCATCCTACTACAGACAACAAAGGCATCATAATTATTTATTGTCAAAATTATATCGATTACAAAAAATCGTAGAATAACCCAAATATTGTCAAATATAGCTGCAAATATGCCCCTCCCCGCCAACGGGAGGGGTTTTTTTGTATATAGTAAGCTTTTGTAAACCTTTGATGCTCAACGACTTACAGCGCCCGGGCGCCATAAACCTCTGATAGTCAACGACTTACAACAACCTTCGATTTAATTCGCTTTTTTCTTGTGTTCGGTTAGGTTTGGTGGTACTTTATACTTATGAACAGAATAATTAAAATCTTAATGGAGCGTGACGAGTTATCTCATGAAGACGCTGAATTGCAAGTGAGCGCTTTTTTCTCTGAGATGGCTCTTGACTTAAATCAAGGCGGTGACCCTTTTGAATGGGAAACTTTATTTGTTGACGAGTTCGGTTTAGAACCTGACTTTTTTGAAGATTTAGTGTTTGCATTAGTTTAAAAATTAGTTTACTTTATTATTATGATTAACTTACTATCCAATCCGAGCAAGATGCCTTGCTATTCTTTCAACATTCCAGCTTTTAAGTATTGCCCTGCCGCGCAGCTATTAGCAAAGATTAAAGAAGCGGGCAAGAAATTTATTTGCGATTCTTGCTATGCTTGCAAAGGTTTTTATATGTTTTCGAATGTAAAGGCTAGCTTGCAAGGTAAAGCGGATCTTATTACAAAGTCTTTACATCAAGACAACGGGCAAACTTTTATTGATGCAATGTGCAAACAAATTCGTGCAAAGTATTTTGACAAGCATGGCAACAAGAAAAAACTTAAAAAGACCAACACCGATTTGTTTCGAGTTCATGATTCGGGCGACCTTTTCTCGCCTAAGTACATAACCGCATGGTTCAAGATTTGCGAGCAATTCCCAACTATCAAATTTTGGTTTCCAACTAGGGAATGGAAGCGCGACTCTCAACTTCCACACTTGCAAAAGTTAGCTAGTCTCAAAAACGTTTGCATTAAGCCAAGCGCTATTTATGTTGACGAGCCAGCCCCTCAAGTGGACGGACTCGACGCGGGAACTTCAGTTTATACTAGCAAAGAGCAAGCCGAGCAAGACGGACATTTTGTTTGCCCCGCAACTTATGTAAAGGGTGAGGACGGCAAGATTCTTGCAACTTGTCAAGCCCATAATTGCAACCTTTGCTTTGTTAAGGGATGTAAGAAAGGCATTGCCTACCTAGCTCACTAATTCCATAACCCGCTGATAGTCAACGACTTAGGCGGCCCGGGGCGCCATAAGCGCCTGACAGTCAACGACTTACGACTATCTTCATTTAGTTGAAGTTTTTTCTTGCTATAATTAGGTAATGGGCTTAGGGTATAGGTATGAAGCACAACAGTAACAACATAAACAAAGTGATGAAACCAATGAATGAAGAAGAAGAAAAGAACAGCGGTGATTTATACGGCTACAAAGTAACTTTAACGCCAAGCTTGGAGGATGAATTTTGGGTAGTAGATGTTGATATTATTGGAAGTGGTCTAATTGGTTACAAGTCTTCTAAGCATGTATACGGCTATGAGTTAGAAACCTACGATGAAGCTTTAACCGAGTACAACTCAGAAGTTAATTATCTATGTAACCACAAAGAACCTAACCTAAGTGCTTGGAACAATTTTTTGGTATGAACCTTCACTAAAAAACCTTACATTCTAATTATGACCACAAAAGAACTAATCGAACTTATCAATTCAACCCAGGACGGAGAGATTTGGCTCTACGACAGTAAACTTAAGGATCATCTCGCCACAGTCGAGCAAGCATTGGAGGAAGATTTAATTCATTTCATCCGAGCCGACGTGGGCAACAGCACCACAGAATTTATTCGTGTTTCTATTTGACACAGAGCAAAAACTAAACTACTTTATACTTATGACAATTAAAGACAACGGAAAAGAATTCTACTTTGAGCGCTTACCTAATGGCTTACTTAGAACATATGACTACAAGAGTGCTTGGGATGTAACATTTCAACGAGTTGACGGAGTATGGGAAGGTCACTTTCGTGGCGACTATATCGGCTACAAAGGTTTACTCAACAAACTCAACTTATTACAACAACAAGTAGATGCAGAAAGAGCATTAGCAAAAGACATACAGGAGGCTATATAGTTATTATGAAAAAAGAAACTTTTAAAAAATTATTTGAATTAAGAGATAAGTTAATTGAACGCAAACAATTGCATCAGGAATTAATGGGAGAAAGAAAAAGACAATGCCTTAAAGACTCTAAAGATATTATAGATTTTCGTTCGTCAAACCTTAAAGGGGAAGTTTCTAGACTTAACGATACCCATCGAGAAGACGGAAATTTTAACAAATTTGAGGATAATGTTGCTGATCAGATTTGCAAAGCAGTCCGAGATGTCGATAACAATATTAAATTGTATCATGGAAGAGATGCATCTGTATATGATGAAGTTATCTCCGATATTTTGGATATTATTGCGGGCGAAGCAGAATGGGCAAGCCTTGAAGATAATAGTTGACAAACAAAACAAACTAATTTAGTTTATTATTATATGAAAACATTCAATGATTTAGAATTCACTTACGATGAATCCATGAGAAGATGGAGAGCATCGATCACACTTGACAACGGATATCGCTTCTCAGTTATTTCGGGCAACGATGACGGAATGTTCCAACCATTTTATGGTCGTTATCCTGATACTTTTGAAGTTGCAGTATTTAATGAAGGCGGGAGTTTTGTTCCTATTGGTGCATACGATGACGTTCTCGGTTGGCAAGATCGAAACCAAGTAAGCTCTCTCATTCGTCAATTTGAGATGGATGGGCAAGCTCACGAAGATTTGCTCGTTGCAATACGCAAAGAAAAAACAAAATATAAGTTTGCATAAAACTAAAAACCATATTACCTTATTATTATGACATTAACACAAGAACAAAGAATCGCCATTATCAAGCACGCCGTCCAAGACTCCAAAGGTGTTGGGCTTAAAACCTCTCTCGAAGATTTTGTCTCAGAGATTAAGTCTCAAGAAGTTTTGGGCGAGCATGGTTTACTCGACAATCAAAAACATGACATCGAAGACGAGATGTCTCTTATTAACTACAACCCTACTGCCGAGTCGATTGACGAAGAAGATTTGGATCTTGGTATTAGTGACCAAATGAAAGGACTTTACAAGTGAGCATTTTAGAATTTATCGTTTACCTTTTCTTCTTGACACCAACATTCTTTGCTTTCTTTCTTATGTTTCAATGTATGCTTGAGCAAGACGGCACTTAAGAAAAGTAGCATAACCCCCTAAGTTGCTGAATATCAACGATTTAGGCGGGCCGGGGCGCCGTAAGTGCCTGATAGTCAAGGACTTATGGCAATCTTCATTTAATCAAACTTTTTTCTTGCTATAATTAGGTTAGGGTGTTAGTTTACTATTATGACAACATTAAAAGAACTCAACGAAAGAATTGACAAACTTCAACAAATTATCGACACCGAGCAAATGGATGCTGATGCGGGGTGCGATTGGTCAAGGTCAGTTATCATCAATGCAGAGATTGAGAAAGAAGAGATTTGCGACGCTATCGATCAAATGGCGATTGCTAATTGCCTTGTTATTTAATTTGACAAAACCCGATAACTCAACTAGATTATTATTATGTTAGTATTAAACACACCCGAAGCAATCGAACAACACAGACAACGTACCTTATTGGTAGGACTCCGCACAGAGATGCTCACCGGCATGAAATTGTCACGTGGCAGAACTTGCTATGCTATAATCAAAGAAGAATTTGGTTTACGTGGTGGCAAGGAAAAGGTATACTACGCATTCAAAAAACTAATAGAAGGATAAGATTATGGAAGGATATAACGGATGGAAGAATTGGGCGACTTGGAACGTAGCATTATGGCTAGGCAATGATGAGGGTCTTTATAAGATAGCTCGAAGATGCGTGAGGTATGCTGATCTTGTGGATCGGCTAGAAGGAATGGAAACATTCAGGACTCCTGACGGGGCGAGCTACAACGACCCCGACCTTGACACCTACGCCCTTGACGAGTGGCTAATGGACGAGATGGAGGAGTAATTTCATAACTCGCTGATAGTCAACGACTTAGGCGGGCCGGGGCGCCATAAGCGCCTGATAGTCAAGAGTTTACATAACTTTTATGCAAGATCTTCTGTGAGCATCCATATTTTGCCATCCCAACCAAGCATATTTCGCACGTCCTTAAACAAACCCGCACTAACATTAACATCTACAAAGCCTTGACTAACTTTGTACTCTTTGTCATTATGTTGGTGGTTCTTCTCTACTTCTGCGATAATCACACAACCATCTTCTGTGGTGGTGAGTAAGTATTTAGTTTTGTTCATATATAGAATATAGTCCTTGGTGTTAATGAAGTCAAGCAGATTTAAATTTTAATTTATGGATTTGTTTATAATTGAATATTCTTGTCCACTCATAAACATCTTTTACTTGTCCTACTAAATCACGCTTAGCACTACTTCTAACTTCACAAGAAACGAGCCTTGCTTTGAGATTCCATACTTCACCAATGTTAAGATCCGCTTCTTTATTAAGTAAGTCTTTCATGCCTGGGTAATCTATTGCAAGAAGATTATATTCCGCATTACTTAACATTTGCTTTTTCATGGCGAGACTCTGAAATGTCTTTTTTACGAAATTATTTACTTCTTGCTCTGTGAAATCATCTAGCTTTTTTTCACCACAGAATTTACGAATTGAGTTTTTGATTTCATTATCTATTGTTAATTGTTTCATATAAACAACATAGCCAATAAAACAAATCTATTCAAGAAAAAAGTGATTTATTTTTTTATATTGTAAAGTTTTGATATCCAACGACTTACAGCACCCAGGCGCCATAAGCGCCTGATAGTCAAGCACTTACGGATCAATTTTTCACTTTTGAATCTTGACTATTTCACCCTTGAGTGATATGTGGGTTTGCTCAGTATTCTTTGCGATTTGTGAGGCTAAGGCTAATGCGTCAGATTCTTTAGTAAACTCATCCATGAGCCTGCCAAAGGAAAAGACTTGTAACCAATTTCTGAAGTTAGGATTGTTTCTTATTGCTATCATGTATTTAATTTATTTGATTCTCTGAGTAAAGTCAAGACCTTATCGTATTCTTCTTCTGCTTCTACTAATGCGAAAAAAGCATCTTCTATTGCTTGCGCGGTGGTAAAAGTTTCGCGCCATTCTTCCTTGGTTCTACTTAAAAGAAATTCAAGATTACCGCGCGCCTTGCTCATTGCAAGAGCGCAGTCAAGTTCCGGATATGGTTCGCGCTCGCTCATTGGTTATTAAATGCGTGAATGATTTGTTCAAGATTCCAAACGTTGTTTCCAACGTCCACGAATAATTCTGCGCCTTCGAGGGGTTCAAAGCCTAAGCGTTCGATGATGCCTAGCTCTTCCGTCATGAATGTTTCTAGTTGTTCTGTCATATTACTACTATCGTTTATTTATTGATTAAAGTCAAACTTTATTTCAATTATTTTACCCTATCGCTTCGACTAAGTTACGTTCGTTTTCATTTGTCATTTTGCTATGAAGTACATCATGGAGCAAAGTCTCAAGTTTGCTTTCTAACTTCTTTGCATCGCAAGTAAACTCAATTTCATTTCCGTCTTCGCCTTCGACAAGGTTAATTTTGACGGCGTCAACAAGAATGTAACCCTCTTCTTCTCTTACTACTACGTCTGCGCTAAGTCCGCCTTCGTAGTAACCTTTGTTTGTGTCAAATTCACAAAACACATTTACAACGTTAGAGTCGATGTAATCGACTTGATCAATTTTTAAGTCATCTATTGTCTTATTCATATATACCTAAGTTAGTGGAAAAAATGATTAAAGTCAAATTAAATGCGAGTTATTACAAAGAAAGTTATTCACAAAACACCCACCCTATTAGTTAGAAAAATACGAATAAACTTGACACAGGTAGCCCGGGGGGTGGTATATATCAATATCCCCTACAAATTCAAATCAATTCAAATTATATGTATAAAAAAACAACCCACCCCATTAATGAGAAATAAATTAAATTCAATTAATTATGCGAATTAGAAAAAGCAAAAAAAATCCGAACCCATGTTATTTCTGGGGGTTGGCGGCGAAATCAGTGTATTTATTAGTAAGATGAACTCGATTATATCAGTGTGTGAAGAATACAGCGACAATGTTTGGTATTCTGAATTTGATGAGTATTCTATGCCTACAAAAATAGCTATAGAAATTGAAAAAAAGTACAAATTTAACTTTTTGAAAACCGTACTTCGACATGGATACATATTAGGTGGAATGCGAAGAAAAGATGAAAATTACTCTATTCTTCAATTAGAAAAGTCAGAAAAGCCAATAATATTGTCTGATTTGATATAAATTAAATTTAAAATGAGCGAGCGAGAACGCGCTGAAGGTTCGGCGCACAATACACAATTATGTTGGGTACATACTAAATGGGGTAGGTATCAAGCTAGAGTATTAATGGAAACAATACAGACAGAAGGTCATTATGTTATTGTACAAATGATAAACAATGCTTTTGAAATAGAAGAGTCATTAAAGGTGTTCATGGTAGATCAAATAGAATATATTTAAAATGAATGAATTTAAGCAATTTTTTGAGAGCAAAGGAGTCCGCGTATTTCCATCTATTATTCAAGCTGTAGGACCTCGCAATATCAATGAGTTGCTTCTTAGACATAAAGACGTTTCTCAAAATCAAATATTTTGCATAATCGATGATCACGAGTTTGACATTAAATCTTTCGATGGTCAAATCGTACTGAGGACGAGCGCGAGGAAATCTAAATTAAAAGTAAATGAATATATATTTCCTTATTTTTATTACTGTCAACAAAAGCCGCAAGCCATTTTGCCTAGAACAGTCAAGCCAATTATTGGTTTTTGCGGAGAAAACAGTAAATACAGAAAAAAACTCATCAAAAAAATAACAAATGATCGAAAGTTTGATGCAAACTTCACTTTGAGAAATAAATTCTGGGGAGGCAAACCAAACGATCCTCAAGTCATTCAAGATTTTAAAAAAAATATGGCAGCATCGCATTTCAATATATGCAATAGGGGTGCAGGAAATTTCACGATGCGTTTTTACCAAACATTATCAGCCTCAAGAATTCCAATATTAGTAGACACAGATATCACTTTTCCCCTAGAAGATCAGATTAATTATAAAGAATTTTGTATTATTGGTAAAAATGAAGAAGATGTCATCAACCAAGTAAATCAAGCTTGGCATAATAGGGATATTGAACATATGCAACAAAAATCGGGAGAAATCTTTCACTCAAAACTAAGCATGAACACATATCACAAAAGTTTATATCAATCTTTAATATCTAGTAATCAAATATAATTTAAATTAAATTTCGGGGCATTATAATTATATACATATGTCTACATACAAAAAGAATAGATATTACTCTCTTAGAAGAGAATGGAAAGAAAGTAAAGAGGAATACAATAACATTAATGAATTATACAAAGGAATTGAAAAACAATTTATAATTAATATAATTAAATTTTGCGAAGATCACAAATTGGCGAATCCATTTACCGAATCGTCTCCTGAAGCTCAAAATGTTGGCGGCGATGTAATTTCTTCTTCTTTTAAATCACTTTTTCGAAAGATAGCAGTACGTACTCATCCAGATAAAAACAAAAACAAACCAAATGCGCGCGACATATATGAATCAGCAACCATAGCCAAGAAAGAAGGAAATTTACAGGAGCTTCTCGACGCTGGTAAAAAGGTAGACATTAAATTAAAAGCAAATGAATTAAGCTTAGACGAATTAGATCTACTTGAATCTAATGTAAATGAATTAAAAATTAAAATAAACAAAATTAAAAATAGTTATCCTTGGGTCTGGTTTCATTCTAATCCAAGCAAAAGAAATATAATTTTTAATAATTTTATTGAATCTTCATCTTAATATAATGAAATGTAATAAAAATACGAATTCTGAAATTTTGAGGAATTTCGTGTTGAAAACTTCTACTACTTTATTATAATATAGTGTATAACTTACTACATGCCAAAGAAAAAAACTGACTTACAAATCGGGCAGTTTAAATCAAAGATTACCGTTAAAAATATTGGTTTAACTGAAAAGCAAAAGTCGCTTGTGCGATTAGGGCTAGATGACAATAACAAAGTAATATTTATTACTGGACCAGCAGGTTCAACTAAAACGTTTATGGCTGTTTATTGTGCTCTTAAAAAATTAAAACAAAATGATGAGTTGGATCTAATGTATGTTAGAACCGTCATCGAGAGTGCTGATAAAGGGCTTGGGGCTCTACCAGGAGATATAGATGAAAAGTTTAACCCTTATATGGCTCCATTGGATGATAAATTAAGGGAATTACTACCTTCTGGGACAGGAATTAGGCAGGAGTTAATTCAAAGCAAAAGAGCTCAGGCTATGCCTGTTAATTTCTTAAGGGGAGCTAGTTGGAACAATAAAATCGTCATTGCTGATGAAGCTCAGAATTTTACATACAAAGAGTTAACGACCTTAATGACTAGATTAGGAGAAACTAGCCAATTATTTATTTGTGGAGACTATATGCAAAGTGACATTAATGGAAAAAGTGGATTCAAGGATATGTTTGATCTATTCGACGATCAACAAAGTATAGAGAAAGGAATTCACTGCTTTGCATTTGGTATTGAAGACATCAAGAGAAGTCAAATCTTAAAATACATTATTAAGAAAATCAATAAAAAATAGTGTAACCACTATATCATGGCAAAAATATTTTTTAACGACAAACAATCAGGAGATAGTCTTACAGCGACCAATGTTAACGACATTAAGGACGCAATCAATACAAACGCTGATCAATTAGAGTCGGACATATCTAGCTTACACTTGCAAGATAGTGCAGGCGGTTCATCTACTACAGCAGAATCTATAAGCAATGGAACTGTTAGTGGGTATTACGACAGTAACGATCAATTTAGGTACAATCACCATATCATTCCAGAATCTAATGCTAATTTTGACATTGGTAATGCGGAATATAAAGTTAGACATTTATTTTTGTCAGATAATTCTTTATGGGTTGGAGATAATAACAAAATTACCATTGGTGCAGATGGAAGTATTAATAATGCACGTATAGATAGAAACATAGTACCACCATATATTCAAACGCTGCTTGACGACAATGCAGAAGAGATCAATGGAGCAATCAAGGTTCCTAACGGCCTTCAGGAATCCGTATTGGTTTCAGCTATTTCTCCTGAAATGTACTTAAAGTATGCTCAAAAATACAATAATGACGTAACTATTGACGACATTTACCCACCAGAAGGAACAGCTAATTACGACAAAACTCAATGGAGTGTTAATGCGAGCATGATTCCAGTTAAGAAAACAAATGCGCTTAAAATCTCAAGTTACACACCACCATCACCAGCTAGTAATACTATATATTTTGAATTGGACTTGGATAAAAGCTCTAGCTTTTATTTGGATTTAAGCGACAACACAAAACACCAAATACATTTTAAAATTAAGGCATTAAATATAACAGAAAATTATGATTTTAATATTCATTTAAAACCTACAAACAATTTTACCAATTTCACACAAAATCCAACAGTTCGTTTTAGTTTAGGTGATAGCAATTCATCCAATATAAAACATTATGAGAAATTAACTTCAGATAGTTTAGATGTAAATGGAGACCCAGATTACCTTGCCGCAACAGATTTAATGATTGATGTAAAAATCTTTTTCGTTTCTACATCAAGCGGAACGATAGTAATGAACGAACCTGAAGTCAGTAATGGATTCACAGATGCATATGACTCTAATGGAAATAAATATCGAGCTGGAGGAATGGAAAATTATAACTTATGGGGTTCTGCTGGAGGAGGCGCGCCAATATACGCATATAACAATAATGGAATAATTAGCTTTGTTGATGCAATGACCTTTAGTCCTATCGATTTATCTAATATTACAATTAATAATGTTGACCCTGAAGGTTATGTAACTTCTTTTGATTACGCAGTGACAGAAAAAAGAGTTAATTCTATACTAAACTTTAATAGTTTTGGTAACGAAGTTGATAAATATTGGTAGTGGTTTTATCGAAAAAATATAATTTTTTAATATTAAACCCAGCAAAAACTGCCACAAAGGCCGTATTTACATATTATCAGTCAATTAATCAATCCGAGCAATATAAGCTAGGTTGGCATAGCGATGTAAATCACACAATACGGCAGTCTCAAAAATACAAGATAAACCTCAAAAACATTAAAAAATATTGTTTCGTTAGAAATCCCATAGATCGAGCAATATCAATGTTTCATATGACCTATCGGTATTACGATTTGAGTGAACGTAAGAGTAAATTCAAAGCTAGCTTAATGAGCGACAATATGTTGCCGATGAAAAAGTATTATAAATACAATAATGAAATTTGGGCTGATGAGGTTTTTAAATTCGAAGATCTAAAAAATAGCATAAAATTAATCAATCAAGCTCACAATATAGATTTGCCAGAATTCCAAGTAAGATCATCAGATTATGATGTGAATTATAAAGAATGGCTGGATGTTGAAACCATAAATTATATATGTGATAGAGAAAAAGAAACTTTCAAACTAATCAATTCAATTTAAGTGTATAACATTATATGTTTGGGAGTATAATGAATACAGTTATTGGCGCGGGTATTAAAGTCGGAGCTAATTTAATTAACTTTTGGTTAGAGCAAAAAAAACAAGATCAAATGCTACTTGCGGCCCGAGATAATGAAATGTTAAAAGCTCTCATTGAAAACCAAAACAAAAGGGCTGATGATCCGTTTGTGAAAGTAACAAGGCGTATATTATTTATGAGTATTACATTTACTATGTGTTTTTTAATGATATATTACGCAATGAATCCACATATTACATATGATGTTTTAATGCCAAAAGGTGATAACTCAAAATATGGATTATTTGCTTGGGTATTTGGAGGTGAAAGTTGGACTCAAGTCGAACTTACAGGAGGGTTAATGTTGGCTTCATTTATGGATTTATGTTTCATGGTGATAGGCTTTTATGCAATTCCATCTAAAAAATGAATAAATTTATAATATATTTATTTTTATCATTATTGACTCTAGGCTGCGTTAATAAGTTGAACATAAAGAAAGCTAACAAACCTGTTGCTAATGAAATTGTATCTTTTGATGTAGTAGATATTGATGAAGATGGAGCAATTTCAGAAAAAGAATTTAATCGAGCAAAAGCAAATAGTTCAATCAATTATAAGGATCCAATGTGGTCAATGTATAGCATCATAGGAATGGTTGGAGGGTTATTGGTTTTATCGAGCATATTACAATTTAAAAGGAAAAATAAAGATGTCAGAAATTAATTTAAAAATAGGAGATACATCAGTATTAGATGTAACAGTTTATAGGAATGATGAACCTTTAGACTTAAAAGATTATTTGGTTTTATTTACAGTCAAGAAACCATTTTTTGGATCGATTGGAATGAATAATCCAGATGACACAAAAGCTATATTAACCAAAAATAGTGATATTGATAGTTCTGGAGGAATAGAGAAATATGGATTGGGGAATGTGAGAATAATTTTAGGAAGTTTAGACACCAAGAATATAATCGATGGAGCTTACGAATATGATCTACAAATTTCAAAACCAGCAGAACAAGATACTGTAATTACAGTAGATTCTGGTACTATAAATTTTTCAAAAGAGATCACGACACGTAATGCTCCGCTATGACCACTTGCAAATATTCAGTCAAATTCAATAGTGTAAAAACTATATTTTGCGACAGTAACTTTATATCCAATGAATTGGGTGAAAAAATTGTCTTTGATAATGCTGAATTAGATTTCAGTCAATACAATTATATAGTAGATCAAGAATTATTAAACTGCGAAACATCCGATAAGGATTCATATCGAGCAGAAATACGAGTTTTAGAAGATAAAAACCATTCAAATCAAACAGAATATAAATATTCTGCAGAATTCAAAAAAAATGTGTATACTGCGACAATAGTGTGCTCGAATTAAGTGTAATACTATATAATGCCTACAAAAAGACCAGATCAATTACCTGAAGGAGAGGATTTCGACTTTGATGATATTTTGATGGTCGAAAAAAATCCGGATTCTCCTGATCGTAAATTATACAAAACAACATTGCGAGAGTTAATGGAGGCGGCATTAAAAATTGACCCACAAAGAATGGGTAGTAATGCAATAGTAGGCACACAATCTCAGTTTGATTGGCTGATGGAGCAAATGAATAAAATTCAATCTAGCAACCTCACTAACGTTGATAGTTACGACGAATACGATTCACCAACTAAAGAGCTTGAGAAATCTTATATTACTCCAACTCCGACCCCTACACCCAGCATAACTTCAACAGTCCCGGCAGCTCCAGTAAATACAAACCTACCTCAACCAACCCCTCTCGCAACACCAACACCTAGTGTAAGTTTGAAACCTTTAACGAAAGAACTTAAAGTAAAAATTGACGGACCACAAGCTCAAGTTTTTGATTTACCATTTGAATATTCTCCAGTGTTTCATGGATATTCAAATTGGAGAATTAAGGCAGGGTCAGATACGGATAATGTGTATATTTTATTTAATGGTTTTTTTCCGGAAGACTTTCAGCCTAGTGGGGCTGGTGAAAAATTATCTGTATTAAAAGTACAATCCAACAAACTAAATATACAAACAGTTATACCTGGTGACTTGATCGAATTTTTTAATACGGAAGGTCCACCCAAAACAAGTCAAGGATTAATTATGAGTTCAAAAATTGAATTTACTATTATATTATTTTAAGTATGTGCGCAATACAAATAGATGGTAATGACGGAAGTGATGCTGATGAGCATAAAGATTCTAGGTACTTTCTTACAAAAATCGACAAAAAAGAGAGATTGGGAGAGAGGGAGAATGGTAAACCTGTTAAATTTTTTGATGATTCGGATGCTGGAATATTACAATCGAATGTCTTTCTGCAGGATTTGCCAGCCAGTGAATTCAAAGAAGGAAGTGATGGATCTCTAAATTCAAAATGGGCAAACTATCTAAAAAATGGTGCTGAAAAATACATTATACCAGGAATGCCTGTCGATTTAGGTTGGGAATTAACCTGGAATGCTAGTTTTAATGGAACTGAGTTAGAGATAGCTAAAGAAACTGAAAAGTCTTGGGCTCAATCTCACTTAGATGCATGGACTACAATTGGAGTTTTCTTGGCTGATTTTCCCCCGTTCAAGATTGGAGATTCAATAACTAAGGTGGGAATGGATCTTACCTTATCAGATCAATTTATCTCGGTACAAAATACTATATTAAATAACACTGATGAATTAAACGAAAACAATATAGGTACTAAAGACGGTTTATTTTCTACTCTTGAAAAAATAATATCGGACTCGACTACTCTATCAGAACTTCCCGGAGAAGCGGATACGATTATATTATCTAAATATAAATATCATGAAGCAGGTATAAGCCCAGGAAATATAATCGATATTATCAATGAAATTATTGGAGACAAAGATACAGTTGACAGCAATCTAGCAAATTTTTCTTCAATAAATTCATTTATTCAAAGTTTTAAAAATGCATTCGAGGCGAATATAGGTTATATAGTTTCAAACGAACCAATGGGAGTTAAGTATACCCATAAAGAAAACACAGAAGAGATTTATTATAGCGACCCTAAAGCGGCAAGCTATAACAATGAAGAGGTGTTGCCTGAAGGTGAAAACTTAGAAGATTATGATTCTGAGATATACAAATTCCCTATTTTTGATGATTTTAGAGAAAATATTTTTGGAGAAGTTAAAGGTGGAGATACTATAGTTTCTGGAATTCAATACATTAATGAATTAATTAAAAATAAATCCTTAATAAACTTAGTTGACACACCCACAGGTTATATTGGGCATTCTGGCGAATACTTAATTGTAAATACAGGAGAAAGCGGAATATATTTTACAGGTATCGAAAAAATCGCTCAAGATCTTACGGATTATGGGTTTATAGGCGGAGATGGCATAACTGGATTTACTGGACTATATGATACTCCAACAGGGTATCAAGAACACTCTGGACATTACCTTGTGGTTAATGATGGTGAAACTGGCGTGCATTTTACAGGCATTGAAAAAATCGCACAAGATTTAACGAATTATGGTTTTGTTGGAGGCGAAGGGTCAAATCACTTTACAGGATTACAAGATACGCCTAGTGATTACAATAGCGGCCACTACTTGCGATCCACTGACAATGGTATAGAGTATGCTGAACCATCTGAACTGGGGCAAGATGTAATCACTAATACTACTGGGTTGGCTAGTGGATATTTACGTATTGATGATGACGGTACGGGTATCGTTATTGTTGACCGTGAAACTTTTAAGGGCGAAATTGATCTACAAACCGACTTTACAGGACTACAAGATACACCTAGCGATTATAGCGAAGGAGACTACCTTCGTTCAACCTCAAACGGACTAGAGTACGTTACTACTAGTGGTTTAGCTCAAGATATTGGTGATGAAATCGTTAACAATATAGTGACTGGAGATTTATTGGGATTCACAGGTCTAAATGATACACCTACAGGTTACGAAACAGGTAAATTTGTACGAGTAAATTCCGCTGGAGATGCGGTAGAGTATTCAGACATTTCGTTTTTAAACGATGTTATTGATGCACCCGAAAGTCAATTAGTTAGCGGATTTCTGAAGCTCGATAAAGACGGAAAATTAGTTTGGTCTCCAGCAACTACTGATGGAGATGTTAGTTTTACCATTACTGGGGCGACACATTTTACTGGTCTACTGGATACACCGAATACTTATGATAACAATAAGTTTTTAGCATTCGACGCATTTAAAAATCAAATCACAGGCGTAGAGTTAAAACTAGCATCAAGTTTTTACGGGCCTGCAGATGTGATTAACAACCCTCATGATTTATCTGAGGTAGGAGATAAAAAAATATTAGAATACCATAGAACTCAAGAACATGGGTATGAAATCAAATGGGTTGATCAAATTACTGGAATTACAACCTTTTCTGGACTGAATGGCACTCCAGCAGATTACCAAGAAGGTAAATACTTGCGTTCTACCGCAGACGGTTTAGAATATGTTGATATCACAGGTTTAGCTGAAGAAGTATCCGCAGAGATCGATTTTCCTGAAGGAGCGACTGGATTTACTGGGCTACACGATACTCCCACAGATTATCAAGGACACTCTGGAGATTACCTCGTAGTAAACGACGGAGAAACTGGTGTCCACTTCACTGGTATCGAAAAGATCGCAAGCGATTTAACAGATTATGGATTTGGTGGCGGAGATGGAGCGAGCAACTTTACAGGACTAGAAGATACACCTAGTGATTACAACAATGGCTCTTATTTAAAATCCACAGCTAACGGTCTAGAGTATGCTGGAGTCGTTCCTAGTTCTTACTCAGATATCTTGAGCTTGCCCAGTAGCCCTAGTGAACACGAAGGAGAAGTCGTAAAAGTCGGGTGCGATATTTATCTATCCTGCAATGGAGAATGGCAAAAGTTAGATACATCAAGCCAAGACGATATTCCATCATCTTATCCAGATTGTGTGCAAACACAATCAGAAATGATAGAATATGATAAGTATGAGAAAGAGTTTTCAGATAGTCTTGCAGAACAAGAGTTAATAAATACCATTAATGGAATAGAAACGAATGTAGACATAAAAAATGTTTGTTTGTTTAATCAAGATCTCTATAGCGATATCATTTTAGACGAAAATGCTAGCTGGGAAAATCGAGGGGATATCGGTGGCATAGATTATTATAAGTATGGTAGAATTAGTAGAAACAAAAATCAATTTGCTTTTGTAGCATTAAAAGTGGTGGGCTCTTCATCTTCAAGAAGAATAAGTTGGGAATATTTTGATGTAGTTACTCTTGATAAGAATACTCAAACAATAACCAATTCACAAAGATTCAAAAAACAAATGAATTCACCTACATATGTAACTCATAATTTCCAATGGATATCTATGATTAATTATATTGATGGTGCAGATACAACAAATTATGATGATTCAAAAAACACGCAAGTCCGTAGAATTGAAATTTACAAATTAAATAGCTCGACCAATACTTACGAATTACATGATATCATAAACAAGCCTGATGGATGGAATGATCAAGCTTGGGATGGAAATTCATTGAAAAATGCCAAGATTTCAGAAGACGGCAATCAACTCCTAGTGCAGACTTTACGGGATCCAACATCAGGATCAACTGGACAGAGACTAAGGAATTTCGTAAGAAATGGAGACTCCTGGAGTCAAGTTAATACATTTACTTTGCCTGACGATTCTGCTGGTTTAACAATTAAAAATGTAAATAAAGATTTTACCAAAATAGCTCTATCAGTCGGTTGGATAAAGTATATTTACAATATCAATTATGAAACTAGTACTTTAGAAAATGTATCAACTTTATCTTTTGAAGGTAACGCATGGAACATTAATGAAAATTTTGATACATTACTTATAGGTATCAGGAATGGCAGTGGAACCTCAGACGGTTCGTTTTATGTATATAAATTAAATATCGAAAACAATACATGGAGAATTACTAACAATGGTAATGAATTACCGACTGGTGGTCTTGTAAGTACTACTCGTTATGCATCTATATCAGAAGATGGTAATATAGTGATGGTGCCTGCAGGAAATATATACTACTATAATAGTTCAAATGATACTTGGAGTGTAATGATTGGCTCTCTAGGTGGAGGCACAAGTGGGAATTTATTGAGTTGGGATGGTTCCACCGTAGTTCGAGACGATGGAAATGTATTCGAAATATATTTCAGTCAAATTCCAAAAACCAACACCAATCTTTACAATAATAGTGTATATATTGAGGAATCAACATATAAATGGGGTATTTTTGATGGTCCTACGAACATTAATCTTAATGGTGATATCGATACAAATTGTACTTTTACGGAATGGAAATCTAGCGAGGCTACTTTTGGAAATAGCACAAATTTAAATACTACGGCTGACATAACCAACAATGCATCAATTACAGGTGTATTTAATTGTGGGTAATTATGAGTACACAAGATAGATTAAATGCAGCCAAATTAATCGGGCAAACGATTAACCAAAAGCTTTACATAACAGGCTTAAACGACACTCCCACAGGTTACCAAGGCCACAGCGGAGATTATCTTGTAGTAAACGACGGAGAAACTGGTGTCCACTTCACTGGCATCGAAAAGATCGCAAGCGATTTAACAGATTATGGTTTTAGTGCGGGAGAAACTAGCTTTACTGGTCTTAGCGATACCCCCACAGATTACCAAGAAGGCAAGTATTTACGTTCTACCACAGAAGGCTTAGAATATGTTGATGTCACAGGTCTAGCGGAAGATGTATCTGCAGAGATTGACTTTCCTGAAGGAGTAACTGGATTTACTGGGCTACACGATACTCCAGCAGAATACAAAGATTACAACGATAGATATTTTGTCGTTTCTAGCGGCGATTCCTTAAGTTATGAACAAGTTAAATTTTTAGACAATGTTAAAGATGCTCCCGATGTAGGCACTGTACCTAGTGATGGTACAGGATACTTGCAATTAGTTAAAGAATCTAATGAATGGACTTTAAAATGGGCTCCAGGAACTACTGAAGGTGATATTACTCAAAATTTCCAGGGTACAGAATATTTTACAGGCTTAGAGGATACCCCCACAGATTACCAAGAAGGCAAGTATTTACGTTCTACTACAGAAGGCTTAGAATATGTTGATGTCACGGGTCTAGCGGAAGATGTGTCTGCAGAGATTGACTTTCCTGAAGGAGTGACTGGATTTACTGGGCTACACGATACTCCCACAGATTATCAAGAAGGCAAGTATTTACGTTCTACTACAGAAGGCTTAGAATATGTTGATGTCACGGGTCTAGCGGAAGATGTGTCTGCAGAGATTGACTTTCCTGAAGGAGC
>Ga0181400_1000218_pt1 | contig 24122 bp, 33 predicted proteins | sample 23SPOviralmetaG_FD_130129 | JGI IMG/M metagenome (GOLD analysis project Ga0181400, IMG submission 130129) | Marine viral communities from the oligotrophic San Pedro Time Series (SPOT) site, San Pedro Channel, CA, USA - 23 SPOT_SRF_2011-06-22 | ecosystem: Environmental > Aquatic > Marine > Strait...
ATTGTCTAGCTCCATGACAACTAGGGCGCAGGCCGCAGGGTTTTTTGTTTGTTTTTTTCCCCGCGCCTGCGCTCTTTTTATATCAAGTCGCAGGACGCAGGACGCAGAGCCACGCATCTATAGCCTTGGCGCGCAGGACGCAGGGCAATCCCTTCAAGTCACCATCATACAAAGCCGCAGGACGCAGGACATCGATCCCCGAACCTTGGAACTTGAACGCAAAACCTCCGTCAAACAAAAGTACATCACCCTTCGAGGGGTCGTGTAACAAGAAAAAACTCACTCCATTACAGCGAGAATGCCCGAGATGCCACGCAATCTGTGACTTGTTAACCGTAACTCGGTTACTTTTAATTATTTTTAACTCGAGCCAGATCGGGACACCATCGAGGCACATATAAACGTCCGGCATCCCTTCGCCAGCGCGGTTTTCAATCCGTTGGTAATGACTCTTTTTCGGTAACTTCTGCTTCAATGAGGTCGATAGTGCTTTCTCTGTCTTTGGCATCTTTAACAACCTTCATATCATCTAGGCTTGGGTGCTGTTTTCTTATGTCTGCTAGTCGTGCGACAATCTCTTCACGCGACAGCTTGTCAAGCTGGTGGACGTGCTGTTGCTCTCGCCTGTCGATAGTCAATCCACCCAAAGCGGATCGTATCTTCTCGGCGTTGATAGCGGCAGAGAATTGCCCTTCGGTCTCAGCGTTGCGTGACAGTTCATCCAATCGCTTTAACTGTCCAAGCAGGGTGACACCATACTTGCGCTCTCGATCCTGTCGTAGTTCTTTTATCAACTCGACAACAAGCGGATATGACTTTCCGTTTAACAGCTTTGATGCGTGTTGTGCGGCAGAGTCTTCGGCATACCCAGCCAACCTCGCGCACTCTGCATTACTATGTCTGCCATCGACATAGTATCTAGCAAATTCTCTTTGTCTGTTTGTCAGCCCAGATGGGCGTCCGGCAGGGTTAGGCAAAACAAAATCTCCTATAGGTTTTTCTGTGGGTTTTCATTTTCAAAAACAAAAAAGTGTTCGCGGTCTCATTTATGACCCTATGAAGTGTACCAAACGTAACCAAGTGTACCGAGAATAATGTAATAAAAACAACACTGGTTACACTGGTTACACTGGTTACACCATATTTCAAAAATTTTTTATAAAAACTTTTTCCTGTAGAAAACACTATATGCACGTCACTTTCTTAAAAATAATCCTTGCATCTATGGGATAAGCTAGGATAGGGTATCTTATATCACAGTGTACCGCATGGGATTCACCGTAACAAGTACCAAGGTTCGAGGTTCGGGAATCGAGTACCAAGCAACACTAAACATGAACCGAGTCAAAAGGAGTAATGACATGGCGTTCAATAAACAAGTAGTGAATAAAGTTCGTGATGATTTGAATGAGCATCTATCTACATTCTTCAAAGCAGGGTTACCTGATCTTGAGTTTCACGTAGGCAATGCATCCTATCGTGATGATCGTATTACCTTCAAGCTTGAGGTTAAGATTGCTGGTTCTGAGTCAACTGAGATGCAGGACTTACGTGCTTGTGCTGATCTGTATCAGCTTGATCTTGATAAGGTGCAAGGCACCTACACGTTGGGTGGTTATCGCAAACGTGCTCGTAAGAATCCATTCATTGTAAAATGTTCAAAGACTGAGAAGAACTATGTCATTACGCATGACGTGGCTGTTCGTTGGTTTGGTAAGGAGTCTGCTGATGTCTAGGCACAACGTACAGGATGAGTATTACGAGCAACTTGTAGGCTCGAAGATCACCAAGTTTTGGACGAGTGACGATGGCTTTCCGACATTTGGTTTGGTTCACCCCAAGCTTGGTGCGATGGTCATCGAGGTCAGTTGTGATCCCGAGGGCAACAACGAGGGTTTTCTGTTTATTGCTGATGGGAGCGAGTCATGAAAAGTTATTTTATCACGAGCAAGGGCGTCAGGCTTATAGCTCATGACCTGTTTGTCATAGCTGATAAGTATGGGCTAAACGAAGTCAATCTATGGTGTGCTGATGCGGTCGCAAATGACATTGTAAGCAAAGCTGACTTTGACCATGACATGCAACGCAATGGTCATTTTGTGCATGAGTTAGGCATAAGGTCACCACAAGGTCACCCTCTGACTATCAGCATAGATCGCGCCCATTGTGAGGCGTTGAGCGTAAGGAGCGAGTCATGAACGAGTACGAGGTTGAGATCAGGGCGACTGTCACCAAGACAGTTCGCGTGTTTGCCACCAACAAGGCTGATGCCATTGAGGTTGCGAACAATGAGTTCACAGTTCTGCATACAGGCGATCCTGAGAAGTATGATCAGGAGACACTAAATATTTCAGAGGTGCCATCATGAAAGACAATACTTTGAAATTATTATCGGTGCCATTGACAGCACCACAGTGGAACGTGCTCGAGGTTGCCCTTGATAGGTACATCGATGAGCAGATTGATGACGGTAGCGATGATGCCCTTTTTTACGCTAGGAAGGCTGGCATCGTGAAGGCTTTGTTAGAGCACGAGTTGATAAGAGCGGGAGCAGGACAATGAAAGTTCTTTCTATGTTTGACGGTATGTCATGTGGGCGGCTAGCACTAGAACGTGCTGGCATCCCTGTCACCAAGTATTATGCATGCGAGATTGACAAGTATGCAAAGAAGGTCAGTCAGGCCAACTACCCTGACATCGTGCAACTTGGCGACGTCACCGGATCAGGGTTCAACAACTGGGTGAATGCTGTTGCCTTTACAGGCAAGATCGATCTGTTGATTGGCGGCTCACCTTGTCAGGGATTTTCGTTTGCAGGGGCAGGGTTAAATTTCGATGACCCTCGAAGCAAACTATTCTTTGAGTTCGCCAAAGTATTTAAAAGACTCAAGCCAAAGTATTTCCTGCTTGAGAACGTGCGTATGAAAAAGGAAAGTCAGGACATCATATCGCGGATCATGGGTGTCGAGCCTATCGTCATGAATAGTAATTTGGTTTCGGCGCAGAACCGTCACCGCCTATACTGGACGAACATTCCCTTTGATGGCTTGCCCGAAGATCGGGGGATCAAGTTGCGTGACATCCTCGAGCATGGGTGCACTGACAGAGAGAAGTCGCATTGCATTGATGCGAACTACTTCAAGGGTGGTAACCTGAGAACCTACTTCCAGAAGAACCGCCGACAGTTGGTGTTCAGCAAGGATGGCTTATGCCACATCGCTGATGCTGATCTGAAGGGTCATGGCTACAATCGCAGAGTCTATCATCCCGATGGCAAGGCACCGTCTCTGGCGGCGGCATCAGGTGGTAACCTAGAGCCGAAGGTTCTATGGCCAGCGTCCGAGGGTCGTTATCCCGAGGCTTACAGCCCTGACATGAAGCTTGCATGGCGCAAGCTAACGCCGACAGAATGTGAGCGGTTGCAGACTGTGCCTGATGGTTACACTGATCATGTGTCGAACACCCAGCGTTACAAAATGCTTGGCAATGGCTGGACTATCGATGCGGTGGCTCACTTGTTTAAGGGGATGCGTAATGAGGATTAAGCTTCACACCATAACCTTGAAGAAGCCGATAATAAGTCGGGTTCTTCATCTCCGGATTAACCACAGGGCATGGTTGAAGGATGCCCTATCCAAACCAATGAGGAAAATAAAATGATAAAACGTTTAGTTCTAATGAAGGTTGATGAAACCACGCTACACCCTGATCACGATGAACTTCTTTATCTGGTCGGTTCTAGCTTCTCGATGTACGAGCGCACTCTTACACGCGGTGATAAGCACCGCAAGGTCACGCATATAACTGATGTGACTAATCAGTATGGCTGGTTTGTGGCAGAGCCTATGGAAGAAATCATGGACATAATGTGGGGTAGAAATGGGTAAGGTAAAAGCGTGGGTCATGGACATGGAAGAAGATGCCATCGACATGACCGTTGAAGAATGGACGGACAAGCATGGCGAAAGCCTGATCGAAGTCTATCACGAGGCTCGTAGAAAATATGCGGATTTGATAGAGGGCAAGGACGATGATTAAATTATATAAACTAATCATGGACAGTAAGCGTAACCCATTGTCCTACATTCCGGATAACAATACTCGGCATCTAGTCATGCAAATACTGGCATGGATGTGGTGCATAATTTTCGGAATGTCTGTCGGTTCTGTCACTGTGTTCGGTATCAGCGTAATAGCACACGCCTTGCTGATAGCAGGTGTGTTCATTACGGCGGGTGTATTTGCAACAGCCCGACGCAAGCCACAGTATTTTGGTGGTCTTGGCAGGGGCAAAGGGGGCGAGCATGAGTAATGTACAAAGATACTCGGAAGACATTTTGTTGCGGAATACTAACTACAGGTTGCGCGGCAGAGAAACATGGATCGATGTCAAAAATCTTTGCGTCAAGTTTACTCGTGAAGATTTGGGTATTTCGATATCGATTTACCCCGAGGTCGATGAAGGTTTCGGCGAAGCACTTGGCTCACTGTATGTGGCCTTTGCCGATGTTCCTGAAGTGGTTGAGGATGCAGAAAATCCTGAAAAAAATATCAAGCACAAGCGACGGACGGGTAAGAATTTTAGCCTAACTAAATTTATGAACAGAAACTAAGGAGCAAGACTATGGGTAGAACTAAAATGGTTGAGAATATGACTGACGTAGAACGTGCAGAGCATTATCAAAAGATACGCGACGACAGGGATGAGCAACTGCGTGTGTCGGCTATGCATCTGGATGACGATCAACGCGAGGCGATCAAAGAGGCTCGTGACGTGCTTCAAAGTGTCGTTCAGTGCTGTCAGGAAATCGGTGATGTGTGGATGTCCGATGTTAATAAGATGGAGTCAGCTTACTTCGCCCTGAAGAATCGGTTCCCGTTGGATGACGACTAATGAAGTGGGTGCTAGTCTTGGTTGTCTCTTTTGGCAGCGGCAACTTTGAAACAAAGATACTGGGCGGCTACGACACTGTCGCCCAGTGCCACGTCGCCATAACTGAATTAACTTGGGGTGAGACAATGCCCGTTAATCAAGGTATCATTTGTATGACAGTAGATAAGTGAGGTGCAACATGAACGCAAACAGACTTTATAGATCCATACGATATGAACCAGATCCGAGGATCGAGGAAGTAGAAGCGACAATCGAGTTCGTCAGAGGCATGGGTCAGGTGTTGGTTGAAGAGCCGTACCAAAGTCCCCACGTCAAGGAAGACCTTGTTGGTTACAGTTATTACACGGATAGCTGGAGAAAAGTCTCGGCCATTCCGCCGAGGAAAAAACAATGACTGAATTCCCGGTAAATCTATTGAGGCGCAGGATTAATGGTAGCTTGAAACGTGATGAGGAGACGCAGGATGCAGGATGATCTTGCAAGATCCCACACCATAATCTATCATAACAAAAAATGTCAGCGATGCGATGCGCGAGCGGACGTTTATCATGGTGCTGAGTTGTTATGCACACCTTGTTACTTTGAGGAGATTAAAAATGAGTCCGGAAAAGAAAGACTGGAAAGATACGGTGTCACCCTCATTCGTTAATGCGACGTCACCTAGTTCTGAGCCTATAGAATGGGCAGAGGCAGTGGCAATTATCGATAGCTGTGTTCATGATGTCATTGCAAATTCACCCGATGATGATGAGCAGGGTCGGTTGATGATCGCATGGTCGAGAATGCTGCGGGGATAAAATGAAACAAAGAAATCCAAACTGGCGAAGCATTCGCCAGCATCATGTTGTGCCTGACAAACGGTACAAGACAAACAACGAGATAGAATTAAAGTTGTGTAGGTCTGAGTTAAGCTTAGAGATGTCGCTCAAGGACGTATGTCCGAGGTGCGGGAATTCTGGTCGGGTGGAAGTGCATGGACATATTCAGTGCACACGCTGTAAAAGTGTAATAGATGATTGCTGTCAAGGAGAATGCGCAACATGAGTAATGTAATAAGCTTTCCTGCTAACAAGGTAGAGAAAACGCTGGAGCCAGTATCGAAGGTATGTGAACTGGCGGCGGACAACTTCAAAGACTTAATTATATTGGGTCAGAACAAGGAAGGCGCAGTGCAGATGGTTACAACCATTCACGACCCGGCCGAGATATTTTGGTACATGGAAGCCGCAAGGTTCGGCATCATGTTGGGTGGAGAAGAAGACGAAGAATAATATAGGTGGAGCTATACAATGAAATTTAATTATAAGACTGAGCCGTATGCGCATCAGCATGAGGCATTGGTAAAAGGTCACGAGCGCACAAGTTATGCGTACTTTATGGAGATGGGTTGTGGAAAATCCAAGGTACTTCTCGACAACATCGTCTGGCTATACGAACAAGGTAAGATCGACACTGCCGTTATCGTCGCTCCGAAGGGGGTGTACCGTAACTGGGAGATTAGCGAAATACCGGCTCATTTCCCAGACAACATTCAGTGTGAGATATATGTATGGAGTGCGAGTCCAAACAAGAAGCAAGCCGAAAGACTTAAAGATGGCATGCAGAAGCGTGGTGTCTTGCGCATCTTTCTGGCGAACGTGGAAGGTTTCGCATCAACTAAGTTGCCGAAATTCGTGGGCGCATTCACAAAGAACAGCACATTCCTTCTTGCTGTCGATGAGTCAACTACAATCAAGAACCCCAAGGCCAAGAGAACGAAGGCTCTGGTCAAGCTTTCTCAGGACGCCACATACAAGCGCATACTTACGGGGTCACCTGTTACAAAGTCACCGCTAGATCTGTACGCACAATGTGGGTTCATGGATAAGAAACTGTTGGGGCATGACTCTTACTATTCTTTCCAAGGTAGGTTTGCAATCACTCGAACCCAGCGCATGGGCGCCCATTCATTCCAGCAGATAGTCGGGTACAAGAACCTAGAGGAACTGTCTGACAAGCTACGGACATTCTCTTATCGTGTGACCAAAGAGGAAGCACTGGATCTGCCGGACAAGATATACACCACCAGAAATGTCGGACTAACTGAGCAACAGCTAGACTATTATGCGTCCATCAAGTCTGCCGCAGTGGCGATCCTAGAGGACGGTGGCTTGGTTACTGCTCCGGCGGCTATGACACAGCTACTCAGGCTTCAACAGGTACTGTGTGGGCATGTAATGACCGATGATGGCGAGATGGTTGAGGTGCCTACCAAGCGGCTACAGTCGATGGTTGATTGCATAGATGAGATGACAGGCAAAGTTATTATCTGGTCGCGCTTTCGTTACGACATCAAGAAGATCACGGAGACCTTGAAGAAGATCCACGGTTCGAGTTCCACGGTCAGCTATTTCGGGGACACGAGTGAGCAGGATCGTATTGATGCGGTGCAATCATTCCAGCATGGCGAGGCTAGGTTCTTTGTGGCTAACCCGCAGACCGCAGGGTATGGACTTACGTTAACGGCGGCAACGAATGTGATCTATTATGCCAATGACTTTAATCTTGAGACTCGGGTTCAGTCTGAGGATCGGGCGCACCGGATTGGTCAGAAGCATTCGGTTCTGTATGTGGATCTAATGACGAAGAATACGGTGGACGAACACATTGTGAAGACGCTACAGGGGAAGATCGAGTTGTCTGCTCAGACTCTTGGAGAAGAAGTGAAGAAATGGTTGGAACTTTCCCCCCGCCGAAGTGACGATTAGATGCATTTTTTTCTGCTACCCTTTGGGCACTCTTCTGAAAGTTTGACTGCGGTGCCTCTAGCTGATGAGGATACAGGACACACTGGCCTGTCTCGAGGTCAACATACAATAACCGAACGCCCAGCTTTTGCTGCGGTTCTTTAAGGAGACGAGAAATGATTGAGCCATTTTTTCTACGGCCAACAGTTTTAACATCGAAGCACAGAAGTTCCCCGGTCGGAGAAAGTGCAATCAAATCTATAGGACCTTGCTCGACGAATGGCTGGTACACATAGCAGTTTTGGGACAGCAACCAGTCGGCGGCAATCAGTTCAGATCTTTTACCGTCTCTAATTCTACGATCTGGTCTCATTTGGTACTTGACCCTCTGGGTTAATCCCAATAGATTCTACGGAGCAAACAGTTTTTACACAAGGAGAAATCATGGATAGCGCGAAATGGAAATCTATAGCTGTGTCTATAGATATTTACACAATACTGCGTCAGTTGGCTGAGAAGAATGACCGAAGTGTCAGCAAGCAGGTGGCGCACATGGTTAAACAGATTGCAGGAAAAGAAGCTGCATAGGGGCTGCGTCCCCACTAGGGAATTTAAGGGGTTTATTTCCCTAGTAAAAATATGATACAAACCCCGTTCACTGCCGAAGGGCAAAAACTTTGTACGAAAGGAGATGTACGATGAGCGATGTGTTTTCGCTATTTGAAGAAGAGGCTGTCAACGCCGATAAGTTTGACGAGATAGGTAAGGAAGGTGCTAGTGATCTTTCTAACCTGATCCGCAGATCTATTCAGATCGATGAGGAGATCAAGAATACTGAACAGTATTTAAAAGATCTCAAGTTCAAAAAAAGAAAAGTGAACGAGGAAGACATACCTATGCTCATGAATGAGATGGGTATGGATAGCGTGACTGTCGATGATCACAAGGTCAGCGTCCGTCAGTTCGTTCATGCGCGTATATCTGAGGACAAGCGCGACGAGGCGTTCGCCTTTCTGCGTTCAATCGGTGAGGCGGACATCATCAAAAACGATGTCATCGTGTCATTCAAAGCAGGTGAGGACAACATGGCAGGTGCTGTCGTGGAAGATCTTCGAGGTCAGTATGGCCTTGAGCCTTCGCAGAAGACACACGTCCATCCTTCTACTTTGAAGGCATGGGTAAAGGGTCGCGTCGAAAGCGGCAAGGAACTAGACTTCGATACGTTCGGAGTATTTGTAGGCAACGAAGCCAAGATCACAAGGAGTTAGACATGGCTGATACAGCAGTAGCAGAAAAGAAAGAAACCCTTCCAACAACAATTATGGCCGACATGGCCGCGTTTGCTGGCGAAGGTATGGACAGCATTGGTACAGAGGACATGCAGATCCCGTTCCTACGGGTATTGCAAGCACTGTCGCCGGAGATCCAGAAGAATGACCCTAAGTTTATTAAGGGCGCATCGGCTGGTGACTTGGTCAATACAGTGACAGGTCAGACATGGGACGGTGACGACGGTGTGATTGTTATCCCGTGTGGCTATGCCGTGAAGTACCTTGAGTTTGCATTGCGTGACTCTGGTGGTGGGTTCCAAGGTGAGATACCAGCCAACCATCCTGACATTGCCAACACTACACGCGAGGGTAATGCGGAGATGTTACCAAGTGGTAATGAGTTGGTGCGTTCAGCACAACACCTTGTCATGATTGTAGATCCAAAGTCTGGTGCTACCCAGCAAGCAATTTGTGACATGAAGAAGACGCAGTTGAAAGTGTCCAAGCGTTGGAACACACAGATGCGCATGGTTCAGTACCAAGGTCCTAACGGTTTGTTTAACCCACCTATGTGGGGTACAGCATGGCGTTTGACTGCGGTCACTGAGAGCAATGATCGTGGTACGTGGTATAACTTCGGGGTAACTCGTGTTGAACCAACGGAGATCCCCGGTTCGGCGTTCGAGGCCGCACGTTCTTTCTTCCAGTCATTCAAGTCCGGCGAGGTAAAGACCCAAGCTGGTACGTCTGATGAGATGCAGAACACAACATCTAGCCAGCAGGATACCGACGACATTCCGTTCTAGCCAGTTTGAGGGGCGCGTTTTTTGGTTTTCGCGCCCCTCAATATACCTTTAGGCTAGATGGAGATATCAATGGATCAAGCCACAAGGTTCATGGCGGCGTTTAACGGCTTCGATGGCGCACATGGACAGACACAAATATCAGAAGAACGCAGAGCCGGGAAACAAAAAGCTAAGTCATTCATTGTAAGACAGCCTCTTACGATTGAGTTAGTTCAAGGCCACCTTTCTGGGAAGAAGGGTGTTGGTTCTATACCTATTAAAGCAAACAACAAGTGTAGCTTCGGCGCACTGGACATTGATTTATACCCACTGGATTTACCTGCTCTTGATCGTAGACTTCAAGACAATAAGGTTCCTGCCGTGGTGTGTCGGTCAAAGTCTGGCGGAGCGCACATACTTTTTTTCTTTTCAGAAGAGATCAGCGCTGGTGAGTTCAGGGATAAGGCCGGAGAAATATCCGCGTTCCTTGGGCACGGCGGCTGTGAGATATTCCCCAAGCAAGAGCAGATCCTAGTTGAGCGTGGTGATGTAGGTAACTTCATCAACCTGCCTTATTTTGACCAAGATCAGACAATGCGCTACGCCATAAAAGAAGATGGCGAGGAAGCTACGTTCGACGAGTTCCTTCAGATGGTGAAGGATCGAACCTGTACACCAGACGACTTTGTAAACCTGACGCTTGGCAAGAAGATCGATGAGTTTAACGAGTGGCCACCCTGCATGCAGAGTCTATTCTCTGACGGTGTGCCAGAGGGCACACGTAACACCGTAATGTTTGGTACTTGCGTGGCTTGTAAGAAAGAGCAACCGGAAAACTGGAAGGCTCGTCTCGAAGAAATCAACACTAAACACGTTGACCCACCGCTTCCTGCTGCGGAAGTTGTGACAGTTCAGCAACAGCATGACAAAAAAGAATATGGCTTTCCCTGCCAGCAGGAGCCGTTTAAGTCTCGTTGCAACAGAACACTGTGTAAGACCCGCAAGTATGGCATTGGCGGGGCAAGCGCAAGCGTTGACGTGACTGGCCTGTGCGTTGTGAAGTCGGAGCCGCCAGTCTGGTTCTGTGACGTTGATGGCAAACGTGTCGAACTGATTACAGAGGAACTACAGACACCGCAAAAGTTTCAGAAAGCTTGTATGGAACAGATCCGCGTCATGCCACCTATGATGAAGATGGCCGACTGGCAGGATCTTGTTTCAATGATGATGGCTGATATGAGTGAGATCGAGGTTCCGGAAGAACTTACATACAAAGGTCAGTTCTTGGATCTGGTTGAAGATTACTGTGGTGGCAGGGTGCAAGCGGCTAGCATAGAAGAACTGTCATTGGGTAAGCCGTGGACAGAGGATGGCCTGACTTTCTTCCGCATCGAGTCTTTGATTAAATTCCTACGTAATGCAAAGTTTGACACATACAGCAGGGGGCAGATACAGGAACGTCTGAAAGAAATGAACCCTGATGGAAGGGCAAACGGGGTTAAAAAATTTAAAGATTCAAAGGGTCAGTGGAAGACCATACGTGTGTGGCACGTCCCTGAATTTAAGGGTCAGGTTGATGTGCCTGACGTTTACATAGAAGATAACGAGGTGCCGTTCTAATGGATTATGCGGCATACTTTTTATGTGACACTTGCGGCCACAAATGGAAAACATACTACAGCCGAGTCAAGATGCTAGAGCATGGCGACATTTGCGAAAATTGTATGGATCGTCCAACAAATCAGAAAAACTTTTTGGGCTACGTTGTTGAGCCATATTTCTACGAAAGGGTAGACTAGTATGGAAACACTTATCTTTGGACCACCGGGCACAGGCAAGACGACCAAGTTACTTGGTATAGTTGATGAGGCACTGAGCAATGGCGTTAACCCTAGCCGGATAGGCTTTGTGTCGTTCAGTAAAAAGGCGGCGACAGAGGCCAAGGACAGGGCTGTGGAGAAATTTGGTATTGACCCCAAGCATCTAACACATTTTAGAACACTGCACTCGCTGGCGTTTCAGTATCTTGGTCTTAGCACCAAGGACGTATTGAAAGGTTCAGACTACAACGAACTAGAGCGTTTGATAGGACTACCGTTTTCCTCCCACGCTTCCCTTCGCGTTGACGATGGGCCTATCTTCACGGGCGGTAAGCAGGGCGACGCTTACCTAAATGTTATTAACCTTGCTCGGGCAAGGTTAATCAGTGTTGAAAAACAGTTTCATGAGTCCAATGACTGGCGGTTAAATCTTAGCCAGTTAAAGGTTATCAACAATGCGCTAGCTAGGTACAAGGACGTCCATGACAAGATGGACTTTGTTGACATGATCGAGCAGTTCATAGCTGGAAGCGAAGGACCTGATCTTGATCTTTTGATTGTTGACGAAGCACAGGACTTAGTTCCATTGCAGTGGCGTATGGTAAAAGAGATCCTAGTACCGAGAGCCAAGCGCGTGTATTACGCTGGTGATGATGATCAATGCATCTATTCTTGGATGGGTGTTAGCGTCGAAGAATTTATGAACGCATGTGATGATGTGGTGGTTTTAAATAAATCATACAGACTCCCAAGAGAAGTGTATAACGTCGCGCAACATCTTGTAAAACGTATAGGAATTCGCCAACAAAAAGTCTGGGCACCCAACGATCATGATGGAAGTGTTGAGTACCATTATGATATCATGGACTTGGATCTACGTACTGGTGAGTGGTTGATACTTGGACGAACAAACTTTATCGTTAACAAGCTTGCACAAGACCTCAAAGAGCAGGGCTACCTGTTCTGGCGTGAGGGCACCGGATGGTCCATTTCCCCGAACACATTAAAGGCGTTGGAGGTATGGTTACGGCTATGCAGAGGAGAGACATTTACATCCGAGGAAGTAAAAGAGTTTGGCAAGTTTTTGAGAACGGAGAATATAACCCGGGCTGGGAAAAAACTTTTGAACAAGTTAGACCCCGAAGAAGTTTATACTCTCGACGACATTATCGAGAAGTGCAATTTACTCGTTACCAAAGAGACACACTGGTCGGACGTAATCAAGGTGTCGGAGAAGGAAGTTCTTTACATATCCTCAGTTCGTCGGGGTGGGGAGAGGATACTCGGGGATGCGAAGCCGAGGATCCGTCTATCGACGATTCACAAAGCCAAAGGTGGCGAGGCGGATAACGTCGCGCTACTAACCGAAACCAGCAGAGCATGTGCCGAAAGTCCAGATCAGGACTCCGAAGTACGTACCTTCTATGTAGGTGCGACGAGGGCACGACACAACCTACACATTATTGAAAGCGGATGGGAAAGATTCAGGATATGAAACGAGCAGAGATACTAGAGACAGCTATTGGTTACGTCACGCAAGACAGGGCGGCGGATCACGGTGATATGGAAGACAACTTTGCTACTATCGCTGCGTACTGGACTATACATTTGGGTCACCCTGTAACCGCCGCTGATGTAGGTGTGATGATGAACCTGTTAAAAGTTGCTCGTATCAAAAGCAATGCAGGTCACATAGACAATTATGTAGATGGTAGCGGCTACTTGGCTTGCGCTGGTGAAATTGTATCGAAGCCCGAAAGCAATGCATAATGAGCCATCAGTACAATTTTATAGATCATCCCGATCATCGAGAGGAGTATCCGAAGATGAAGGATAAGAACGACGTAGCAGATGCGGAAGAGATGAAAGAATACTCTATCGCTGGTGTTCGAGAAGACTGGTCTCCGCCTCAGTCATTCCCTGATTTAACGGCGTACTCTCGCATAGCAATTGACTTGGAAACGCGAGACCCGAATCTAATGCGGTTAGGTCCCGGCTGGTGCCGAGATGACGGATACGTCATTGGCTACGCCGTGGCGGCTGGTGACTTCATAGGCTACTACCCTGTTAGACATGAGGGTGGTGGCAACTTCCCTGAGTCTAAGGTTGTCAACTGGCTGAAGAAACAGATGGCTACACCCAAGATCGAAAAGGTTATGCACAATGCAATGTATGATCTTGGCTGGATGCGCTGGGCAGGAATCGAGGTTCAAGGACCGATTATCGACACTATGATAGCCGCCCCACTTCTGAACGAGAATCGTAGGTACTACAACCTAAACTCATTGGCTGGCGAATATCTTGGCGAGTACAAAAACGAGCGGCTGTTGAAACAGGCAGCGGACTACTTCGGCGTCAATCCTAAGTCAGAGATGTGGAAGATGCCTTGTAACTTTGTCGGTCCGTATGCCGAGCAGGATGCAGCGGTAACCTTGAAGCTTTGGGACAGGCTACGTCAAGACATGGTAGCTGATAAGGTCACTGGAATCTTCGACCTTGAATCTGGGTTACTTCGTCCCCTGTTAGACATGCGTACCAACGGTGTGCGTGTTGATGTGGACAAAGCGCAAGTCGCCCGTAAGGAATTAAAGAAACGCGAGACTCAGCTACTTGAGGAAATTAAAGGGGAAACAGGGCACTACATTGAGCCGTGGGTCGCCACATCTATAGCAAAGGCGTTCGATTCCGTTGGGTTGCCGTACAATAGGACAGAGGGCACGAATGCGCCTTCCTTTACAAAACAGTTTCTTTCTAACCACCATCACCCACTGGCGGCAAAGATAGTAAAGCTTCGTGAATTTAACAAAGCCAACACAACATTTATTGAAACCATTCTTGAGCATTCGCATAAGGGTCGTATCCATTGTGAATTTAATCCTCTTCGTTCAGATGATGGCGGTACTGTGACGGGTCGTTTTTCATCGAGCAACCCGAACCTGCAACAGATCCCTGCCCGTGATCCAGAATTAAAGGCTATGATCCGTGGGTTGTTTATACCAGAGGAAGGTTGCAAGTGGGGGTCGTTTGACTACGCCTCACAGGAGCCTCGCTGGCTGGCACATTACTGCGCCAGTATAAAGAATCCGCATCCAGCAATCAACGAGGTTGTTGAACTGTACAAGAACGATGATGCAGACTTTCACCAGATGGTAGCAGATCTTGCAGGCATTACTCGTAAGGAAGCCAAGACTGTTAACCTTGGTATCATGTACGGCATGGGCAGGAAGAAACTTGCTGGTGTCATGGACATAACCGAGGAAGAAGCAAAGGTACTACTTGCCAACTACCATGAGAAGGTTCCGTTCGTTAAGGGCATTGCTGACATGGCTGCGAAACAAGCAGAGAAGTTCGGTCACATCCGCACTATGCTTGGTCGCAAGTGCCGCTTTGATCTATGGGAACCTAAGTCATATGGATACACCAAGCCACTGCCACTAGAAGCGGCGGCAAAGGAATACGGTGGTGTGGGCAGGATTCGCCCAGCCTTTACATACAAGGCGTTGAACAAGCTGATCCAAGGTTCGAGTGCTGACCAGACAAAGAAGGCGATGGTCGATTGCTACGCCGAGGGACTGCTACCGATGCTAACAGTGCATGATGAACTGTGTTTCAATGTCGAAGATCCGGGGCAAGCCGAACGGATTGTCGAGATCATGGAGACATGTGTCCCTGATCTGAAGGTTCCGTTCAAGGTCGATGCAGAAATGGGCGACAACTGGGGTGAGGTCGGATAAAACTTCGTCTCTCGTCGAGGTGAAGGTACTACCACACGTCGAGTCTAAACGAACTCGACGTGAGGCCGTATTATTATTTAATGATTTCAGTCGGTTGCAAGTGCCCGCATACGGTTGACCAAACGCCTTGCGCGGTTAGTTACCTGCGTGTACCACCTCGAATCGACCATTTCCTCGCTTGCGCGTTTGAAGTCGCGGGCATCGACTGCCGCTTTCATGCCTTTGAACTTAGACAGGCGGGGTCTACCCATATTGAACATCATGTTCGCAATGATATGCTGGCACTCTTCTGACAGATCATCGAAGTCGTCGTACAAAACTTTGCACTCGTCAATCGTGATCGCCATGTCAAGCTTGAATAGCTGGTTGACACGATCTTGCTCGACCACTGTACCCACGGGTTTGCCATACTCTGGCTCGCCTTCGAGGATCAGATGGCCAATGCCCGTTGTTTCCAGACCTAGATGGTCTAAATAAATTTCGTACTTACAGCCTTCGTCTTCGGCTATCTCTTTACGTAATACATCTATGTTCATTATGGATTCCTCTGAGCAATCACTAGATTCTTTAATATATCAAGCGGGTTGCCACCACCAAGAAGTGCAGGGTTTGTTCTTGCGGCTGCACTTGACTGGCCTGATGCCGCAGGTAAAGTTCCGAGGTTCGAGGTCGCACTTGCTGGAGCCTGTGATACAGGTGCTACGACTGGTGCTGTTGTGTCAACGTCCACGACTGGTGCCTCTTGAACCTTTGACTCTGGAACTGGTTCCCCAAGTCTGCGCTTGCGAAACTCTCTCCTAACTTTTCTAAGGTCGGACATAGGTAGTCTATTGTCGTTGGTTCTTGCCACCTTTTTTATTTCATCGCTTATACTCATTGGCACGAATCGACCTCGCATCAAATCTGACACGTTTGCTATCTTATACTTTTTTAAGGCTCTTCTAATATCTGAGCTTGAAAGACCTAATCTACGCATGTCCAGCACTGTTTGGTACATCTTGTTCTGAACTCTAAACAAAGCTTCGTTTGCGTTCGTAAATGTTTCGATGGCTTCTTCGTCTGTTAATTCACCCTGAGTTCTCGCCGCTGAATTAAAAATACCTCTAGCACTTCTTTGCTTACCGCTGTAGTCGTAAGATGAATACATTACGATGTTGTCCGGCTTAACCTCTACCTCTGTAATACCAGTTAGTGCTCTTGTTAATTCGCCTGCGGCAGTTCTTTCATTACCTGCGGAATCAACCTCTTGATTGGTAATGCCTCGCCAAAACCGACCTAATTCAATCCCGGGCATTTGAGTAGATTTAATTTGTGATTTAACCTGAATGGGACTGACACCGGGGTTAAATGCATCAAGGATATGAGTGAGACTTTTTGCCGCTTTAGTTCCTGCTGTATCAACATCACGAAAAACTCTAGCGCCAGTTTCTGTTTTTCCACCTCTAACGGTTGTGTCTAAAAGTTTTTCAGCAATGATAGACTCGGACAAAAATGGGCTGGCAAGTTCAGAAATAGCTTCACTTACCGCATTATAGGCTATGGCGCTGGTATCCTTACCTATGTCCTGACCATCTTTAACAGCGTTAAAGATTCCCTGAATAGGTTTTTGAAGATAGTCATAAGGGTTAGTGTAGCTATAGTCTACATAACCTGTGATATTTCCTTTTTCATCAACACTCGTCGGTATAATTCTTCCGTTGCGAGACCACGGCGGGGCGCTTCTACGAACGGCGTCAATTTGTTCTTGAGTGACTCCAGCCAAAGTCATAGCCATGCTTTGTATGGCGGCAGGCGCAACGATTGTTGTTGCGGTTAGCCCAGTAAGTCGGCGCATGCCTATCTCTCTCAGTTGAGGAGTATCACTTGCTATTTCGTCTAGTGCTTGTTTTAGTGTGTTTGCACTCGTCCTCATAATTTCAGCAGGAAAGGCAATGAAGTTTCCAAGTGGTAGCTTACGCATACCTTTAACAAACTGAGGAACTCTTTCGTAGTTGGGCACTGTGTTCTTTACAATATCCGCCGCATACTCATCTAAGTTTTTGCCTAGTGCTTGTTCCGCCGCCTCTCTACTGCCAAACGCGGAAAGTAATTTTCCTTGCTCAAACTCAAAGTTATATATTTTCCAAATGTCGTCACCGCCTTGATAAGCTTCTCGTGCTTTTCCAGACGCTATTTTTATTAAACGACCCGGTGTGGACTTAGCCCACTTGCTATCCATATTGCCTACGCGAACACCAGCAACTACTTCGTCTCCCTCTCTAGTAACGCCAAATCCCTCGCGCATCAATCGATCAATTTCTTTAACCTGCGCTTGATTACCAACCACACCAAGACGTTGTAGCTTGTTGTAATATTCTACACGATCAGGACGCTTGTTGATGTTTCCTAAAACTGTGCGAGCGGATTCAAGAAGATTGCCGCCTCTTCCAATGTTTCCTTGCGCAGCCGCAAACAATGACGCAGAGGTTACGTTCCTAATTTGTGTGATTGGAGAAAGAACAGTTTTTGCAAACTGTGTTGCACCTTTGGCTTTTAAAAAGCCCGAGTATGCAGTCTTTGCAAGATTGCCCATAGTTCCGATATCATCTATAACAAAACGAGTTAAATCCTTAAACATATTGCGGGATACAACGGTGTCCATTGCAGCACCCCACTGCTCGCCATCAAGAACTTCATACGCTTGCTTGGCCTGTGGGCTTAAAGAATTGTATGCCTCTTTGGTAAGTATATCACCCTGATTTTTTGCCGAGTTAGCAATGAACCCAAGAAAATCATCCGTCGCCTTAAACTCTGCAAGGTCGCCAACAGTAGATATGAAAGCCTCTTGAGGGTCCTTAACCTCGCCAAGTAGCCGCCTAATGGTTTCGTTGTTTACGCTTTTAGCGCGAAACATACCCGTCTTTATCTTATCAACAGCTACACGACTGACTCCAGTAAGCGGGGCTAACGAAGATTTTTTCTTTGCTGAAGTTTCTAAGAACGCTTCCGTTAAATCTATCGCCGCATTCTCTGTCACCTTTTCAGATTTACCAACACCAGAGAAAATGTTTTCAGGGATAGGGGTGTCTTCCCCATAAACTCTTGCCCAGAAAGATCTAAAAGCGTCGGGGCTTTCTTGGAACATTTTTATCGTATCTTCTTTGGCTTGAGCAAACTCGTCTGTTTGTTTATACCCAGCGTCTTCAAACAGCTTGTATTTTCTGCGAAGATAAGAACCTATGTTGCCTTTGATATCTTCAACTAATTCTTCGGATCCTTCTTTGGTCAAAAAATTAGAATTAATAACTTTGTCAGACAGGTCATCCACCTGCTGGCGCATTGCTTTTGCACTACCTAAAACAAAATCAGGTAAAGCTTCTTCACCCACTTCACCAGTTAGGTATGAGAATAAGTTGTTATTTAGTCCAGCACGATCTAGTGACGAGCCGTTTACCATAACTTCCTCTACACCTTTGTATGCTTTGTCCAGATCTTCTGTAAGTTGCTTTAGAGTTGTTGCCGCTTGAGTTACTTCAGCTTCTATGTTCCCTTGTATCGCCGCCCTTGATTCAAAAACAGGCTGACTGAGGTTACCTCTGGAACGGAACACAGACAAAACTGCGTCGTAGTTATCAGGGCCAAGAAGAGAACCTATAGTTTTTTCTGATGCAGTGGACAACGCGGTGCCCGCATCTAATGCGGCACGAGCAATGGGTGCTGCGGCTGGCTTGGCCACGACACCTAGTCCTCTTAGGACGGGTTCTAAAAGTGCAGTTGCTCCAGCCGCCTCGAATCCAAGTTTAACTTTGTTGCCTATGCTGGCTAATGCGGCTTCTCTGCCTTCTAAACCAATTAGGTCGGTGGTTTCTGTTGGGCCTCCGCCAAAGAAGTCACCTATTGTTGTTGTTCCATTAGTGGCTACTACCGCATCGGTGACACCAGCGGCACCCATTTGTGACAGTCCACGAATAATTTTCGGGGCGTTCGACAACATTCTGGCTTTACTAACAAGGCTCGCCGCCCCAAGACCGGGGATTGCAAACTGTGTTATAACTTCGGCTATCTCGCCTGCGGCACCCTCTGGGTCTATACCTGCGGCGGCTCGTATGGATTCAAAGGTATCCGTAACGTCTTGGGTGTAGTTCGTGTCCAAGGCTACATCAATAGCTGAAGCACCTAGCTCGCCAATGCCCTGTGGAATTGCAAGCAATCCAGAGGCAATGCCTTCTCTAATTTCCTGAAAGGTGCCCTCATTCTCCGGTTCAGGTTCCTGAACAGGAGCCTCTGGTTGAGGTTGCGCTTCTTCTTTAGGGCTAGGCTGAGACGACAAAAAAGAAACAATTTTATCTTTTGCCTGCTCTGTCGTGAGACCCTCGGGCAAATCGTAAGTTTTACCCTGATACTCATACAAAGGCATATCGCTACCTACTCTAATTTATTTTTTGAACAGAAGTCGCCATTTGATTTGCCATGTTTCTAGCGGCTTCAACCACATTTTCTGTTGTAATTTCTTTATTCGCCGCTTCTATTTCATCACGCAGCATTTCAAAAAGACTGTCATCACCAAGTATATTTTCTATCTTAGCATCAACTGTGCTTCCTTGCTTTAGCGACGTTTTCGCTAAGTTTTTAGCTTCTAAAAAGGCTTTGACTTCTTCGTTTGAGCCAAACACTGCAAGAAGCCCCTGTATTTCTTTGCTTGGAAGTTTAGCAATTGCTTCAGCGTTTTCTCTACCAAGTCGTGCAATAGTTTCTCTGCTCGAGCGATCAAGACCAGCTATTTTTTGTTGCGCTGTTATAGACTGAGATTTTATCCACCTAGCTGTATCATCGTTCATATCAGCGATATCAAGTCGTGCATCTATTTGAGCCTGTGTTAAACGGCCTTGTTGAGTGCGGTTAAGTGCTGACTCATCAGCCCTAAATTCTCTTTCCCTCTGAGCTTCTTCAGCGGTTTGAGTGGCTTTTTGAGCGGCGGCGCGTTCAGCACGAACGTCTTGATAAGCCGCCAACGTAATAGCACGATCCTCTTTATCAGCGGTGGTTGCCTGCTCGCCTTTTGCGTCACCGTATGCTTTAAGACCTTGCGCGGCACCTCGAGCTATGTTTTGCAAAGCGTCGGGGCTTTCTCCTGCCGCGATCATTAGACCAGTCATCATTAGGTTGTAGCTAGCGTCAGTCCGCACGTCTTTAGAACGCTCTCCAAGCAACGACTGCAACATAGCTTTTCTAGCTTCTAGATCCTCAATACCGAACAAATCATCAATGTCTTTTGCTTTTTTCTTATTGGAACCTTTTCCATTTATAATATTATCAACGCCGCTTTTTAAGTCGGTTCCAGCCTGCTCTGTTATTGCTGTAGCTAGTTGATCGTCTTCACCATTAATAGAGCCAGAAGAAATAATATCCAACTTGGTAGGAGTAAGAACGGTTTGTTTTTCTGTCTCTGACTTAGAAGTTTGTGTATCCACTTCTTGCGATGACTTCTCGACATCTGTATCGATGTCGCTCGGCGTTGTGAGTGCAGGTATGTTAGCTGCTATGTTAGATAGCTGTTCCCCAGCACCCGCAGTCGCACGAGACACGACGTTGCTGGCAGGCCCAACGGCATTGTCCATAGAATCATTTAGTACATTGCTTGCAACTGGAGCTATGCCGACAGATGCAGTAGGCACCGTGCGAACGTCTTGCGTTGGCTCTACGGCCTTCCTTCGTTTGCCTGCCTCTGCTTGGGCTAAAGCATCTTTAACTCTAGGAGTAAAGAAATTGGCTATTCCGCTTTCTGCACTGTTAAAAACATTTGCCAATGCTCCAGAGGCGGTTCTTACACCTTTGTCCGCATCTGCTAAGAGCTTTTGCGCGGGGCTTTGTGTTTCTGCGTTTCCATACATTGTTTCTTTTATGGCCACGCCGATTGGGTTTGCTCTGCCCGGGGCGTCTGCGGGAGCGTCAAAACCAAAAACTTCTAAAGGAGAACCAAAGGCACGCTTTATTTGATCTACGGTGTCAGACGACGGTGTCATACTTTTACCTATACCAGCAAACAACGGAGTGTCTGAAGCTTTTTGATTCATCGCCGCTTGCATGCTATCTACGGTTGAAGTTCCAGCCATTGATGGATCGACATCAATAGATAGGTTCCTGCTTGTTACTGGATCACCCGCACTCATATCAGACTCTAAGATTGGCCCGCTAATTTGAGGCGCGGCCTTAGACCGTAAAGATGCAAGGTTGCCACGATTAACAGCCATGCGTGTTTCATCAGATGAAGCAAGTGGTATAGAAGTGCTAGCTTTTTGCGCACCAACTAGAGCGTTAGCCGCCGCCGAACGAACAGCCCTTGAGTTTCTTGTGTCTGCCGCAATTTGATTAAGCGTTCCTGTTTGACCGTTAGCCGCCAACTGCTGAATCGCTTGAATCATTTTAGTGTCTACGTTGCCACCTGTCTGCATACGTACAGGCTGGCGCTGTTGAACTACATTAGCCAACTGCGGTGATGACGCAAGAATACCCGACGCCTGACGAGCGGCCATCGGATCTCGGAACATTCTACGATTCATAGGATTCATTACGATCTCCCGAAATTAAACAGATTTCCAAACCCTTGAGCTTGACCTGCCGCACCTAGACCCGCGATCCCAAGTCCTAGCAACTGTGATGTCGAGCTAGGTCCCGGTGTTTGTGTGGTGCTGTATGTTGACTGCAATGCTGGAACACCTTGGAAGATATCTGACAAGAAGCCAACCTGCTGGAACGGCAACTGCTGTTGTGCAAGGGCATTCTGCTGTGCCAGATTCAGACCCTGCTGTGTCTGCTGTTGCTGTAGTCCGCCCAATCCTAGCAGTGTGTTGATGTCCTGACCAGCCATCTGCTGACCAAGCTGACCCAGACCCGCAATGCCCTGACCCAGAGCACCCTGTAGCTGTGCCTGCTGTAGCTTCTGTTGTGCTTGTTGCTGGGCTAACTGCTGTGCCTGTGCAAAACCTGCGGTGCGAAGCTGTGAACCTGTGCGAGCTTGTTGCTCTAGCACATCACCAGCTATCTGTCCCTGTGCCACGGCCTGACGAGATCCACCAAAGGCTCCCGCTCCAACGGCACTAGCACCGAGTTGATTCTGCTGAACGGCACCCTGCTCTGCAATGTCGGCATATTGTTGCTGAACCACGTCCTCAAGATACGGATCCATAAACTGCTGGTACGACGTGCCAGTAACTGGAGCACCGCCTGCTGTGGCAATCCCGCCCTCAATAGCCGCCTGACCTTGCTGTAGGAAGGGAGCGAATGCGCCAACACCTTCCGTACCCGCTGTGATAGCCTGTTGCTGGGCGGCAGATAAATCTGCTAGCTGGGCAGGGGCATACGGCATACCTGTTTCAGATACGGTGGTTGCCTGTTCCAATAAGTCAGCAAGGTACTGTTCCTGAAACTTAGGAAGTCTTGCTATCTGCTCTACGGTTTGAACTGCCATTACGCTTGTGCCTCCAATTCAGCCATCATATCATACATTCGTGCCGCTCCGATATCCCTATCTCCATCACCTGCACCACGAACAGCTTGGGCTGTCATTACAAATTCTCCGTCAGATAGCATAGCTTCTACAGAGTCCGAGGTCCCAGTACCGGGACCCGATACCTCACCACCATGATAATAGCGCCTTAGTTCATTTTCGGAATACTCGAACTCCGGATCTAGGAACTGGGCTTTGTCTTCTTTATACAAGGCAAGATCTTCTGGGTTAGATAGATCAAGGCGTCTGCCATCCCGCGTAGTAACGGGCGTAGAAATAACTTTACCCGTAGGAAATGGACGCAATTTCCCTGCCGCTTCTTCCTCGGGTGTTGATCCTAGCATGGCTAACGCGCCGATTCCACCAGCGGTTAGCAACTTGTTGTCGCCTATGAAACCAAGAGCTTTGTCGAACATCGATGGAGCTTGAGCCGCTCCACCAAAGCTAGCTTCTTGGGCACTTAAACCTGCGGTGGGAGAAATCTGTGCGGTAGCTGTCGGCAACGCTGCACCCGGCATCTGAGGTAAGAAGCCGCCTTTTGCGGCCTTACTAAAACCTAAACCTTCTGCTCCTAAACCCAGTGCGCCGCCAATAGCGGCTGTTCTCAAAGCTTCGTTAACCTCTTGACCAGAAGCAAGACCCCCGATCCCAGATCCGATAGCCGCACCGATTGAACCACCCATTCCAAAACCAACGACACCACCAATAACAGGTGCCGCTTGTTTTACCGCGTCTGTGATTTTGCTAAACAGTCCCATTAGGTTACTACCTTTACAGTGCCACTGTCATTATACAGTGCTCCAGCCTCAAGTCCAGTTGCCGATGTAGGCAACGCCGTTAATGTTATTTTTGTTCCGCGAAGCTCCCCGGGGTTCCGTTCCTGTGCGATAAACAGTTCTAATGTACGGATTAAGTCTTGCATATACTGGACAGAATAATCTGCGGGTGCTTCCGGTAGTCTAGGCGGTGCTATCTGGTTGCTTGACACTAGCGTCTCCCGTCTTGGCGAATGTCAATACGTGGGCTACCCAGCTTCCATTTTGCACCCACGGCATCAGCCGACACTCGGAGCGCAAAAGATCTACCTCTAGCCCTCAAGAATAACTGATTGGTGTATGTCTCAACAGGAGACGATGCTGTGCGAACTGCATCACCGGACACCGTGTCTGCATCAAACGAAGCACCGGGGAAGTTACGTGCTTTGACGGTAAAGGTTGCCTGTGGGCTACTAAGTGCTGTAGATCCAACAAATGTCAGGTCAGGTATTAGCTTGCTTATATATGCAAACTTATCACCATCACCGATGTCGATCGCCGCAGACTCGATATACGAATTCATTGCTGACCCATCGTCATCGTATCCAAACTCGTGGTTGTATAGGTACTGACCACCAGCGGCCACGGGGC
>Ga0181400_1000221_pt1 | contig 23932 bp, 19 predicted proteins | sample 23SPOviralmetaG_FD_130129 | JGI IMG/M metagenome (GOLD analysis project Ga0181400, IMG submission 130129) | Marine viral communities from the oligotrophic San Pedro Time Series (SPOT) site, San Pedro Channel, CA, USA - 23 SPOT_SRF_2011-06-22 | ecosystem: Environmental > Aquatic > Marine > Strait...
GTATGTATAACCATACCGCGTTTATACTGGGTTCAATTAGTGCTACTACACCACTTTCCAATAGAGTAGCACCCGTAACTACATACACCACACTAGCGGCTATTAATACATGTCCAAGACTGAATACACAAGTAAATGCTATGCTTGAACCGTTTAGAAAGTTTATGATTACTCTAGGCATCAGCGTATGGGTTGATATGTAGTAACTTCTCACGTTTAAGTAGATTTAATACTACTTCAAGTTCAGCTATGCTCTTCTCAATAATGAGATCATTACCGTTTGAGCTGTTCTTTTCTAACTCTTCTCGTAGTTGTGATATACGTATACCGATGTATTTTATTGTTTTATCCATGTTTCCTCCTAGCCGAAGCCAAAAAATTTTCAGAGCCTGCCAAGTCGCGTCCGCCCTGCCAATGTTATGGCCTCTTCAACTGTTTAATTCTATCTTCAAGTGCTTGTGTGGTCTCTCTATGATTGTGCATGTTAAGCTCATCACTAGTAACCTGCATCATTGCGTTGGGTATATTAAGCCAGTTGTGTTCTGTATATGTATGATTAATACGCACTGAGTCTATGTCTATACACACCACACGATTACTGAACTTTGAATCTTCATTGTTTACTATAAACATGTTGCTTAGGTTTAGATCTGAATGCACCATGTACACACCATTATCGTGATTGTACTGTAATAGATTAGCCACAAACTGATGATATAGTCTCTGCATTCTCAAAAAGAATCGTCTCTGAGTATCTAGATCATGTCGCCAGCTCTGTGTACGCTGTGTTCTAATAGTATTACCCGGCACATATTCTGTAACTAGTCGTTCAGGGCTTAGTTCAAGTACTTTAGGAAAGTGTGCATATTCATCACTAAACTTGTTTACGTGGTGTAACCAGTCAGGTCTAAACACACCAATACGTGGATGGCAGTCCAGATGATATCCTGGCTTGAATGTCTTTACAACAGTGCCGTTGATCTGTTCTATAACAGCTCTGTCGTCTTCACGTAATAACATGGGCGTTAATTCCTATAAATATACTTATGCCATACTATAGCATAGTAAATCCACAAAGTCAAGTACAAAGGACCAGCAATACACTGGTGCGTTATGCGAGTAGCACGAACTTCGCCAGTCTAATGTATGCTCACTATCAGAACTGTTGTGAGATCCTGAGCAGTGATCCCTGGTCGCAGTTGCGAAGTCAACCTGTTGTATACTGTATTACCAGCATACCGGAAGGTTCCTGGGTAGAAGATCTAAAGACTAAACCAGAACCTGCGTGTTCAGCTCGTACTGTGTACTTTGCATGGCCAAAACATCGTGAATGGCAACGTGAGAATGGTATGCCCTTACCCTATGATCTAAACTTCCTCTGGGGTACACTACATGCTATGACTCGTTTCACACAGGCTTACAAACAGTATGAGGGTTCAAAGCTCACGCTTACAAAAGAAGAACCCAGTTTAGAACCGGAATGGCGTTGGATACCACCAGCACTTAACCTAAACATACACAAGTATACACATACAAATCTATTGATGCAGGTAACAGATGAAAAGATTTGCCCATAAATGTCAGCGTATAGCCATATGTTTCTATGGTCAGTATCGTGCGGGTGACTACTTAGCAGATTACTTTCAGCAAATAGCTGATGCCGCGGGCTGTACAGTGGACTTCTTCTGTAGTAGTAAGCGTATTGCAACCTATGAGTTTTCAAAATCTGCAGAAGCACAGGGTAAAAATGCCGCTGAGTATGTGGATGCATCTGATCTAGAATCTAAACTATGGAACAAGTGGCGAGCTAAATCAGTTAACATAATACCAGATTCAGTGGATGCTACCTTTAAGGAGCGTGACTGTCCTCGCAATGGTATATTCTATTCAATGAGCGACAGCATAAGACTAAAGACTGAGTATGAGAACGCTAACCACTTTGTGTATGACCTAGTCTTGTTAACACGTTATGATGTACTGCTTTCACCAGGTAATATGCTGAATTACCTAAGACGCTGGTACAATGACATTGGTCTAGTTGAGTTCGAACAGACTATGGGCTATCCGCTGTATAATAATTGGCTAATGGTGCAACCCCTATACACAAAGGACTGGGGTACCTGGGGACTACAGGATATAGTTGTGGTGGGTTCAAGTTATAGTATGGATGCTCTAGCAACAGAACTACAGTTCATTATGTATGGAAACCTAGAACAATTTGCTAGTAAGTCACCTATAGTACATACAATGTGTGGACACACCAGTCTATTAACTGCCGCAAGATCTGCTGGCTTGTGTTGTACTGCAAAATATCCGTTTGTGGATATACGAACTGATAAACTTACATATGATGAAAGTGTGCCACGCGATAAGCGTAAGCCCGCTATAGAGTTTAGTCTATTACGTGATACCTGGGATCTAGATAAGTTAACAGCAGAATGCCCTGTGGATTCACACAAGGCAGTAAGGTTCTACACTAGACAATGGATACAGGATCGTATAAAGATTAAGTTATAAGATCTACGCTTAACCAAGTCTGCGTTGTCCATACGTTAAACCAATCCTGTTCAGTTAAATTTGCATGTTGTGCATTTGCATAAGCAAGTACTGGTGCAGTACTGTAACAGTGTACAGGATCATCAGCTGATACATACGCTTCAAGTTTGTTTTTGAGTATCCATCTAGCCTGCTGTTGGTACTGAGCGAGGTTGTGTCGTTGTACGTCTGATGGTGTGCGTGGCGTAAAACTGGGTTGTTGTCTAAATAAAACCTGTGTGTATATATGTTTCTGTGGACGTAGCATACCATCTTTTACAACCTGTACGTCATCTGTCCATACACAATGTCCCAGATGCTTGCCCAGTGTAGCATACCCCAACAGCAAAGCCACAGGATTCTGTTGTTCATAGTATGCTTCTTGAAACCAAGTTCTCTCTTCTAGTTCTATATCACGCTGTATCTCAAGTTCAGTTGCTTGTGTACCAAAATCAAGTACAGCATAATTAACAGGATCATTTATCCTACTCCACATGATCTGTTCCATCTGGTGAACGTATTGGTTTATCTGCTGTAGTGTATCATGTGCAGACTGTGGTAACTCATCTTTATGCAGTTCTTCTTTTGCATGAAACTGTTGATGCAGGGTATTAAGTTTCTCCTGTGTAACTGTATCTATATCCTCTGGCCAATCCAAATAAAAATCATACTGTTCCATTTGTTTAACGTTGTGCAATATGTTTGTGTTGCACTCTGTTATATCACGAAAGCGTGGGAAGTCAGGCTCCATACTTATACGTGGTGTTAACTCTTCTCGGCTTTGTTTTAATTGCATCTGTTGCCACCATGCATCTGCTACAGGTGCATCAACTAAATCAAATAATATTTCTGTGTTTGTAAAATTAAAACTAATTTGTTTCATATATTACCTCATATAATTCAGGATTAACACTTCGTAAATCTGTATCTCGAACTGCGTCCAACTTCTCATTATAATATTTAAACTGTCCTATTAGTTCTTCTTTATTGTCTGGTTCTTCAAATAGTATATTGCGTAGGTGTTCTATGCCCTTGCTATCTTCAAACTGTTCTAAATTTAATTTTTTTAATAATTGTTCTTTATATCCACTTGGTAATAGATTAATATTTAAAAAGTTTGGTGTGCGTAATACATTAAAGTAGTAGATGTCTGCAACACCTATATGCTTTAGATGTTCTATAGTTTTATCCAGTTCGTGTATTGTTAATATACTTGTGGTTATGTTTGCCTGTACTCTATGGTATTCTGCTAAACGTTTAATATTGTTTTCAAGTGTTTGCCACACTGTACCAGTTCTTGCATACTCTGCTAGTTCACCAACTGCATCCACGCTTACAGCAACACTTAACCTAGTGAACTTCTCCCACATATCCAGAGCGTCCATACCTTTATACTGTGTCTTCATTAGATTAGTATTGTATCTAACATGTACGTCCCACATCTCATTATCATAAAGTGTTTTTAATATATCCCAATGTGTGTTATTAATAAGTGGTTCACCACCTGCAAAGTAAACTGATTTACAATGCTGTAGGTTTTCCTTAAATGCTTCTATAGTGTTTGTCTTTGTGCCTTGAACTATTGTGTCGCTTATGGGCATGTGATAGTATAGACTGTCTTCTTTATGTTTAAGAGCCTCACTATTCCACATACTGCTACTGTATGGTCCGCATATCCTACATGCCATGTTACATAGGTTATCATCTCTAATATCCCAATGACTTAGATGATTGCTGTCTTCATGCATTGCACTAAAGCGTGTGCGAGGACTATCTAATCCTGCATCCTCACTTAGCCAACATATCTTACAACTTGAGTCTTTAATATCATTTGCTAGGTTATCTCTTACACGTTTAAACTGTGGACTTGCGTATGCTTGTTGTAGCGTATGGTCTTTAGCATTTAGTCCAAGGCTTGCTTGATCACAACACATTGTAATGTCGCCATTGGGTCTTACATGTATTCCACTATCTGCTAGTACGCAACGCATTATATAACTCTTTTAGTTCGTCGTAGTTTGTAACTACGCTTTGTTTGTCTGGACTCATTTCTATTGGATTGTCTATTAACTTAATGGGCTCAGTGCCTGTAAGCATACTCCAAATACTATTGGGATTGCTAGGCAGTTCTTCTGTGTACAATACAGTATCAGCTTTTACATAATCTATTATTCTATTTGTGTTATCTATTGTTCCTCCGTACTCACGTTCAAAGAAACTTTCCCTAATAGTTATGGGTATGCTATCCTGATTATTAATAAATTGCTTTTTTTGTTTTGCAATGCATAAACTTAATGTTGCTTCAAATAAATCTTTTCTTGTTAATACTATATTGTAGTCACACATATCATAAAATACTTTATCTATACTATGTGCTTGCAAGTGTCTTAGATCTATACTGTGTAACTTTGCTAACCAATTTGGTTCTCTCTTAAACGCTTGTAGCATAGCAGTGTAATCTTCTTTAGTAGTTCTAAATGGTTCACTTCCTCTGTGTAAATTATTAAATAGTGTATTAAAATTATTGTAATTATTCCTTAAATGTTTCTTTAACCCAGTATATAAAAAACTACTTCCACTTCTAGGCACTGCCCATATACATATTCTTTTACTTGCTGGTGTAAGCATTAGGACCTCTGTGTTCTGCCCTGTCTAAACTCCTCTAGGTTTTTATACATTGTCATCTTTTCAAATTTAAATATTTCACCTTTATATTCGCTAATTGTTACACGATCATTGTCTATTGTAAACATATGATTATCGTTTATAAAGAAATCACCATTTACGTATTTGCATTCTATAGAACCTGGAAGTTCAAACCTATGTCCAAATCCTTCATCTAGCTCACGTATTTCCCAATAGGGTTGATCAAATGTTCTCATACGTACACCAGTATAGTATAGGTTTGGATTAGCGATTAGTTCATCTGTAAGTAAAGGTAATCTTTCCCAACAGTCTGAATAATCACTTAATACTACTTGCATTGGCATATGTCCTTTGTCAAAGGCAACAAGACTTAATCTGCCATAACCTGGATGAAACTTATTATCCCACCTTTGCCTCCAATGTGCATGTGCAGGAGTTACAAACTCTTCTACAGCATGAAGCCTGTGTACATCATATACCCAATTAATAAAAAAATTTCCTGTCTTTGATATTAGATAGTTTGCATTACTATCAAAACTTTCTACATTAAATAGTTCTGATAATTGTTTGGGTAACCAATAATTTGTAAATTCTTCTTTGGATACAAAATAGCATTGAAATATATCAACACATTGTTGTACAGTCTTATACATTACTCTAAATTTAAAATTGTGTTTATCCTGTATGCGATTTAATTCTGTAATAATTTCTTCGTTATTATTACTAGTAAAACCATAGGACCTACCAGTTACATCATATAAGTCAAAGTCTAGTTCTTTTTTATATTTCATTTAGTAGTACCTTATCAACATATCTTTCATATGTGTATTTACTATAGTGTCCGTTAATACATTGTATGGGGTTACCATCTGCTGTAACTTCTTCAAATACTTCACTAATACCATATACAAATAGACTTTTAAATTGTTCTTCTAGCCAATACAAAAGTTCTGGGTGTGGATAAGTTTGTTTAAAAGTTTTTAAGTCCTCTTGTGATTGATCACTCCAGCGTCTTACATAGTTCCAAGGAACATCTGGATGGTATTTGTTATCACAAAAATTATGAAATGGATCTATAAACAGTACCGGACATGGACTAATACTTTTTGCACTAGTAACAAAACTATACGTCTGTAATACTCTTGCAGTTGCATCATCACCATATAGTAGATCAAGTTCCTCAAACTTACCGTAGCCTGGTTCTGCTGTTACGTCTGACCAACAACTTGTAACGTGGTTTACAGGATGTCTATCTATCCACTGTTCATAATAAGTTTTTCTATTTGGTACTGATAAACCAAACAACACCAGAGAATCTGATGTCATCTTTGGTATACAATCTATAAATGTTTTGTAAATGGCATTGTTACTGTTACCACTTGTTGCTTGCATATCGTATTCACAATTAAGTTTGCGAGCTAGTATTGCACCCATGCTGTAGTAGTTTGGATGGATACTAGAACGTTTTATAGAGCCATTAATAAATTTTATGTATTTGTCTCGTTGTGTGTCCGTAAATGGTTTTGTTGGAACGCCATGGTGATCAAGTTCAATCTTTGTACCCACTGCATCACTTGCGTCCTTTAGGAACTCTGCCTCATCAAACTCATGCTGGTGTGACTCTTCACCATACATAAAACTATCACCAAAGATAAAAATTTTATCAGGCATCTGCACACTCCTTACATACAGCAAGGTATTCTTTTAGCTCAGGGAATACAGATTCAAAATCATATCCTCTACGTAACTTGTATTCATTTACAAACTGATAAAAACGTTTTCTATTCTGTTTTACTGTAAGGCTATCATCATAACGTACATGAATAACTAGATCAAGTACAATGCGTTTAAGTTTATCAATTTCACCAGGCTCAAACGCTAGGTTCTCATTCCAACCTGGGTATACACAATTACTAACCATGAAGTCCAAGCAGGGTACTAGGTAATCTTCAACTACTTGTTTTGTTAGGTTACGTGCATCTAAAAACTCTGGCGAACGTACATAGGGTATATCAATGTATACTCTTTTAAAACTTTTCTTTGTGGGTCTGGCTGTTTGTGGATTTGTAATAGATGAGAACTTGCCTAAGTCAACTACTGTATCGTCCTTTACCCAATATTGCATGTCGCAACTATTGTATTCACGTTTTAGTGATAACACATATTTTAAGAATCCCAAAAAGGATGGAGCACTTAATAAATTAAATGCACTCATGAATGTTACTTTTGTATCAGGTGTATTGTCAAGGAAGTATGTAATATTATTTTTAAACTGGTTCCAGTTCATTCCATCTCTAATAAACTCACATTGTTTACCAGTTGCTTCAGCACTTGTGAATAACGTAAAGTTCTTAACACATTTCTTTTCCTGTAGTTCTTTAATCTTTACTACAAACTTTTTCCATAACTTATCAGGTACATTACCATTACTGTTAATTGCAAACTCTAATTCAGGATTAGGTTCTGCTATTAATTGATCTATAACTTTAAATGTGTGCTTGCTTAGTAACGGCTCACCACCTGTAATTCTAAATGTGTGCATGTTGTCTTTGGCTTTGGGGAACCATTTCCAAAATGCATCTGTATATGGATTGTCTTCTTTGTTCTTAACTTGTGATACAACATCACTACCACCATTAAAAAGCATCTCGTCTAGTTTATAAGGACCATGTTCCTTAATTTCTTCTACCCACTTACTACTGAAGTTAGGTCCACAGTATGCACATTTAAAGTTACACACATTACTAAAACTTACTTCCACATAACGTGGAAAGATATTCTCACTGCCATCTGCTTTTACAATCTCATCATAGTCATCAAAACTATATGGATCAATGCTTTTATATATTCTATCACTAAAACTGCCAGTGTCACCATCTTCAACTCGCCAGCAGTAATCACACTCTTTGGGTCTTTCACCACAGAGCATTTGCCTACGTTGTTCTTTTTTATGCTTGGTATTGTGCAATGCACCAGGATTCTTTTCTAATTCTTCTAATGGAATCCTATGTGGAGTAGGGTGGTGACAACTATGTGTAAGTCCTGTCCCCAAATGCATTGTAACTTGTGTCCACTTGGCCAGACAGAATCCAGGACCTTTGCTATCCAAAAGGTCCTTCATTTGATTCATATTGTTTGGTGAAAGTTTTCTATTGCCCCAGGAAGTTTTTTCCCACTGCAAGTCGTTTATTTTTGTCATAAATCATTTGCAAGTGGAAATATCTCTGCAATAACTTTACTACATGCATGTGCGATATCCATATGTTCCTTCTGTGTACCATTAGCACCACGAAGTTCGATATAGTGAATCCAGCTACGCAAAGTTCCATTCATATACAATCTTGTTTTTGTGTTGCCTTCTGGTAGAACAACACGAGCCTGTTCCTTTGCAATACCATTTGCAATAGCCCATTCATATACTTCTTTGGCTTTTTCAATTACTGATTCCTGTTTCATTTGCCATTCGTAATGCAAATCACTTTCAGTATCAATCTCTACGCTATTCTGTCTGTTCTTTAGATCCTGTAGTCGTGCTTCACGTGTTACAAACTGATTACCAAATTCTGCAGGGTCTGCATAACGTTGACTAAACTCCTGGAAAGCAAATGAACGGTGACGTACAATTTGATGTGCAATGTCACGAGTTGTGTTGATCTCCAGACAAGCACTTACCATTTCCAATGGCGACCAGTGTGCATGTTTAATTAGATACTTAATAAGTTTCTCGCTAGTTTCACTATTCATTTGATTGCTAGGGTTGCTTACCCTTGCACAAAATGCAATAAGGTCCTGTACATTATCCAAGCCTTCTGCTTGAAAGTGTTCACTAGGTTTACTGTAACTTACTAATTTAATCATTCTAATGTGTCCTCCACTTGATCTTCACGAACTTGTGCTCCAAGTCTACTTGGATTAATATATACTTCTTTAAAGAAGGCACTGCCTTCTACTCCCATGTCTGCGATTTTAAGTTGTAGTTGCTTACGCAGATCATATCCCAATTCTACAGTCTTATCCTTCAGCTTCGTTTTATCCCAACGCATGCCTGTGTTAATACAAAGTTCATCACCACCTTCAAACTGTGGAAACAATTCATCTTCAAAGAACTTTGTAAGCCAGCGGAAGTCACGTACATTTTTCCAATCCCAGTCTTCTCTGGTTACGTTAGTCATATGACAACCAAGTCTAGCGCCGTACACTGCCCATAGTCCATTAACAACATCTTCTCCTACACTCATCCAAGTAAGTAATCGTTTAAAGTTTTTGTCATGTATTAGATGTAACTTCTCTGGTGGTATAACATCACCGTCTGCTAATCCCATTTTAACACCTTCTCTAAATCCTGCACGCCACGCTTGCAGTGGCGATCCATTGTTCATTACTTGGCAGTAGATGTTATTCATTTGTACGTAATGTATATTCCAACAAAAGTCTACCTGGGCTCGCTTATCATTTTCAGGTGCCGCTTCATGTGTACGCATACTCATTACCACATCCTTAGGCCAACATTTAATTCCACCGTTGCCATAAACAAGTCCATTAACTTCGTTTTTTCCTGCCCAACTAATCACATCCATGTCTCTAATCTTAGACATGTCTAGTTCACAGTTAAAAAATTCTGGATCAACAATATTATCTGCATCAACAGTTATAAACCTATCTGTGTCTGCAATCTGTGCCGCCGCCTTATGTGCGGCATCTGATCCAAATACACCATGACTTCGCTTTGCCCATGGACATTTGTCTACAAGGTCTGCATAGTTATTGTCTGCGTTTGGCTCATCGAACGATATAAAAACTATATCAAATTCATTTACGCTAGTTAGTTCTGCCATATGTGTCTCCTAAATAATTTGCTACAAGTCCTTTTGACCTGTATACAATAAGCGGCTGTCTTGGCCATTTAAAATCTATATCTACTTCAAACGATTCACCTGAATACAAAGAAGGTGTGCTTACAAGAAACGAACCAACAGGAGCATCTATTTCTCCATCACACACAACAAACCTTACATTTTTAGTACGGGGTGCGGTGTTATCCATTTCTACTACAAAACTTTGTATCTTTACAGTATCACCATGATTCATTATCATAACATGGCAGGTATCAGAAGTACCTGCTACCTGTAAAACTTGTTGTTTGTTCATATAGTAGTCCGACTCAACAAGCCTGTCAAGTACCTGTAATCCATAGCTATGAAAAATCGGTCTAGTAAATATACTTATGTTATCTAAATCTGCATGTTTTGTAATATCACTTGATAAACTATACTTTAGTTTTTTATTGTGTAACAGTATCATAGGATCAACCTGTACACTTTCTATAAGATAATCTGGATCACCTTTCTTTGTAAAGTAAAGGTTAAGTAAACTATTATCAGATGACTTACTTATATCAGCAATATCAGCTAGGTTCATATTCTTTTTAATAACATGATAGTTTGCTACAATTTCTAGTTGTAAGTTTTCTTTAAATAATTGTATTCCAATATCAACGTTTGTATTTGCTTTTTCGTTTGTAACTTCTAATAGACGACTGCTTAGTTCTTTAATTATAAGTACATTACTCTTTGCACCTATATCCCATGTACGGTTTTCAATATCAAATACTGGACCGATTGTGCGGCGGCTACGTTTACCACTAAGTACTTCACGAGCCATACTATTATAAGTCTCTATCACAATGATATCTTCCTCTTCCTCATCCGGAATAGGAGTCATTGACATCTGTAATATTTTACCTGTATTACTGTTGAACTTGACGTAATAACTTGGATTGTAATCTGTAACTGTCTCGTTGTCCATTAAATATATCTTCTGTTAGAAAGTCAGGCTCTTTATAGTAAAGTATACCAGTGGTTGCATAGTTTTGTATTTTTACTGTGCCACCTTCTCTTACCCAAACGTTTAAATAGTCTGTCCATTTTTCTGCTCTTTGTTTGTAATATGTGTTAGCAATGTCCATATCAATATAAAATAGCATATCGTCTGTAACATTCTCTAATGCCATATCATTAATAATAATTCCGTGCATAACATCTGAACTATAATTATCTGGCAGGTGCTGTGGCAAAAACTTGTGCTTAAACAGTTCATGGTAGTTTTGCATATATGGATCAGCAAGTTTAAAGTAATCCATTGATGCATCTGTTTTCTTAAAATAAAACCAAGCACTGTATACAGGCATAAGTTTATATTCATCTAACCATTCATGTCTTCTATCTGAATCTACAAGTAAATGTCTAAAATCTTTTATCATGCCTGGAAAGCATATCTCATAATTAGCTGATAGATAATCCCATACTGTATCCAAATTACTATTCACAATAGATGCACAATCCATTACAATAGTTTCTTCATATGGTGTTACCCACCAAGACTGCCAATCATTTATTCTTGGGTTAATTTTATTAGCAAAAGGATACTCAACAATATTATCAAATGGCTCTTCATGCCAAGTTTCAATATCATCTAAGTTACCACAAACAAGTGACACACTTGCTTCAGGGTTATTAGTCTTAATACTGAATCCTAATGCAACGGCTTGTTTGCGTTCATCTTCTGTTTGTGCTTGGATTAAATAACCCTGGCTCATTAAGAATGCTCCTTTAAAATATCACCAGCATTTCTACTTAACGCTCGTTTATTCATACAGTGTATATCAATATCTTTTACATTGCTTAAAATATTTTTCCATTCTTCTCTCCTGTTGTTTACAAGAAAGATCCATTCAGTTTCTCTAACTTCAACTAAATCATCCTGTTGTAACATATTCACAATAGGTATCCCACCAAAGTTACCAATTGTATCTCCTTCAACCATTCCATTTAGAATATGAACTGCTATACTAACGCAATAGTCTGTTCTAAATAAAGTTCCTGGAAAATTATAAATGTATTGATAAAAACTATAGTTCTCTGCTATATGTGACCATGTATCAAAAAATAATTGTGTAAGTTCACTTCTATCAAACATAATTACAGTACTCCACCACATGGGGATACCTGCATCATATAGTAACCTTTCACGATGGTGCATGTTACCATTTCTTAAGTCTTGTGAAGTGTTAAACATATTGAGTCCTGGGTGTTCCCAGAACTTTGATAAAAAGTCAGTACGAATCATATAGTCAATATCAATTAACAATGTTTGATGATAGGGACTATACTCGTAAATCTTATGTTTGTTATTGTTTGTGAACTGTGCAACAAAGGTTGCATACGGACTGTCGTAATGTTTACGTTTATTATTAACTTGTTCTTCTTGTGTAATTACAACTTCATCTATGTATTTGTCAACAAGATCTTGTCCATGGCTTTGTGTTAGGTAAGCCCATGTTCCTTCATCTGTTATTAGACATACTGGTACGTCTAAATGTTTCTTTGCTTGTTTTGCCGCTAGTAAACTAAAATATCCATAATCAAGTTGTTCATTATTATAGGCAAACATGCAAACGCCACGCTTTGCACTATACTCCATTTACCAATCCATAATTTTCTTGATGCTTCTCATCTTTTTTAGTTTATTGTATTCAACATCATATTCATTAGTTGCACTTGTGTATGCACTAATAAGGTCGTCAAAGAATCCTTGTAGGTTTTTAATTTCAACTGGGTTGTCTTTACTATCAATTATTACTGCTTCAGTTTTACCAATATCCAGTAATGTCTTTACAAAACTTATTAGACTAGGTTCAGAACTAAAACTACCACCATTTGTGTGTACAAGTTTTAGTTGGTTTACTCTATTCCTAATATTTTGTTTTTGATTTGTGAAAGTAAGATTGTAGTTCGAGAACTCCAGAGCTTTCTGTAGACGTTCGTCCATCTGTTTACTCCTATAGTTTAGTAATTATATATGTATTTATTAAGGATGTCAAGCACTAATTATGGGTTAGGTGTCCAATTTTGTTCTGTAATTATTGTTGGAACCTTTGCAATTCTAGTTTGAAATATGTATGCTGTACCATCAACTTTGTGTACTGAACCATTACTAGAACCTAACCAACCTGTATCAGGTGCATCTTGTGCTACTCTATAACCAGTGTTAAGAGTAATGTTTGCATCTACTTGTGCAACATCATCAGCGTCTTCTGTAAGTTCTGTCTTGAGCCACAAGCAAAAATTTGTACCGTCCATACCTATTTTTGCATATACGGTTACTTCTCTACCACCATACTGTGCGTAACCTTCTCCAGATACATACACACCAGAATACGTATATTGTCCTGCGTATGCTCCTAAATCACCAGTATCAAATCCTTGTGCGTTAAAGATTTGTTGGTAGGTGTCATCAAATTCATAAAAACTTTTTATTCCTGTTCCGTTTGCGCCACCTTTTGTAGTTTGTTTGGCACCAACGTATATGGTATCTATTTGGTCAAATATATAATCCCATTCATTATGTCCAAAGGATCCGCCTATGGCTTCTAAATCAATTATAATTTGGCCACCACTATTAAAGAAGTGTCTAGCGTCATTGTAGTCTGTCCATGTGTACTTTTGTATTGTAGTTAATGTACCTCTTGTAAGGGCACTGGCCGCATCATTTGTACCCCATGCTACGCCACCGTTGGAGTGTGCATGTGTTTCAATTAACTCTCCTGTTGCACCAAGATCAAACTTTGCATCAGTGTTTTCATAGGATGTCATTACTGCTTCTAATGGATTCATATCACTTGCTAGTACTACGTCAACGTTTTGTGTTACGTAGTTATTAATTGTCATAGAGGAATCTTCTCTATGGTATTCGCCACTATTAACGTGAGCCGCTAGTAGGTTATAATGCTTCGCTTCAATAAGTGTGTTGGCTGTCACTGTCATATTATTTGATGGTTGTCCCCAACCTAACCTTCTTAATACTTCACTTTTGTGTAAGCTAATATCATAGGTGTAGGCTATTGGATCACCATTACTGTCTTTTGGATCTTGCCACAGTACATTCCAACGATCTACGACCGTGTTAAATGAAACTGCGGTAATTGTGTCACCAACATTACGAGGCATTATTTTGTTCCTACTACGACTTCAATTAATTCTATGCCTTCGCTGTCCTTGTCTGCTAACGCTCTGCCGACAATGCGATACCAATCGAGTGCTTCTTGCTTCTCGTAATCTGAGACTGCTCGAGCAGTTCCTGGTTCTTCACTGCTTACAAGTCTTTGACCTTTACGTACTGGACCAATTACTTTACAAGGTACACGACCTTCTAATGCAACCGCCACTGTTGTACCTTCCATTGCACTATTCATTAAGTACGCTGGATTTGAAGATACAATACCGAAAACCTCAGAGCTAAATGCTTCTGTTGTTTGTGTGACTTCTGCTTCACCACCTATCATAAGAACTGTACCTGGATCATATTCCTGATCGCTTGAATAAAGTTCTGCTAAGTCAGCGTATAACGCTCTGGTTGCTGTACCGTGATAAAAGAAATCTGTACCTGTGCCTGTAGTTGGGTTTAGGTTGTAACCTTTACTAATTGTAGTAAATATTGCCTGTACCGCCGCTGATGGAGTATGAGTTGTGCTAACTGTAAATGGTTCATGTGAACTAATTACTGCAATAATACTTCCACCTGCTTTCATGATAATAACTTGCTTATCATTACCTAGGTTATCTTGAATGGTATGTAGCTCGCTACCACCTCCCATGCTAACCCAGTTTGCACCATCATAGTATTTCATTTCTTTATCTGCGGCTGTATTGTCAAACCAAATTTGTCCTTCTGAAGGATTACTTGGTGCAGTACCGCCAGCAAAATGTTCTAATAGATGTAATAGGTTTTCAGCAATAACTTCACCATAGCCGTAGTAGTTTTTACCTACTAAACTTAGGCTAGTTTCAATATTAAGTGTTCCGTCATTGACTGTAATGGCAGTTTTTGTGCCGTCAGAATAATCAACTGTATAAGCCATTTTTAACTCCCTGCCTGTATTCTAATTGTATAGATCACTTGGATCTTTCTGTTTGCACTCTTTTCAATAGGGTGGAAACAGATGTGACTTAACCTTGTATCAGCCGCTGTCTGCAGGGCTACTTCATCAAAGGTAAAGTTTCCGTTCATTGATGTTGTATTGTCTGTTGTCTCTTGGCCTGCTGGCTCCGCATAATCTAGAGTAGCAGTAACAACAACATCCGAATATGGTTGTCCGTCATAAGGCTGGATCTCCACTTTATTATTTGTGGTATCTGTGTTAGCCGGATCGTCCACATCAACAATCTTTGTATATGTTTGGTTATATAGATCACCTAGTTTGGTGTCTGTGTTTGTGGATCTGTATTCAACGTTTCCTACTGCGTCAATAACGGTTCCACCGTTGCCAAATTTCATTTGTACAACTTGGAATCCTTGACCGGAAACAGTTGTTCCACTTAATAGACTAGCAATAGCAACACTAAAGTTTTCATAGTTAATTGCATTGTGTTTGTCTAGTAGAACTTCATTTGTATCGTAATCTCGTATTAGCACATGTCCATCGACGAATGCTAAGGTACGATCAGCAAAATTAGTGTTCATTGTATTCTCCTAGTAGTATTTAGCATCATAAATCAATGCCCTGTGTGCCTGCCTGCAATTTTGCAGACAATAATCCAGTACCGGATAGTATTGACGTTGCTTCCCATTCCAATGTACCAGAGTTCTTGGCAATGTCATTAATTTTGTTCTCGTCAACGTACTCGTTGCTTGAGTTAGTGACACCTTTTATAGTGCCGTTCCAGACGCCTGCGTCTGTAATATCTACAATAGTGCTACCACTTGCATGTGCCTTTTGTGAGGCATATCCACGGTATGCTACTGTAATCGTATTGTTATCTGCTGTGCTATATTCAAGTACTTCACCATTAATGTAAGCAAAGCCACCTGACTTGTTAAAGTTAGCAGAACTTGTTACAGGTATTGTTGTATCAATGTTTGTAATAGCCGCAGTAGTTGTTGTACTCTTTGCTTGTTCAAGTATATCAATTAGTGCGTTTAGTTTTCCATCCTGTCTGTAAACAAATGTTCTTGAATCTGCATTAACTGTATCACCACTTGTATTAGTTTGTATAGTAATTGTTAAGTCTTCAGCAGTATCTAGTTGTGCCAAACTGTTTCTATTATTGTCATTACCTGTGTAGTTGTATAGCTCAGGTTCAATGAAGCTACCACCATTAACTATATCAGCTGGTGTACTTGTATCAGTAAATGCCTGTGATGTATATGTATCTGTAAATGATGCTGTATCAAATGCACTACTTAGAATATCATTCTTATATGTGTTTGCTTTTAGAGCATTGTTTAGATAATCATTACCTTCTTGGTTAGTACTGAACTGGTTTAGTTTAATTGTTGTATCAGTTGTATATGATTCAGTAATACCTATTGGCGCATCTTCTGTAATAGTAGTTGCGTCTATAATGTTTCTTATCTTAGTATGGAAAGGTTTAACATCATTAATGTAACCTAGTAAAGAATTAATGGTTCCTTTCTTATACTTATTAGTTGTACTATTTGCTGGTGTTGTAACTTCCAATTGAATATACGTTGTTTTATGCACCCAGTCAACCTGTTTCTGTGTTGCTAAACAATGTCTAACTATGCAGAAGAAAAACTTATTAAAGTTATCTACATGCTGTTCAATAAAGATATCATGTCTTAGTGCATATACTAGGTAATGCCAGAATACCTGCTTGTTACCGTCCCAAGCAAGACTATCCCAACCATTTTTATCCCATGCATCTATTCTGTTACTATCAACTAACCAGTCAGCAAATTGTATTGTACCGTTTTTCTTATGCTGTACAATCCACTGTTCACCGTTCCATTTTACAATTTCAGTTCTATCATATCCATCTGGGTCAACCATATTAACACCCACGACTCTGTGTTTAGATATATCAATATTAGCAAGATCGGTCTTCTTGTTAATTGTTATTGTAGGCTGTTCGTTTGTAAGCCTGTCAACATGGCTGTAGTCTGCGTAATCCCACATTTCTGTAAAGTCATATAAACTCGCATATCTCATCCATGTTTGATTATTTTTAAATGCTTGATAACTGCTAGTACCACTTGTGTGTGCTTTTCTAGCATAATATATTTTCTTGTTAAACTTAACAAGTGTACCAACTGTATATGCAGTATTTGGAGCCCACGCATCTAAGTTACTAAAGTCTACATTAATATCAATTACTTCTTTTTCTATGCCAATTGTTCTATCCCATTTGTCTGCTAAATCAGATACAAGGTTTATATTTGTTAGGTGCTTATTAATACAAGCAAGTGCTTCTTGTCTAGCCATGTTTGTATTATAAAACCAGCCTTGTCCTATCGCTCTGTCATCGCCAAATCTATTATAAATGTGTAGGTCTCTATTAGGAAACTCTTTACCACTTGTTGCTTGGAATCCTGTTAAGTTATCAAGCACACCTCTATACCAGTATTCAGGAATAAGACCTCTGCCCTCTTGCATAACTGTCCAGCTATTGTGTGATGGCTTAGCAAGCTCTTTATTAATTTGTAATACTGATTTATGATCTGTTACATACTGCGTATTAGCCAAGAGGATTTCAATATCACTAATTGGTGCAATCCAACTAATACCATTTGCGGTAGGATCTCTAATTATTTCTGCAAGATTTTTTACAGGCATTGTTCTATTTGGTGAAGATTTATATGAGGTTTTGTTTTTAACCCAGAAGTAATATACTTTGTCATATGTATTAGTCTTAGCATTGTAATCTTCATCTTCAGTATAGTAATAAATCTTTTCACCACTGTTTCTATCAACTATGCTATATGGTTCACCAGTAGCAACATTACCAAACATTTCTACTTTGGATGGAGTGTCTGCAAATTGGACACTAGCACTTATTGCTGGTGTGTTTGTAATATCTACCTTAACAAGTGTTTGGTTAACTTGTATTGCTTCATATTCATCTGGTGGTACAGTAGACTTTGACCATTCATAAACATCAATGCTTCCACCTTCCCAAAGTTTACCATAGTAATCTCTTTTGTATTCTGCAGAGCCTTGACTATAATCATAATAAATTGCGTTTGTTAAATCCCACCAAACTTTTCCTAGTTCTGCTTCGCCCCATGCTGTACCTGTGTTAAGTAAAATAGGCTCATTTAAATCTGTACTGTGGGTGTATCCGGCGGCATCAACAAATGATCTAAAGTCAATTTGCACGTTAGCAATACCTGGTATTGCACCAAGTACAGGATCAAATACTTCCAACTCTAACTCTGTGACTCTTCCGTTTCTACTACCATCATATATAAGTCCATGTGATATTGTATCTTTACCTACTGCTCTGGACGTTACAGATCTAGCACTGTCGTATACAAACTCAGTACCATTATGTGTGTAAACATATGTACCTCTGTTTGAAGGAGTATTATTCATATGATAGTTTGTCCAAACAGTATCGCCTGATTTCCAGTTATATCTGCCATCACCATTACCAATTGCACCAACTGTGTATTGTGGGTTGTTTGCTATTTGATCAATAGCGGCTCCAATATTACCTAAGCCCTCATCAATATCTTTGTTGTTTACGTTAGTCTTAAGTATGTCATCATAGTCATCAAATCTACAATTACGTAATACATAAACCTGTGGTGCATCACCACATTCCTCAATAAACATATCTATGAAAAACTTCCTAGGCTCAGCCACTGAACCCAAGTTTGTTACTTTGTGTATACCATCTACACTTGGTTTACTTGTACTATTAACAATCATCACGTAATCACCTATTTCTAAATTATGATCTACGTTAACGTTAACACAAGCATCATTTCCATCTTCAGTTGCTGTACCAGCACAAACTGAACATGTAGTTGTTAATGTACCATTCTCATCAGCAACCTCGCTGTATAGTCCTAAGTTTTGTACTTGGAAAACATTCCAACCATTGAATACGCTTTGTGTTGATGTTGGTATTGAAGTTGAACCTATACCAGGAACAACCGCTGTTGGTCCTGAAGTAGTACCATCCACGTTGTCCGGATTGTCGTCTTGGACCACTTGTATTTTAAATAGTGCAGGATCATCATCACTTATATCTCCCCACTGGCTTGAGTTAAATGTATTTGCAACCACAGTTGCTTGTGTTGCTCTAACACCTGTAGGTAATCCTGCTCTTGTATTCATATCTCTTGCTGGGCTTATGCCACCTAAATCAATACTTGAGTTTGTACTTGTAATAAGCAATCTTTGGTTTGCATCAACTGATGCAGTCACACCTGAGATACCTGCTTCATTAATTTTATCACGTGCATTTTGCACAGTTTGTGGATTGATAGGAACTTGTGAACCCGTCATTGTCTGGGCACGTTGGTTTGCAGGAAATAGTGAAGTTGAAATACTGCCTGTCAAAGTAAGTGAACTTGAAGTGCTTGATGTTGATGTAGGTGTTTTTGTTAGTATTACAAAGTTACCAGATACAGCCGCACTAACATCACCAGGCTTATCTGGGTGTGCATTAATTTTAGAAACAAGTGTAGCATTATCCATATTCTGTGCTACATAAGTGTCGCTTCTACTTGGCCTGTACGTGCCAGGTGCAATGTTTAAATCATTGTTTGCTGTACCATTACCAATAACCATTGTACCATTTACATCATTACCTACATCATACCAGATAATAATATTTCCGTTTAGTTCCTGGCACTTAAGGTTATTATCTGCTGTGCTATCAATAATAGTAGCAACATCTGTTTTATCTAATGCAGTACCTGCTGGAAATCCTAATGTTGTATTGACTAATGGAATAGTTGCACCATTAATAATTACATTTTCACCTGTATTATCTGCAATAACTGGATCAGTAACTGAATTTAGTTGGCATATAAAATATGGGTTACCCTCATCTATATAGTTAATACTCTGATCACCAGTTGAATTGATTACAGTGGTTAACACAAGATTTTGTAATGTCAACGTTCTGTTATATCCATTAGGACCAGTATCAGCAATACCTAATATACTTCCACTTGGTATTGAGTTAGCCGGTATGTCAGCATCAACATTTGCTGTAGCAACAATATTATTAAACTGTGTTTGTGTTTCATCAAACCAAACTGGCGTACCATCAATTACTGCACTAGCGGCGTCACCATTTGCTTGGGTTACATAATTAAATACAGGCTCAATTGCTGTGCCAGTAAACGTTAGTCCTGTTGATTGTGTACTAAATCCAATTGACGCTACATCACATCTTAGTAATCTACCTTTATATCTAACCTTATCACCACGCTTATAACTTTGCGTTCCGCTCCAAGTTTCAATGGTTGCGTATTCTGCTGTACTATCAAATACAGACTTCATATCCTGTAATGTTTTTACAATATTGTTATCGTTTTCATCTACATCTATAACTTCACCTGCTGTCCTAAGACGTGATGGTCTATCTAAAAATGTTGCTGAGTCTTCAGTGTTAAAACGTATTGTGCTATCACCATTGACATATTCAAGCTGGCTGGTTAGTCTTACGTCTAAAATCTCAACATTGTTATCAACTAATGTTGGATTATTTGGATCGGGGCTAAGTCTAATTTCAGTTGCATTTACGTTTGTGTTATCACCATAGTAACTATGTCTGAACATCCATTCTTCGTAAATGCTTGCTGTACTTGTACCTTCATTTAACATTGAACTTCTGTTAAATGGTTTCATAACATTGCTTGTGCCTTTTGCTTTTATCATACCCTGATAAAACTTTGCAAAAGTTTGATCATTTATAAATGTATCGTTAACCCAGTCCTTATTATAATTTCCTATTGTAATGTTCTGTGCTTTTCTGTATGTTGGATTTACGTTTTCAATATTATAATCGTAAAGTGTGTTAAGTGTTTCAACACTGGTATCAAAGTTTTCAACAATTTTGTTTTCAAATACAAGGTATCCAGGAGCTCTAATGTTACCGTCCCAGTCTATTGTTCTGTGTCCTTGCATTAATAATCTATGGTGTCTCTGGTTTGTTACATCATTAAATAATGTATCATTAAACTGTGTAGTGTTATCAAATTCAACTACGTGTTCAAAATCTACTTCAGCAAACGTAACGCTTCCAAATTCTTTAGCAAGCGGAGAATTAATACTTACAATAGCAGTCTTCTCTAATCTATCAACGCTTACTTCTTTTGGATTAAGTATTTTTCCTTTTGTATCTAATGGGCTATTCATACCACCTGGTAGTGTACCAAACTCTACAAGTCTACCTGTTTGTCCAGTATAATTAATCGTATCACCAAGAGCAAGTCTTGTTGTATTACCTACTTCATTGCCAATAGCAAATACTGCTCCGTTTGTTGCTTGAGCATTACCATTTGCCTGTGGTACAACACCGTTATAGTTTAGGTATTCATAATATCCTCTAATAAAATCGTATAGGTCCTGTACTTTCGCTACAACAGCACCATACTCAATACTACTAACTCTACTATAATCAAAATCATTATATCTTCTTACGATAGCATTTTCTACTAGTTCTAAATTAGTAAAGTTATCTGTTTTTCTAAGAGGCTCATAAAAGTAAAACTTTTGCTTACCAAGTCCATATCCATCAACCTTTATACCACCTAGTTGTTTTTTCAAGTTCATCACACTTGCGTTTACAATCTTTCTTGGTGGGCCTTTATATAAAAATACATTGTAGTCATTTGTGTCAACTTTGTATTTGCCGTTTGCTCCTGACTCAGTATAAAAATCAACGAGGTTTTCAGATGTAAAGCCGCCTACTTTTTGTACAAGTTTAGTATCAATTGGTTCGTACACTTCACGCATACTAATGTCTTTATAGCCACGTAGTAAGTTGTTATCTAATACCTTGTTAAGACCATGTCCATGATATATTGCATTACCCATAATAAATTCAATATCAACTATTGCGTCCTGATCATAACCAGTGCCTTGATTTGTAATATCAAAAATAGGTACTTCTCTATATCCGTATGTTCCTTTAGTAATTGTAATACTGCTAATTGTACCTGTACTATCTACGTCAATTACAGCTTCACCTACTCTTGCTGAATCAGTTGGAGAGAATAAATCAATTTTACTTGTTGATCCCCAACCAGTGCTTGAGCTACGAACATTAATACGTTTTACTTTTTTATGGCTGGCATTGTTATTGTATAAAATATTATTAGGTGATATAGCAGACCTTGAGTATGCGTTAATTAATTTGTTGCTACTAAAAATATTACCTTCATTAAATAATCCTGGTTGGAAAAACTCTGTCCATGCTTTTGCAGGTAATAATTTTACTATTGCATCTAGTAATGCACTTTGACCTAAAGCACTTCCTCTCCAAGCAATCTCAATAGGACCATAGTCACCAAATACAAAATCCTGTGCTCTGTTCACAGCAGACGGTATACCAAGCACTTCGTATCTTGGTACAAGGTTTCCTGCTGTATCAACTGGGTAGTTGTTTGTCCAGTCCCAATTATGTCTTGCATAACGTAGTTCTGATTTTGTATAGTTCACATGATCACGTGTATTACTTACGTAGCCATTTGTTAATGCTTCAATTAATGCTGTACGTTTAGCATCTGATCCACCGTTTGCAGTATCTTTCCAACTATATACATCGTCCCACCAATCTGGTTTTTTGCTTTTTCCTAGCATATGCCATGGTGTTAAATCAGGTCTATGTGTACCAAACAAGTATTGATACGCACCTTTCCAATGTCCTGGCCAGTTACCCATTGAACTGTAATTCCATGTTGTGCCGTCATTGCTTCCAGGATAATTTGTTCCATCATAGTAGTTACTGGAATTGAAAACTTCTACACCAATCTTTGCTTGGTAATCTCTGTATAGTTGTTCTGTATAATTATCTAACTTTTCTTTTGTATACCAAGTTTCAAAATGTGGTGCCGGCAGAAATGCATTAGGACTTCTTGTATTATCCAAGTCAACTATACCTGCCCAAATTCTTTTGTCTAAGTCTAATAAACAGGCATTTACAACATCATAGTTTGATTTTGTTGGGTCATATAAATTGTTTGTGTTATTCCAAACTAGTTCTGTTCCATCATGTAATGTGATTATATCTGTTTCAACTGTAGGTGGTGTTCCATACGCAAGCCCTAGTTTTACCATGCTTTCAGGTATATAACTATTGTTCTCTCTATCAATAAATTGTATTGTAAGAAATGCTGGCTCAGTAGTACTTACAGCGGTTGTTAAATTTTTAAGTGTAATAGTACTGCCTGCAAGAGTATAGTCAACATCTTTAACAAGTAATCTTTCATAATATTCATTACTGCCATTGTTTTCTGACAAATACAAATAAGCATGATCCATTATATTAAAGTCAGTGTTTATTGATATACTTGGATAGATTTTTGTTTGACTTGCTGTAAGATCATATCTCTGTTCTCTCTTATCTTGGAAGTAAACCATATTTGAATCAGCATATAAATCTGTTCCTTTTTTGGTTTCAGTGATTGCTTTAAGTGCATCACGTACAATGTCCCTTGTTTTCACATATCCATTTGATTTGTATAGTCTAATTACTTGAGCTCTAAATCTATCTCTAAATCCATGAAAGTCACGTGCTTGTGCAAACAGAGCTTCTCTTGCATCAAATGCAGTATTGGCATATGTGTAATCGTGCATGATACTAATATCATCATACATATATATTGTACCACCAGTGTTATGCAATTTAACATCTTTGTGGTAACTATTAATACCAAAACTTTGCCCTGTTAAGTTTGGTGACTTATATATAATATCGTTCCAATGGTCAAA
>Ga0181400_1000223_pt1 | contig 23714 bp, 17 predicted proteins | sample 23SPOviralmetaG_FD_130129 | JGI IMG/M metagenome (GOLD analysis project Ga0181400, IMG submission 130129) | Marine viral communities from the oligotrophic San Pedro Time Series (SPOT) site, San Pedro Channel, CA, USA - 23 SPOT_SRF_2011-06-22 | ecosystem: Environmental > Aquatic > Marine > Strait...
AAAAATCAAAATGCTGACTGTGAAAAGTTGACATGTTGACTATGACAAAATTCAAAATGCTGACTGTGAAAAGTTGGCATGTTGACTATGACAAAAATCAGAATGCTGACTGTAAAAGTTAATGTAATGACTGTGACCAAAAAATCAAAATGCTGACTGTAAAAGTTGATATAATGACTGTGAACAAAAATCGAAATGCTGACTATTCAATAAAATATAGTGACTGTGATGAAATGGTAAATAAAAAAATCTTTTATTAAAATTATTATACAATGAAATAATCACCGATGACTATCATATTGTAATACTAGTTTTATTTAGGAACTCATAACGGTTTTTTATCCTCTCCAGACATACGTCGGCTTGAAGCCTGTCCTTCTTTGGCTTTATCAAAATGCTCTCGATTTCCGTTGACAGTTCTAGATATCTTGACTCAGCGTCGTAGTGTTCTTGATACTGTGAAGAGAAATTAAAGAACGCAGACATAGCCGAGAAAAGTGACGTGGTAAAAAATCCAAGAGTGTCTACCCGTGGATCTTTTTCTCTATACTCACTAAGTGCACCGAGTACCAACGGCAAGACTATGGCAGGGATAGCTATAGCATAAAAAAGATTTTTTTTACATTTGGCCTTGTTTGCATGTTGAGCTCCTTTGAGTTCACTGCTTTCTCTCCATTTAGAAAACAGTCCTTCTATTTCTGTATTCCACATCATTTCCGACCTAGTCAGATCGTCAATACTCGACGGGGGGGTATTTTCCGGCTCCATCTTTATTTATATAATAGAATAAATTATGACGTATAAGAAAAGAAGCATTATGAGCCAAGTCGATAGATGTGCAGACTGTCCTACGTCGACAGTGACTGAGGGATATCCATTTTCACCTTGGTACCTAGGTAAACGCAAAAGACAAAAAACAATTGATTCAGCACCACCTGTTAATCCAGGAGGGTCCTATGGTGATTATAATTTACATCGATTATTGGTCGATGTTAGTGTAGAACAACAAGGAAATCTATTATTTAAGACTATAATGCACCGTCCAGCCATTGGTTTCAATAACAACCCGGCGATACAATATACACACCCTCCCCATACGTATAGTCCTTTAACAGAATTAATACTAGTTGATGATGTGTCACAGATGGAGATTTACGCGCACGCACGGCCCATTCCTGATATACCAGCATCCATCTTTAATAATATGCTGATTGAGATAGTAGCACAATCGTCGTATCCGGGTCCGGATAAGACCTATCAGGATTTGGAAGTTTTTGATCCAAACAAGGTTGTATTTACTAGTTTAGTAGAGGGTAGTTTTGTGGGCCCCTTGGTTCGAATATTCGGGCTTGATATGGCCGATGTTGAAGCTAAATACGTATCCGTTAATGGACTTACGTTAGAGGCTAATGGGTTTACCGCTTTAATTTGGACGTACGTGGATGGTACAAATGAAAAATTTTTACTCGGGTCCGTAGCAATCGCAGCTATACCTCCTCTAAGTGGACTAATTAATGATAGTCCGTTATGGAACTATACTGCAAGTTGGATTAGGACAGGGAATACCTTGATTGATGGTGGTGATGTCGACGTTTTTGCATATGCAGGATTAGTTGGAACTGATGACTGGAATTTTTCGGGTATTGATAGGCAGGATTGGTCTTGTAGATGGTTATTAGCCCCACCCCCTACTAATGGGAATGAAACCTTTTTTTCGGCATCACAAGTTGCAGCTGGTCGATTAGTGTTTAAGTTCAATAAGTCATACCGCATTGATCGTCTTGAATTGGATCCTAGATCCGGTGTATCTGGTAGTCTGCCGGATGATTTCGATGTCTATACAGATGAAGCATTGAACAATTCCGTTGGACCTTTAAGTTATGTCAAGCAAAATGGTACAAGCACAGCTAATTGGCTAAATTCGATATTTACAGATACATTGGTCATGGTCTTTAGTACCACTACAATTATTGGAAGAATAAGATTTTATGCAAATTAGATCTTTTCTGAATAAAAAACTTTATTGTTCAATTTCAACATTGTTTAAAAAGACTCTAGCAAGCTTAACGTATTGCAAAAAGATGTCTCCAGTATGATTGTACGTTTTCGGTTGGGCCTCAGTACCGGAAGGGATAGTGTGGAGCACCGCTACACCAGACCCTTCTTTTTGTTGGGTTAAAACTGTATCAGTGAGAGTCATCTGAAGACTCAAAACACGGGAGTTGTTTATGGGTACACCGGATAAATTAAACAGACTGCTTCGTTCTAGATTAACTGGGATAACGGCATCACAACCAACCCAAGCATCAGGATCGATGACTTGAGAATCGGCTGGAAAAGCGGTAAACGAGTTATCAATAGGAACTCCAGTCACGCGAGTAGACGCAAGATTGTTAAGAGCCACTTTAGCAATTTGCCTAAATTTTTGACTATTGATTACAACGCCCAAGTATTTTAATATTTCTAAGGAATCCAAAGCAAGTACGTCAATTCCTTCAGCCTTGGCCTTTTCGAGATAAAGGTCTAAATACTCCTGCACAATGTCTTCTTGTAGGAGTTTTTTGTCGACTCTAAAATAATCAAAAGCTCGTTGTAACTCATACATCCTTGAGCCACCTTTGACAACAACTTGCTGTGAGCCATTGTACGTATCTTGATTTTTCTTATGGTTAAAATCCAATGCTATTCCAGATTGACCGCTCAGAATGTAACCATGTTCACTTCCCAATGTAAAGTTATCTAAAGCCACATGACAACCCCTAGGATTAGGACCGTAGGTGGAAAACATCTCTAGAGTTTGTACATAGGCTTCGGATGAATTATTCAACTGTACGTCTGTAGGTGTAAAATTTGTAATTGCATCGGGAGTTCCCGTTTCTTTCAATACTAATTTTTGGGTAGAAGGAGCTCTGAATGAAGCAATATTTTTGGCCTGAACAGGTTGTTGGGGAAAGTAGAGAGATCCCAACCTCCACTGAAATTGAGAGACTGTCCAAAATTCAGACGCTTGTGAATCAGCCAGAAGAGACGTCTTTTTAGTAGAATCTCTAATCCTACAAAAGGCACGAAGAGCTCTCGAACAAGCTTGACGAACTTCCATATTGACTTCACCCCCATTCGTTGGAATTTGATGAATCGTATTGTTGTAATCAGCATACACGATTTCCAAACCAGAGGTAGCGGAGACCTCGTTCAGGTATCGCTGACACGAATCGGTTAATTGAATAGATTTGATGTCGAGTTCTACCTTTGATACAGAATAACCAAACGTAAACGCAGAGTTAGGTGGTCCAGAAAATACAAAAATATCTTCAAGGTTATTCCAGTCAATGGTGACTCGAAGACCGGAACACAACATAGATGGCATCAGACGTTCGTAGTTGAAGAACCCAGACAAACAAGACAGAGGAATGTGATAACGCCTCTTTGTTTGTCTAACGTCTCGACAATTAAACATAGTGCCATCAAAAGAGGTACGCACAGTCTCTTGCCAATCACGAGAGTATGCATAGTTATTTAAAATATGAGAAAGCACGTCTTGATTTTCAATTCTGCAAATCTCATCTCCAGATCGAGATTGAATTGTCAATCTTTTGATGACGTTGCATGCAGTACCCCTACCAAAAGAAACGTCGATACCTTTCCCTTTTGTTTCAGCCGCCTCAGAGTCTAATCTAGGTTCTTGAATGATTGTAAAATATTGATCTCCTAAAGATACGTCATAGCTAGGAATGTATTGTAGAATAGTGGCTGCATCAACCAACTGAATCATAGGATCAGTTGAGTCGAACTCAGGTGCCATTTTATCTACCATAAATTCAGGAGATATCTGGGCAGACACAGCTCTGGAGGCTGGCGCTGATGCCTTTGTAAAATCAAAAGTGCCACTAGGATCAGTCAATTGAAGGTCAAAGGACAAATAAGACTTTCTAAAGTCGAGATAATCGGCTCCTGAGTTTAGGATACAGACTGCCGAACGATTTTGAGAATAGGTATCGGCATTAAAAAAGTGTTTTTTGTAGGTACTGTTGACAGCGACTGTCAAATCAGGTTCTAAAAGATAATTCAGGTTGTTAACCGAAATCATCATACCCTGCTTGTTGCCAGCTCCATCACTACCGTCGTCGAGTTTGTCAGTCATCGTAAACGTAAAAATCAAATCAGTCAAAGACTTCTTTTTATTTATAAGTTAGAAAAAATTACAACCTACCCCAGAATGAATTTTGTCCGTACCCTTTATCGATAGAACCGAGTTTGTAGTTTAACTGGGGACGACGACCTACATTTCCACCTACACCTAATCGCGAACTCTCTGTTCGTTGAAATTTAGTGGGTCTGACTTCAAGGATTCTTGAATTGTTTCTATAGATAGTCTGGTATTTTTTTTGAACGGGCTCGGTACTTTTAGTGGTCGTTTTACCCTTGCCTGGTCCTGATTTGATTTGTCGATCATTCACAAGGGTGTTGGAATGTTTACCGTCTACGTTGGTAGTCTGCGTATCTAGAATAGGAGCTTTAGGCGACTTTGTCGACACTGGTAAGTTTGTTCCAGGGGCCTTCTCCGTACTCGGTGGATCGTCATCATGACTGCTATGAGTCACATTCGTTTTTAACTTCATAAGAAGATTTTTTAAAGCCGGTCCTTGGAGTTTCATTATTTTTTTAGCAAGAGGAACAAGTGCGGGATCCGAAACATTTGTCCCCAACTTTTTTGCCAAAAGAAGTAACGTCACACTGTATAGATGTTCGTAGATAGGTAACTTGTCGACAAAGCTCTCAATCTTCTCCTGATCATTTGCCCGATCCAAAGGGGAAAAATAAGTTCCCGCCTTTTCATACATGGTAGACAGTAGAGCTTGCGCCTCAGGCTCTCGTTTTACTTTCCATCCCTGGATGATATCCCCCAGAAGAAACGTGCTCATAAAGACAGAGAGTGGGACCTTCCGTTTGATCGAAAAATATTCCCTTTCCAACGAAGGATGGTACGGAAAATTATTCATATCATCTACACAATTTGTAGGGTACCCAGAAGGGAGCATAAAAGGTCCTACCTTTAAATACGCACTGACCATCCGCCAAACCTCCCTGGCAAACCAAAAGACATTCGAGTGTTCACCCTTCTTGTTCTTGCTAGCATCCGCGATATAAGAGAACAGAGTTAAACTCTGTTCGAACTTATTGTCCTTTAAGTTGCCTGCCAACAAGATCCCAAGATCAGAGACTTCGTAGAACGCTTCTGCTTCTGTACTGGTCGCTAATCTTCCGTATCCATTCAGAATAGAAAATGCCTTTTTTCTAGTCGATAAATCACTATCAGGGTCTAATTCCTTTTTAGCCCGTTCTAGCTGTTCCCGGGCCTGTCGATGCTTCTCTAAATCATCCCCTGCCGTATAGTGTTCTAGTTTGACAAAATGATAAAGCCAGTACTCTAGAGCCCTCATCTGTTCAGGACCCCGCTGAGCCATAAAATAATCATTTTCAAATTTCCAAACCTGATGAAACCTTAGAATCGAGTAGATGTAGGAGTAATGCCCTGCATCTATCCTAGGCTTAATGGTATTGAAAAAGAAGTCGTACGCCTTAAAATAATCTTTTTTAAACGGATAAAATTTAGATCCTTTAGGCGGAAGAAACGTAATGGTCTCATCGAGCTTTGCAAGCCACATCGAGCTGTTTAAGTCGGAGTAAGAGATGATGTGATGATCGTAAATAAGCGCATCTCCTTTAAGAACACGCTCTTCAAACATCGTTTCTACATCTGTCTCCTCTTTTTTGATCCGATTTACCATAGCCGTGTAATACGTCTCGGTATAGCTTTTTAAATGCGCCTTTAAATGGGACTCTGCTTTAGCCTTGTCAACAAGTGTGCCTTTCAGGAGTTTAGTCATCACATTATCATACGCATCCTTGTTACTGCTAATTATTTTTAACATCTCGTTGAGCGGGAGTCCTTCCTCTTGATCCCTTACAGTTTCAAGTAGTTTTTCGACAAAATGAATAGGCGCTACAACGTGGATAACATCTCCAACCTGAGTTCCAAATTCCTGAATAGCTTCTCCTACCCTAGGCCAAAAGTATTCGTGAAGTTCGTTATTCTGATTGAAGTCTTCCGCCATTTTTTGTCTATTTTTAGCGATTCCCGTAAAGTATCTCGTGTCGTCAAAATCTCTAGTGGCGTTTTTGCCCTTCATGGCAATGGATAACCGTTCGTCTTCGGCTTCAGTCCCTTGGATCCTATTGATTTCCATTGCAAGCTGAAACGTTTCCGTGATGACAATTAAAGGTCCGGAAATTGCACTTAATCCAGCTCCAACCGTTTCCAAGACTTCGAGGGCTCTGCTAGAAGCTGTGGCCGCTTTGGTAACCGTTCCTATTGCTTCCACAGTCCCTTCCACTGCTCCCGAGACCCCTTCAACCCCTTCTCCCACCTTAGCTAGCTCGTCTACATCTACCAAATCCTGAAAGTCTTCAGCATCAAAATCAAAAGCACTCTCATTTTGCATCATTTGCCTCATATCTACTTCCTTCATAAGTTCGTCTAAATCCAGAACCTCATCTGCTGAATCAAAGACTGTTGGCTTGTTGGGTTTAAACGTGTCAGTTAACAGATCTACATCGCCCGCTTCCCCAATTTCACCCGCTTCTTCTGCTCCTTCCACCTCTTCCGCTCCTTCAAATTCCTCCTCTTCCGCTTCTTCCATTTCTTCTCCTTCTTCGGGTTCGCTGTCCAGTTCAAGCACTGGATCATCCTCGGGTTCACTGTCTAGCAAGAGTACGGGTTCGTCTGCATCTGCTGGTATCGTGGGTCTTATCTCTTCAGGAATCCACTCTCCCGTTTCATCCTGATAATAAGACACCTTGGCCGTATTGGAGTTCGTAATAGCCCTTACCCCCCGATCGACAATTTTTGAAAGCAACCTTCCCATCTTTTGCGACAGTCCTGTTTGAGCAACAACTGCATTAGCCGCAGCTCCTACGACCCCTCCATCCAGACCCGAGATCAAGGCGTCAAGACCAACAGCCACACCCAATTCACTGGCCTCAGCCCCTTCTGAAAAGATAGCAGCCCCTTCACTTAATTGAGCCGCCCCTCCTCCTGCTTCTGCAACTGCATTGGCTTCTGCTTCAAACGCCCTTGTTATCGATAAAGAGTTTTGCATGACCCTTTCCACCACTTCTAAATCTTCAGGCGTGATTAACTTCGCTTCAGGAAATTGGGCTTCAGGTAGAAGAACCTCTTCTTCTACCTCTACTGGCTGATAAGACCCTCTTCCATCGCCCATTTGTTTGTTTACATAATGACGAAGGAGTGTAGCAACGCGACTCTTACTGTCAAACACTTTTAAAAGAGAAGCGTACGTCATGGAGGTAAGGAAAACCGCTCTCCAACTTTGTTGGAACTTGTCAAGAACTTGTTCTACCAAGGGCTCTTCAAATTCATCTTCATCGTAGAATGTAAAATTCTCGGATGAATGCATGATATTTTGTTCCTGGGCAACTTGGAAGACCGCTGCAGCTAGTGGACCTGATAAAGCGGATACATCCTCTGCGATCCGCGTAACGACCCCCTTCCGATTACTTTTAGCTTCGACTGTGACTGTTTTGTAGGACGTGAAAGCAGCTGAGGCACTAACGACATCCCTCGACGTCCGGTAGATAACAGTGTCTTGACTGTTCTGGGGAGACTTTGTCCAAGGTTCCTTTTTCAAAGAAAGTCCGGGATTGACTACAACCGCCCTTGAATTGGTTAAATGGGCCTGATATAAAGCAGAGGTTCCTCCCAGACTGTGTCCAGCATAGACATATTTGGCTTGTGGAAAACGACTTCTGATGTTGTCGTCAACTTTTTTGTTCCTTGAAGCTCTTGAAGATTCGCTAAAGGTGCCTTTTGCGATACTGAGATCTGTTTTAAGCCAATCCTCCGACGTGGTCGATCCCCTGTATGAAACGATGACCTCGTTCTTGGAGGCGTTGTACCAGACTCCTGTCTCGTCGGTTGACAGATCTTTGTTGTATGAATAGCCACGAAAAGTCCCAATGCGATCATTAACATTGCGATAGACATTGTGAGCTAAAGTTGTGTAAACTTGATCGGACTTTGGAATAGACATTCTTTATTTATGCTGCACAAAAAATTAAAATCCTACATAAGTAAAATCATTCAATAAGTTCGTCTTTTTGTGGAAATTACGCTTGGCAATTGCATCCAGCGTGACCTGATGCGTTGTCATTTCGACTACCTGTTCTCTTTTCTTGTCCCACTCACTCATGTGCTCCAACTCATTCTTACTATCCGGAACCAAGACATCTTTCATGGACTGCATGACACTAACTGAGCTCCTAGCGGATTCTTGATAATTATGCAACTTACTTTCCCGAGTTAACGAACGTTTTGAATTTCCAATTAAAAGTTTTTTTTGTCTGGCTTCAGGTGCGCCATTACCCCTTCCTCTATCGAGAGGTTGACCCTTACCTATTTCCTCTTCTCTAAGAAGTTTCTCACCGGCCAGGTCGTCCCGCAATTGATTGAAACGACTGGCTGCCAGTCCCGGTAGTTTTTTGTTCTCCGCATGAGTTACTGATGCCATGCTGAGCAAGGTTCGATGACTGCTCTTCTTGCGAGTCTTTCGTGCTCTTTTCTTTTAGACAGTCAATTTCTTTCACATTGTAAGAATTCATGATGGGAATGATGGGGTATAAATTTCTACGAAACCGATCTTCCCAAGGGACTTTCATATTGATAGTAAAAAAGGCAAACGGTTCTCTCAAGGTATTGTCTATAATTTGCATAAATTCTCGCTTCGTTACTCCAGGAGGAGCAAATTCTTCTGCGATTAATTCCACTTCAGACTGACCTCCTCTAAAAAAGCAAATAAAGTTGGCCTGCATTCGACAAATTCTGGGCACTCGTTTAAAATGCTGGGTGCAAATAAAGGTCGTACAATTTACGTGACGAGTCTGATAAAAACATTGAGTAAAGGGTTTGGAGTTCATGAATCGTAAATCACCAATGACATCATCAAAGATGATGGCATATTGAGGAGCTTTATCGGATGTAGTCTCTTTTAATTTTGACCGTTGACTGTCGTGAATTAAAGTCAACAATTCAGGTGCGTCTTCTAGATCCGTAAAGACGTATTTAGGATCTATTCCGTATTGACCCTGGACGTCATCTCCTTCTGCGGTGGGACTGAATAAGAACATTTTGTCAAACCGTCCGGTATAAAATCGACCGTTATCATCATTGATAAGAGATGCCAGCAAGGTACTTTTCCCACTCCCTGATTTTCCACAGAGTAATAAGGAAGACCCTAAGGGAGGAATAATTCCCGCTTCCACTTCCGGTGGATTTACAATATCGTCTTTGGAAGTAGCCTTTCTCTCGATTTTGTATCTAGATGCATCTCCCGTATCTGAGGTGGGATCCCCAGATCCATCTTGATACATTGGCTTAGGTCTCTTTGTTTATACATGATAAATTTTTTAATTTAAATAATTTCGACTTTATAAATAAAGACAAGATGTCGCACAAAGTCCGGGGTACCTTCAGACGACCTTCAGAGATTAACAATCTCTACCCTTCTAAAGCCTATAAATCTAGACGACTCCGACCTGAAAACGAAGATGTCTTTGCAGGCAAATACAATCGTCAATGGGGAAGTCTGGAAGTGAATCCTAAATACATCAAAACGTCTAATTCAGGCCGCCACATCTATCAAGTCCCACCCGAACAAAATAGGGGTGACGGTAAATGTTGTGCTTCATACAGCGGGTTGTTTAACACCCAACTCAATGCAGATCAAGGTCTAAGCTCTGGTTCTAAACGACCATATTCAGCCCTTCATCCTATCTACGTCGCAGAAGGTTACGATGTTTCTAACCGACAGTTAGATTATGGTATCAATAGTAATCTAATCTCAGATGAATACTGTGGCTATTACATGGCACCTACCCTTCAAAAAACTCTCGACCTACCTCTAAATGAGGATCCAAAGAGTCGTGATCGAGCTTTAAAAAGAAGATATAGAACTCAACAACGAGGAAGGGTGGGTCAAGCTGTGTCTCAGATGAATGAGAATGAAGAGGATTCAGAAGATACGGGAGTAGATATTGGAGCAGAGATGAGTGACGGGGGTTTTGGTTCAGGTGATGAGTCTAATGATTTTATCGATCCAGATGATGAAAAGTATGACGACCCTGAGGTAGACACAGGAAGAAGCAAATTTACTAGTCCACAAGTGGTCGATGTCACTGAAGTAAAAAAGGAAAGTCAAACGAGTTATACTAAACAAGATGAGACAACTGGCTCCATTTTTAGGAACATGAGCACGTGGCCATCACCGATACAAATAGATCCTCTGGATTTACCAGATCTTGAATCCAACTCGCCAGGTGATAATCAGAGTGTTTCAACCACCCAGAATATGCAGCCTGTCAGTAAGCTCGACAATTTAAGAACCACCCTTCCCAGACTCAAATTCACGGAGATTAGCGAGGCAGTAAACACATTCAGGGAGACTCATGCTAAGAGGGCTAGTCAACAACAAGATAAATCATCGAACTATTCAGAATATAATCAGACTCTCCTAGTCTATGTAGAAGAGCAATTAAAGGCAGCTAAGAAGGAAGGTTATGTAAAAGCAACTAATGTCCTGACGGAGTTGGTCTTTATGATTGAAAACTTGCCAGCTACAGTGGATGGATCCGATGAAAAAGCCGTAGACACCTATATGAATTCCAAAGCGATGCTCTCCCGCACGATGGAAATTTACGATAAACTGGACTATACTGAAGATGTACATGAGTATGATGATTTAACTTCTACAAAATGGACAAATCTTCTAAAGAAAGAAATATACGGCAAGGAAGTTGATAGAGCACTCCAGCTAAAGGGAATAGAATTTATGCATAGGATTACGGGGTCAACACAGTTTAGAACTTCAACCAAAAGTACTTTAACGTCAGATATAATGCAATACATTATGAATGAAGAAAATTTTGTAAACAGTCAGGATGTCTATGCTGATTCAGACTTACAAGGTTCTAACGGAACAGGGATGGACGTTGAACCCAATGTCAGTCCGTCCAAAGTTCCTCAAACCCAATCGCAAACCTACGCTGACGTAGCGAGCACACCACCCTCGACAGGACAAACGCAACAAAAGAATAAACAACGCTCTAAAAGAAAAGGTTCTAAAAAGAAGAAGACAAATAAGAAGACAAATAAAAAGACCGCCCCCCCAAAGGATTGAACCCAGGATGATCCGTAACCAAAGAGTCGAGAGCGACCTGTATTTTAAACTTGTGATTAGAGAATGATCTGTACGTTTTAATTTATTAAAAAACTTTTTTTTTCATCTGTTCCTTGGCATAATCGCCTTGTAATTTGCTCATGTATGCATTCCTTTGAGCTTCCGTAAGAGGAAGCGATACAAACGTATGAAACTGGTCGGCTCGTTTAAAGTATTGCCTAAATTCTTCTTCCTTTTCCGAGTATTTAAACGATTGGTCCTTTGGGACTTGTGTAGAATCAAAAGGTAGGGCAGATTCAACATTTGCAAAACGCAGGCTTTCGGAAGCCAGGATCTCTTCTTCAGTTTCTGGTGTCGTGTCAATATCCATCTCAGCTTTCTTTATATGTAAGAAAAAATTCACTCGCATAAAGAAAAAGACAATGTCAGACACGCAGTGGGCAAAGTTAAAGAACCTGAAACCAATTACTGCGTTTCTATCCAAAAATGAAACTCAAAAGAAGAAACTTCTCAGTGCTCTCCGTAGTTCTTCGGGGCGCAAAGTCGACATTGGAAGATTGCTTGCATCACATATCGAACGGTTCGGAGATGCTTCTAACGTGGACTCTTATTTGTCACAGGCGTTACAAGCGGCTGATGCAAGACAGACAGTTTCCACGTTAAGATCGTCTCTTTTAAGACACGAACTTACAGGAAATGCGATGCCAAATGATGATAGAGGAGCATCCATTGATCCAGAAAATAAACCCAATGCCATGCCGGCAGAACTACCTAAAATTCCTCACAACCTTCAGCAAAACCTAACCAACACACGAGAACGAGAAGCGACTCAGGCTCCTGATAGTTCAGATATCCCCACAACGTTGGGTCAGCTAAATACAACGGTAGGTGAATTAAATACCATCTTAAAAGATGGTGATTTAGCGGGAAAAGAAAAACACGATCCAGGTGCCTTACAACTAGCGATGGCGGCAAAAGCCATGTATTCGACAAAAGATAAGATGCTTGAATACAGTCCAGACCAAGTTAAAAAAGAAAACGTGGATAGATCCGATCCCTTTACACGCAGTTCATCTGCCCAATTTCAGAATCGAGATGAGGACGTTATGGCCGGGGGTCAATTAAGAAGAAGGGAGGGTGAAACAAATAAGAGTTTAGCCGAGAGAACCGAGCAACAGAAGAGAGAAGTGGTCAACAACTCGTTTGGGGATGCCCAGTCAAAAGAGAATGCAGCGTTTGATCAAGGAAAAGGTCAGGGTCTTCGGGAGATGTTTAAGGAAGCAGCCGAAGAAGATGTAGAGGAAAATCCCAAGTTACGAGTTGCTAGTAATGTCGAGTTCGATCTCTTTTCGCATGTTCCGCCTGGATACAGCAATGGGATTGATAATTCTCTTTATCGAATGGATGTCAATCGAAAAAGGACCGTCGAGTGGATGAATCCCATGTATACACATCGTCAATACCAAGGACCTGAAAATGGTCAGAAGCCCATGCCTTATCAATGGCAGGATGAAATGAGTGCTGCAAAACAAATAGAAGCTGTGAGACAGATGGGAAGTCGTCATTCTAACATTACGTTGGCTAAAAGGGGTGGACACTTTTCAGTCTTGCCTAGTGATTCTGTTTACACTCCGTCTAGTAAAGGGTTGCGTTCTAGAACCAAAACATACTTTAAAAAACAAATTGATTTAACGACCCCGTTCCATAACGTCGCTACACCTGCAGGTCGGTATTTAAACAACGTACGTTTTAAACCCTATGAAACCCATAATGACAGACACAATGAATTACAGAATAACAACTACACCGGACCCAATATAAACACTCTACCTGCGGTGTACGGTTACCAGACTACTCGGGATGTCAATTGGATGCAGTAATTTTTTCTAAGGTTAAGATAAAGATGGACACATCACTCGACACTCCCGTGCCTCCTGAGACGACTTCCTTAACAGGAAATAAACGAAGTGTGTATGGAGTTCCAAAAAAACCTCACGCGTTTAAGGCGTTTCTTCAAAATTACAGAACTGAACATAAGGATAAACACGTGGGTGTAAGTGGTCACAAGGTGGTTCAAGAAGCAGCGTTTCATTACAATCGACAAAAAAATTCTAAGAGATAAATAAAGATTATGTTAAGAAGCTTTTGGTGCTTTTATTTAATTCTTCCAATTCACAGTCTTTTTATTCCCGTTGAAGTTCATTTATCATGTCCATCTTCTGTCCGTGTCGCTGCCGAAAAAAGCGTCTGTTATGTGAACAGCCTTCCGTGTCTCGCGACGACCTTGAAAATCCTACCCAGAGCTCCGAACAAGATCCTTTGTACGACAGTTACCAGCGAGAGTCACGCAAGGACTTACGGATCCGTACTGAGGACGCCGCGATTTACTATAGAGATGGATCCCCTAAAAGTCAGTACAAACGTTACGGTATTAACAAACGCTATTCTTCTGAACCTCATGACACACGAGTTTGGACACGCTCTCGGACTAGAACATTCGGAAAATTATAACTCGACCATGTTTCCCATTATTCCTCGTACCTTAAAGTTTAGGCCTTTTGACGCCACCGAGCTTTTGTTTCTTCGTCGACTAGATGGAGTCGTAGGGTTCGGCTGTAATTAGAGGGCTTTTGTGTTTTTGTGAAAATCTCATTAGGTGTCTGTTCATTAATAAAGGACCGTTTTCGTTTTCTACAGTCATTGTCCCAGTTCAAATGTTTTTCAATCTCGGCCCAACAACGATCTAATTCCCTTTTGCATTTTTTTACTTTAATCGGACGGAGATGGACTAACAGGTGGTCTATCTTTAAACGTTCGCAGAGTTTGCGCAAGACGTAGGTGTAAGAAATAAAACTTTTTCGTTTAGGAGCCACCGTCTTGCCGATCTGGTCCCAGATACGTTCAACGACATAAAACATGTTCCGAAGTTTAGTAAACAAGTCACGAGACCATTCGTTCCCAGCAGATAGATCCGTATAAATAGCGACAATCAAATGCTCATAATGACACAGGTGTAATTTGTTCACAGTCTGTTTTAATTCTTCCACTGAACGAGCTTGTTCGCATTTTTCATACAGGATAGCCGGGCACTTCATTTTAGAGACACCCGTCAATTGATACAACAGTCCCATGAAATGAGTGACACGTTGATAAGATCGCATGCCAATCATGCAGCTGGTTTCATTGACGACCATTTCCATCTTGTAATCATCGATCTGTACGTCCCAGGTATCACTCACCAGACCGCATTCTGTACAGACCCAATATTGCTCATGCTCGACTAAAGTCACGGCTTTACATTTACAGTCTTCACACGTAATCACGTAACGATCGTCCATCTTTAAATAAAAACGTAAGAAAAAATTGCTTTATTTTAAGATAAAATTCTAAGAAATATAGCTTGTGGCTTGAAAGGGTCCTAGAGAGCATCGGGGGTATGATGTTGTTTGAACAAGAAGGAACAGCTACTGTTGGCAGGTAGATGAAGAGTTCGTTTGTTGTGATCATAGAGAGTCACGATCATCATGTTTGTAATTTCTCCCCGCAAGTCATTCATGATGATTGAATTGCAGTACGGATCTTCAAAGGTGTGGCTGATGACACCACCGTACTCGCAACGAATTGGAACGTACATGAAAAGGTGCACGTCGTCCATTCTCGTCTGCCCATCCTGGCCCAGGACGCCGTGATTAGAAGCAGAAAGGTTTCCTGCCTTAAGGCCTCGGAGAGAGACATAGATGCATTCAGGACCTCGTAAATTAGGTGCTGAAGTGAATGGAAAGACCAGCGGAGCATCTATCGTGTCTGAGATTTTAAATGAACTAGAAAGAGGATCACCCAGGACTTCCATGAGGGTACTTGGTGCATTCTGATAGCCCGACACGGCGATGTCCATCCATTGATCCAATAGAAGGGGAGACCCTTCATTATTTCCAACATAGATCCTTTTTCGGTCCGTGTCGTAAAGGAGAGGACCTAGACTGTAATCAACATCATTTTGAGTTGCAAGAAACGTGTCTCGATTACTCGTCTCGAATCCATCAAATTGAAGGTAGGCGACTTCTGCTGGCAAAATCACGTCTTTATATGAAACGTTCGTATAAAAAAGAGCATAGTTGAGTTCTTTAAGAAGAAACTCTATGTCGTATTGGCCTGGAGGTAAGGCGATGAGGATATATTTATCATTGGTTTGATCGTAGATCCATAGAGAATTGTTGTGTGTCGTGATATTTTCAAAACTATGCGTTGCGTGCATGGTCAAAGGCTGAAGGTTCCAGCAGGTGTGTTCTTCTGCATAAGATTGATTAATGGTATCTTTAAACGTATACCCGCTACCCTCAGCACCAATTAACGCTTTCTCCCCTTTTGAAGAAATATTAACATAATGCGAATCAACAATCGTGCCTGGATTCATCTTAAAGTGTCTTTCTTTATTCGTTACAAATTATTCTACTACTCTAAACCCGTTACCATCTTCATCTGGAATAAGGCGACTATTTAACACTCGAAGGAGAATCTCCGTATTCTTTGCGTATTCGCTTTCTTCCACGTTGGGGAGGTAGGTCTGCATGTATCGATCAAGACGACAACGGATGTAACGCATAGCGGCATTGAAATCAGTCTGTTTATGTCCGAGCACGTCCTGGACCCAAAGGAGTTCAACTGCTTGAGGATGTGCATTCATTTTAAAAGAATGCGTAGCGTAAAGACCTCGAAGAGTGTGAGTGATACACTTGACATTCTCCTCGACAATTTCATTCAGCTGGTTCCGGCGTACCATGCGAAGTCCGCCCAAGGTCTTGCTCTTTTTGAATGAAGGGTATCGAGTCAAAAATTTATTCAACTTCTCGTTGGTAATTTGAACCCGTTGTTCGGCCATATACATCGGAACTAAGATGCGGTAAAGAATAGTGGCAATCTTGGCATAAGGGAGATCAAACAAGATAGGACGTGAAAAGTGGTTAATGATTTCGTCGGAATCATCGACCACGTTCAAGACGGCTTTAGCTGCGTCGATCAAGATAGTCCGACGATTTCCACGTTCCTCGTCAGTTTGGTCGTAGTAGTCAAACAGGAGCGTTCGGGTTTGGTCAAACAAAGCTTTATACTCTGGCGTCGTTCTCGTGACACGGTCGTTACTTTTAGCAGTTCCAAACACGTAGACGTCCCATTTACCAAAACGACGAATGGATGCGTTGTTGTCTTGCATACATTCTACTGGCAGGAAAAGAGTCACGGCTCCTACAATCTCGCTGATTCTAGCCCCCATGCAAGCTTGGACAAAGAGACCCAGGTAAGCGTAGAGGTGCTGAAGTGTTAGGGGTTCAGAGCCATTCTCTGCTTCACCGTGTTCCATCATGCAATTCCATCCGGCAAGCTCGTTAAGGACGACATTCTCCAGAGCCGGTTCAATGACCGTCTTGTAATCATCCGTCGGAGATAGGTTCTTGATCATCTCATTCTCTAAAATGAGATCGACAATTTCTTTACCTTTTGACATAAAGTCACTGTACTCGAGCGATCCACAAAAAAGGGTTCCGTCTGCCATCATTACTCGCTGTCGAACATCGTGCAGGTAGGCTCCCTTGAAACGGGTTGGTCGGGTCGTGAGGTATCCATAAGGTACGTTGCGAACTTCTTGACGGTCTGCAAAATACTGAGCATACGGTTGGAAAAGGTATCTTATCAATTTATGCACGGCAGGATGACCTTCACGCATAGCAACTCGATTGTCGATATATTCATCTTTGTCGTCCACAAGGCGGTCTTCAATTGGCATCTGAGTGTCTGCGTACTCAATTGCACTTTTGATTCGCATCCAATTCCGGACTGCGTTTGAGATCAAGGCGTACTTGCTTTGGGGTTGACGAGGTAGAATGCGTTCGATAAAGTCGGGAAAATATCGATAAAAATCGAACAAAGCTTCTGCAGTGTACTCGACTTTACTCTTCCATTGATGAATATCAGAGATCGGACTGCCTTCAGCAAAGACAGTACGATGGTCCGTGTCGTAAGAGGCGTAGGATTGAATGTCGCCGTGATATTCTCCGTTTGCCCAAGTTAAACCCGATTTCAAGTCTCGTGCAGTCAAGGGAAGCTTGAAGAGAAAGGTATCAAACAAGACGTAAAAGTAGTTCCACCAATTGCTAGGAAGTTTCGGATCGACTGCGCCGTCGTCGTCACGTTTTCGTTTCTTATTCATAGTGGAATACATCTGATTACGATGACGACGAGCGTGGACGTTGTTCTTGGCTTCTCCTGGATAGTAAAAGACGAGATGCTGGGTCAAGAAGAACGGATCAATATATTCACCAAAGAGTCTCAACAGGTAGTAAAAGATAATCGGCTGGTCCGTCCGGGTTCGGATTTCGGGAAATTCACCTGCGGCGGCATTAGCTTGGTGTTTCTGATGAAAACCTCCGGTAATTCTTGCCAATCTAAAGTCTCTCTGGACTTCTTTCATCTTCTCTGGATCCATCACGTCGTTTAAAAGTCCCGTCAAGTAGTCGTGTCGTTCTTCCTTGGACATTCTAGAGACCACCGTGTCATTCTCGAAAAAGGTTTCAATGTCGGCAAAGACTTCATGGTCCTCTCCAATGAATTCATCCATCATTTTAATGACATCACAGAGTTCGTCTACGGAAATCCATTTCATAAACGCAGCCAGAAAAGCAAGGGGAGTCTTGTTCTTTCCCGAATGAAACGTAGCAATGTGTAGATAGTACCCCCATAAATGAAGAGATTCCGTAGTCATTAACATACCAGGAATCCATTGAGTTCGGGACAGGTTAGTCCGTAGCCAGGCATCATCTTCCATTCCACACCAAGACGTATAACTCATTTTTTCGGATTTACCAAAGGTAGGTAAGGACATAAAGAGTTCGGGAATATCTTCTTCGTCGCCGATACTAATTCCGGCTTTTCGGTACTGACTGCCGCCTTGCTTTATTACCGTTCGACCTTCGGCGTCTACGTCACTCGTATCGGGAGTAGGCTTGTCTCTGAACATACACAGTCTGGCGTTTACAACAGTCTGCAATGCATCACGGGCATTGTGAGAGATACGACGGCGTTGCATAATCGAGTGTTTATCGAACAACTCGTAATTGACGTCACTCAAGTCTTCACAATATGTAGGTGCATGAAAGACTATGTAGTTCGCAGGAGTCAGAGGGTCATAGTTGCTAGCAATCTTGACGTCCAGGGCCTGGTCATGGGTACTCAAGGATTCAATCAAGAATTTAGAAGTGTACTGGGTCTGTCTCCATCGATTCGACAATCCGTTAATTCGCATCTTCTCCTTGGTATCCATAATCACCACTTCCTTTAAAATGAATGTAGCAATCTCGTTGGCGTTTTCCAGTCCTAAGCGATTGTGGAGATCCAGTTCCTGGGCGATAAAGTTGTACATGTCAAAGGACCCGACAGCTCGTCTTGACATGGCAAGTGGGGCCATGTCTTCCTGGCTCTGAAGCTCGTCCTCGTTGTGATTACCTTGTACGTTCATCTCTTGATTGAAAGACTTGACTCTTTGGATTTTGACAGACTCGTGTTTCTTTTTTTTTGGAAATTCCCTTTTTTTCAGAAATTTCTAAGAAATTTCTAGGTGTGACTGTGAATTTCTTTTTTTGAAAAAAGAATTCTTTTTAGGGGTGACTTTAGAAAAAAGAATGTTCTTTTTTTCAAAGTAGGGTCAAAAGTAGGGGTACTCCCCAACACAGTCGCGAACGGAGATTTGACAAAAATTTTGTTTCAAAAAGGGGAACCTGGATTTCTTGTCATCATAATCCAAAAGGAACAAGTCAAGAAAGATGAGCAAACCAGTACAACCTGAAGACCCTGCACCAGAAGTCGTGACCAAGGAACTAGACAACTTCACTGGAGCCGAGCGAATCACTCAGATTCTAGAGAAAGGTCAGACGAGTGATTCCGATACTGAAGCGCTGCTTACCATCGACGAAGCCCTTAACCTACGAGTATCTTTTGGCAAATACAAGGGGCAGACCTACGAGCAGCTTTTACTCCTGGGACAGATCGGTCAGCGATACATCAAGTGGATCTCGGAATGGGAAAATGCAAGGGAAGAACAAGCCGTCGCAGCCGAAGTTATCCTCGCTCAAGTAAAGAAGTCAAAGAAGGCGTTACGAAGCAAGCAACGCAACTCCCGTCAAAAAGACAATTCAAAGGGGAAGGCTACAAAGAAAGGATCAACCTTGAATTAGCTTCAAAACTAATCTGTGATGGAACCAGTCTAAGAAGTATCGCCACTAATTTTCCAGTCACCTATATTAAATTTCATGAGGGACTCAAAGAGTTTCAGCGCATAGTCATTCGTCCGGGACTAGATGACAAACAGACCTATGCATTAGATCAACCAGATATCCTGACTCCTTGTAACTCTCAAAAATCTTTTTATAGCACCTCTCAATATTTTGGTTTAGATAGCGATGATTTAGATAATGACGTTTCTGATTATTTACCCGAGGGTTTACGTAATAAAGATTAATTTTGCGTACACGTCAGCTCGATCACGTTGATATTTTTGGGACCCAATTTTTGGGACCCAAATTTTGAAAAATCTTTTTGGGTCCTCATATTATATCTATATTTTCAGAATGGTTAATCTCAGTCGTTTGTCGAATTTTGCGCTTGTGAATATGAATAACGATGGATTTTACGAGATTCTACATCAAGATCCATTAATAGGAGCCATCGACTATCTGCTGACAGATCCGTATCAGGCTTCTGACTATGATATTATGTTGTATGAACATATGAAGTATTTTAGAAACCAATATCTTCAGAGGTGTGATCCAAGATTTGGAATCAAGGTCGGAGCCATGGCCGTTATGATTGAACACTACTTTCAGATGTCCATTACGTCTATCCATGAAGTGACTTGGAAAGAAACGTGCACTGCCTTGAAACGTTTGGGGATCTATGCCAGAGACGAGTTGAACGGAGAGTTTAGAGGATGGACTCAGGCTCCGAGAAATGCCATGTCGACGCCTACGTGTATCTGCTATAATGATGGAGTAGAATTCTGTTTAGCAGAGTTTCACAATCAACGATAATAAACACACAACACACTCTAGCGCGTCACGTTTGGCCTTATTTTTTCTAAGTGTAAAAGAAAGGAACCCATCTCTATATTGTATATAGGTAATCATGAGCAAAGTATCTAAACAAAACGTCGCCACCTTCGACTACTCTTCGGGACAGGTTCTGGCCAAGAACGGACTTGTTGGTTTCGATTACGTGTCGTACACTAAGCGAGGACTCCAGAGTACTCTTCTGGATAAGAATTGCCTGAAGGAGCTTTACGAAGTGATTTCCGAAAACGATGAAGTTCACCCCTACATGGACATCGAGCATTTCTATCCGGCCATTGTGAAGCACGACCACGCGTCCGACATCGCAAGGGAATTTAAATGTTTCCTAAGAGCCAATCAGCTCTACGATGAAGCTATCCATCCAGAGATAAAGCCCTATATCACAGAGGCACATCGCGTTGAGGGCAACAAAGGCTTTAAGTACTCTGTCCATATGCACTTCCCAACGATCTATTGTCGAAATGTCGCGGAGCTTAAAAAGTTGATGCAGCGTTTCGTCAAGTGGTCAACGAACAAGGAATGGGTAACTTTCATCGACATGGGGGTCTATCACGGAAAAAGATTGTTTCGTCTACCTTATCAGAAAAAGAAAGGAGAAAAGACTTCTAAGTTGGTTCCCGTCGACCCTGACCAAGATCCTACGCTTGCTGTTATTCGACGTATTCCAGGAGAAAGGGATGATTTTCTTCTTCATGCAGAGTGTCCCGTAAGAGGTGCTGACTCTATGAGTGATGACGACGAAGAGAGTTTCCTCGATCTCGATATCGATGAAGATGCGGATACGGAAGAATATGATGAACCCGAGTCTTCTGGAACCCAAAACGGCCTTACTGTGTCTAAGATGGAGAAGATCCATTTAGAGCCACATCCGAATCTCTCCGTCGATGCTGGCGGCATGACGTTGGAAAAGTGGCACAAGCTTGGGTATTTGACACAGCCTACGTTTAGTCACGGTCAAAAATTGCTGGAGCTAACCCGTCAACGATTTCGCAAGCATGGAGCACCATTTCCACATAGACCGTTGTTCAAGATTCGTCCGTCCAAGGCGACTACGATGCAGCTGTACTTCCATCTGGATTCCAAGACTTGTGGATGTGGGATTAACGGTCGATATCATCCCCATGAGAGTGCCGGGAATGGATGTATTACCTTTGTCTATCAACCAGAGTACATGCAATCCGCTGTCGTATGCCACGCGTGTGCAGGAAGCATTTTGCCGACCGAATCTGTATTTCATTTAACGAATCTTCATACCGATGTTCTGACCCCTGGAAATGCCTGTCGTCTTGATCCAGCAAAACTGTTTCAGCAGGAAGACGGTGCAACTTCTAGTACCAAGGCTGGACTGAAAAGGTATTTAGAAAGTTATTTCAAGATAACGACAAAGGGGTATTTGCTTGAATGGAACTCCTACACTACATTATGGGAAGAAGCTTCCATCCAGGATGCCGATGCTCGTAAAGTCAAAATGTGGGAAATTCTTCATGAGTATGCCAAGGCTACGTATCGTCTCTACAAAGCAAGTGGGTTGATTGAAAAATGTGCCCTCTTGCTACCGGCCGACTTCAACCTTGGAGAGAACGAAGGAGAATGGAAAAAACCCGGTCAACGGGGAGTTCTTCCTAAGTTTCGATACAACTCAAAGGCGCAATATGCATTCAATTCTAGGCATAATATGCTTCTTGAGTTAGATCCAAATGTTGAAGACGAGGACGACTTGAAAGAAAAGATGAAAGATTATCTACCAATTGCTCAATGCCGAAAAGTCTGTTTGAAGACTGGTGCCATCTCTGACAGGACACCGGATGATTACTTCAAATTCTGCACCGGGAAGGACTTTGATCCAGACGACCTCAAGACTGAATTGTTAGGACTTGAAATGCTTGGCGATATGTGCATTGGATCGGAGGATCTCAGGTCCAAACTGCTGACTATCGGATATATAGTAACTGATCGTACTAACGAAAGGGGTTTTATCATGATGAATGGGAGTGGACGAAATGGTAAGTCTGTCCTTTTGTCGATTATTGCCAAGGGAATAGGCCGATTTGCTACCTCGTTTGGAGCTTCTATGATTAGAAAAGAGCTTGGGTCTACTCAAGAAGGACATAGTACCAATCTACTTGCTATGAAAGATGTCCGGCTATCATCCATCTCCGAACTTAATCCGGGTGACGCAATTGATACGTCTAAACTTAAGACTCTTTCCGGAGACGATGCGATTACTGCTCGAAAAGCCTTTTGCCCAGTTCGTCATCGGTTTTTTAATCGATCTACTATCGTCATTGCCACCAACAGTCTCCCTGATTTTGGTAATGACGATGCGACTTATGACCGAATTATCATGATGCAGTTCCCTGTCCGTTTTGCTGATCCATCTGAAACTATGGAAGTAGATAATCGCAAAGTGCCTGTTTACGAAGTTGATCCTGTCCACTATAAACTTGCCGATCCAGAAAAAGTTGCTAGATTGGAGAACGACCCAAAACAGATCATGGCTTTCCTTGTTCATTGTGCGATCGAGTACAACAAGGCGCTGGAATTGTCTGGAAAATCTGCAATTCTTCGGGAATTAATGACAGAGGAAACCCTAAAGATGAAAGAAGGCATGAAAGCGTACGATCTTGACGACTACATCGAAAATTATATTGAAACCATCCCAAAGTATGAAAAATCGATTAATCAATTTGATAAGTTAAACGACAAAACCATGACCAAAGAAGCTTTTGAAAATGGGGTAGTAGAGCCGTTGTTTAATCAACTGAAGACGTCCGCGCCTTGGCTTGTCAGCCAGAAGATCATCAAGGATCAACTTCATCAACACAAGCGTCTACGATTGGAGCCAACCGAGAACAAAAAGGTGAGGACGACAGATCAAAAACAAAAAAGATGTAGGTTTTATCCAGGATACCAACTCACGCATGCTCAGAGGTTGTATATGAGTAAGAGGCACTGTACGGTTCCAATTAGTTACGGAGAAATTGCCGATGACGAAGCCCGAAAGAGAAGACTTGCCGAATTCAATCAGGATGAACATGGGTATCGTATCACCGCTGATAACTAAAATTAAATTTAGATGTCCTAATGTCCTAAATAAATAATAAAGTTCATTGTATTAACGAAATTCTATGACTTTTTATTTACCATTCGGAGTTTTATTTTCTGGTCACCCTTGTCACCTTGGCACCCTTGTCACCCTTTTTGACATTAAGACTGTATTTTTTTTTCGGAGTTTGATTTTCTGGTCACCCTCCAAGCGGGGCACCGTACCACCCGGGGCACCCTTTTTGACATTAAGACTGTATTTTTTTTTCGGAGTTTGATTTTCTGGTCACCCTCCAAGCGGGGC
>Ga0181400_1000225_pt1 | contig 23668 bp, 23 predicted proteins | sample 23SPOviralmetaG_FD_130129 | JGI IMG/M metagenome (GOLD analysis project Ga0181400, IMG submission 130129) | Marine viral communities from the oligotrophic San Pedro Time Series (SPOT) site, San Pedro Channel, CA, USA - 23 SPOT_SRF_2011-06-22 | ecosystem: Environmental > Aquatic > Marine > Strait...
AATTAAATTAAAAATCCTTAGGGATACAATAAAGGATGTATAATTCTAAGGATTCTTCGCAGAATATGCTCAGTGATCACCTAAACAACTATGCTTATCCTTATCGCCTTCTTATCGGACATGGCGATGTTCCAATTTGGAAAATATATCACACAAAATGTCCTCCGCAAAATTTGTTCAGAATCACGCCGCGCAACTCAAATGTATCTTTAAAAAATCTTAAATTATTTTTCGTAAATAATGATTTGATGAATAAAACACCGAAAGAGCGTGCTGATTTTTTTAAGCCACCAGATCCGAATTCTCTTCCAATGCCTCCGTGCAATTGGCTAAGATAGAACTTTAATGTTGTAATTTACAAAAAAAAATAAACACTAGTCTTTGGACTAAAAAGAAGGACGTAATAATGAACGCCATCGCGATTCTCGGTTCTTTTATTAATGCATACAAGATCTCTCCGGTTTCCGGAAAGAATTTGTACACGCCGTATTGTAGTGCATACAATGGAGGTGGTCCACAAAACTCTTACTACTATAATCCTCTTCTAATGCACTATCCATATAATTATGCGCCAAGTGCTGTATACGGAAATGTTGTCCCTGTAAGGAGGAAGCCAAAGAACAAGCCAAGGAATAAGGACAAGATTTGAAATGAAAAATGAAAAATGAAAATGAAAATGAAAAATTAAAAAAAAGGTCCTTAGGGACAATTAACACTACACAAGAATAAAATGCCACCACGTTGTAGCATTATAGTCTTTGACAGATCTACAAACAGATACAGGAAATGTCTCCGCGGACAAAATTGGAAAACAATGTGTTCTTGTCATGCTCGTCGGTTTATCATCAAGATTCAGGCCGCTTGGCGATCGTATAAAACTAGAACCAAGATTAATATTTATAAAATGTTACCCAATGATGTGTGGATGCTTATCTTAGAAAATATACATCACAAGAATAATGTTTTACAACTCTGTAAAAGTTACAAATGTGTTTATGAGAGACGAATGAGTCGACTTCCCGTGCTTGTAAGCATGGGACCGGAGTATTCGTGGGGAAATGGCGAGTGGGCATATCATGAATACGCAAAAAATTGGATCGATTTGTACATAATTACAACTAAGAATTTAAATTATTACACCAAACTTCTCATGTAAAAGTTCCCGGTTTAAAATAAGGACGCAACAATAAAAATTAATTGTCTTAAACTTGCGTTATAATTAATTGTCTTAAACTTGCGTTATAATTAATTGTCTTAAACTTGCGTTATAATTAATTATAATTAATTCTAAAAAAAAATAATTGTAAATTAGTAAATTAAATGTTAAAGCCTAATGTTAAAATGGCGATAATTATACTTACGACTATTGTTGCGATTAGTTTAATTTTATATTTCTATACAAAAGAGACGAATTTAAAAACTCCGGTGTCGGGTGCAGGCGGCGAGTACATCCCAGGTGAAGTAGAGCAGCTGGCAATGGCGTTGACTGAACACACCAAAAATCATCCGTCGGCGGGCGCTGCTGTGGACCATGATCATGAAGATTATGAGAACCATTATCATGAAGATTATGAGGACCAGGCTGATGAGGACCATGTGCACCCAGCGAGCATGCCAATTTGGAGAGCACAGATAGACCCAGACGTCAACCAACCGGTTGGTGCATATGATGATCATCCAACTGACAGCGATGGCAACCTTACTAGTGCAAGTTTTAATGATATGAGAGATTCCTTCAGAGAGAGTAACTTAATGTTAATTGGGAATAATTCAACAGATATTCATTTTATTAATGGTGGTTTATTAATGAAGGGGTTTGAGGATCATGTCAAGAATCCGTTGAGCACGGCGATAGCAACAAACGCAGAATATATAGGAACTAGCAGTACTGGTTTACGTGGTGATGTAGCAACAAATGCGGGTAAAATAACAACAAATGCGGATGATATCAAGGATATCACGAAAGAAAGCAGTGGAGGAAAAATCTACGAGCTCGGCCGGCGGATAACCAAAAATAAGGCCAATATCAGCGGAAATGAAAGTGATATTACCGATACTCGGGACCACTTTAAAAAAGCATTAATAGCCACAAGGAACTATTACGCCCGCGCCGGTGACACGACAAGAACTTCCACGGATTTCCCTGGCCATTTGGGCTGGGACCATGGGCACTGGAACGCGCAAAACAGGGCGCTCCTTTACCTCGATCTTAATATGTAAAAATTCAATTAAATTAAATTAATTTAATTAAATTAAAAATTTTAATATTTTATTTAATTAAAATGAGAATGAATAACAAACAAAAAATGTATCTTGGGGTTTTTATCTTTGCGGTAGTTGTATTAGGAATTATGTACTCTATGGGTACATTTTCCAAGTCTTCACTTATGGCTTTTAGTGATACCGGGATGGTGGAGATGAGACCAAATATCATGACGCAAAATAGTGATTTAATTGGTGGTCTTGATGGCAGAATTACCACCAATCAAGGTTCAATTACCGCCAATCAAGGTTCAATTACCGCCAATCGAGGTTCAATTACCGCCAATCAAGGTTCAATTGCCACCAATCAAGCATCTATTGGTACTAAAACAAATATGCAGCAGCTCACAGATGCAATCGATGGCGCCGAGGAGCTTGCCTCCGCCGATCGTAATGCGATTAAGAATTTCGTAAGATCCAAGGCAGTATTGTTTAATCCAGCCGATTATAATAAACAAGGGCAGGCAACAATTAGCAATCTCATTAATAAACAGATTACAACCCCTGTCTTAAAAAATGATAATGTATTTTAAAATAATAAAAATATAGTAAAGGTCTAAAAAAAATTTATTAAAAATATTTTAATATAGTAAATGTCTAAAAATAACTACATTAAAATATTTATCGGATCTGTTATAATTTTAATAGTATTATACCTAATAAATTGTTATTTATTAGAAAAGTCTGCTATCTTAGCGTTCGATGACAGTACGGGTGCTATTAAGACTACTGATGGACCAAATGTTACACCTGAAGAGGTAGGTAGGTTGTGGGCATTGTCGTCGCGCGGGGGCAATATCGGGAATAAGTTAGATGTTTTGGAAAATACACTTTATTGTGCTCCGGGAGAAACTAAAACCCCAGATGGGGCGTGTAAGGTGGCCCTATGGACGTCTAATAACTACGATTGGACTTATAGTGATGGAAACTACTATTCTAACTATGCAAACACTCGAGCCGACCTTGATAATGTTAAGAATACCCTTAAAAATACAGTTAAATGGACCCATGACCAGGATCAGCTAGAAAAAATTGCAAGTATGGACGGCGGCATTGAAAAACTAAATGCGCTAGGATGGGAACATATTACATTATTCAATGGTAAGAAGAAGTGGATTCGTAGGTAATGTATTAAAAATAAATTTAAAAAAACATTTATTAAGTTATAAACTATATCAATGCAAAAAAATAAAATATTTAAAATAATAATTAGCGCCATATTGTTGGGTTTATTTATATTTATTATTCGGTTATTGACAAAACCAGAAAACAACATGGGTCTAAACCTAAATGAAAGTGGAATTAATTTCAGCTCAAACTCGTTTACTTCTCAAAGCTCTACTGGACCTCAAGGTCCTCCGGGTCCTCAGGGTCCTCAGGGTACTACGGGTCCTCGGGGTACTACTGGACCTCAGGGTACTACGGGTCCTCGGGGTACTACTGGACCTCAGGGTACTACGGGTCCTCGGGGTCCTCGGGGTAATACTGGACCTCAGGGTCCACCTGCTCCTGTTACAATTGACAAAGATAATTATCCTCCTGCGCTCGGGGCGGATTCTATGATAAATAAATTTTGTAATGGAGAACCTGTTCTAGCCGCTGGCATTATGCGCAAAGCCAATTGCGGGGCGGGTGGGTGGGAGAGGACTGGCAAAATGTATGCAAGACTCGACTGGAGCAACTTTGGATCTAATGGGAAAAGGGAATGGAGATGTTACCACGAAACCGTGTTAGATAACAACAATATCAATTTCATAGGAAGAGCTAAAGGTGGTTATAACACTGAAGGTCGTTATTGTACTAAGAATTCCGACATTGTTAGGATAATTCAAGAATATGCTAAAATATAACTTTTGAACACAAGGTTAAAATATAAACATAAGGGAAACTGAACAGTTTAGGACGCGTGGGGCTCGAACCCACGACCACAGGATTAAAAGTCCTGCGCTCTGCCAACTGAGCTAGCGTCCCTTATGTTTATTATAATTATATTACTTATAATGTAATTTATTGTAATGTCTTTAAGTTAATTTAATTAAATTAAATGATAGATTTTTCAAAACAAAACTCTGAAATAATCTCTCCCGCCACTCCCAACATAGCTAGACGTCCAATGAACATTTCGTTATATTCAACCTTATTTGAATTATTATAAGAATTCAATGGGTCAAACAAATAATTTCCTGGAATGTGATCTTCCTTGAATTGAAACCATGTTTCTGTTGAATTTGGAAAAGAATAAGCCTTAAGAACCTGAGAAAATTCGGAGACGCCGAATAGACCAAGAAGAAAAAGTTGATTTTCAATCGGAAGATTACTTACATAATTAATTCCCAATCCATCTGGACTTAGATTATCTAGAAGAGGAATTGTTAGAGAAGACAACATTGCTACGCGCCCGTGTTTAATTTCTGCCTCCTTTACAAATTTAGAACCTACATTTAGATTAAGTGCCATGGCTGCAGGCAAAAGTGTATAAATAATCAGATTCATTAACTATATAATATATTATATCACATTTCTTTAAATATTTTTTCTCATATAATTTGTAATTTTATTGAGTTTTTTTCTCTCTTTCTTTCTTAATCCTTTATCTGGTACTATAAAATCATTAAGAGAATTGTCGCTTTCTGATCCTGAAGTAGATCTTTCTGAAAGATTGTCAATGTCTCTAACGTCGTGAACCAATTCCCATTCCTTACAAATTTTTCTAGCAATATGTCTACACGGGCATTTACATACATTTTTATCTTCTCTCTTAAACAAATTATATTTAATTGGATTTCCTATTGATGGAAAGTTTATTCTGTGGCGTTCGCAACACGAACAATTTTTAAGCTCTAAAGGTAGACACTCCATTTCTTCAAGATTTTTAGTCTTATTTTTAAGATAATCATTTGGTTCAATATCCATTAAAAAACTTTTAAATGTCATTTTATATAATTTATTTAATATTAAATTATTTATTTAAATATATTATATAATATTAAATGAATTCTAAACTTAAAAGTTTTTTAATTGCCTTGATTACAATCGGATGTATATATTTTCTTTTTTTTAATAAACCAAAATATTCATTCACAATACCTCCGACGGTCTTGATGTTTTTCCGCGCGCAATGTTCGGGATTAGCTGATACGGATCCCGATGATGCTTGGCTCGCGAAAGACTATTGTACAATTGTAGCGTGTCATGACGATAATTATGACGAAAAATCTTGCAGTGAGATTGAGCCACTTTTAAAGGTAGCAAATGAGAAGACCAAGGAGTACGATCCCGGTATGGTGAGTCCGTATGGGGATACAATTGCTGACTTTGAAAGATTTTTGAATACCTTGGATGCTTTCTTAGGCGAATTCGGCTCAAACCCGGGTGGCTACGGCGGCGGTGGAGGTGACTACGGCGGTGGTGCAGGTGGTGGAGGTGACTACGGCGGTGGTGCAGGTGGTGGAGGTGACTACGGCGGTGGTGCAGGTGGTGGAGGTGACTACGGCGGTGGTGCAGGCGAAGGGGCGTGAGCGGTGGGTCCTCTGCGTGACAGGATTATGCTTTGATTATTCTAATCCTCAGTAGCAATTGCCAAGTCCATAAAAAGTTCTGGTTCTTCTTCCAACTCAGAATCTGAGGAAACCTCGTATTTTTTCCAATCAAGTGCGTGTCTAAAACAATAATAATTTGTACAATTTTCAGGTTTTTGGTCTCCATTTTTATCACATTGGGTCCCATCTCGGTTTTTACCCTTGCATTTTTCTACCCGTCTTTTCCTAGTTGTTTTAATTTCTTGACATATTTCAGTAATCAAATTTGGTACATTATTTTCATTTTTATCTGATTCACCCTCATTTGTTTCAACATTAGAATCTTTATTTTTAATTTTTTCGTCAATATCTTTTTTATTTATTTTTTCCTTATCAAAATCATCAAGTGTATAACCTTTTTCAGATGCATACTCTGCCGCAATTTTAGTCGCAAATTTTTTTGGACCGTTTGTGGAATTAGAAGAACTGGCATTTGACTTCCCCTGTTTATTTGAAGATTTTGGTATTTGAATTTCGGGATTCCTTAATAGTTTATGTGCTAATTCTATAAATGTTTCATTGAAAATAGCCAACATCTCGATAGTTGCTTCTTCGGTAAGATCATACTTTAAGCGGAAGTCTTCGAACTTTTTATCAAGCGTCGCCATTCTTGTTATAAATTTATATGTTTCATTTTTTTAAATTTATTTAAAATTTGTAAATTTTCTTTATATATAAATAATAATATATTTTTATAGTAACTATGAATGTTTATTTAATTGTATTAGCTATTTTATTTATAATAATAATAACGTTTTTATATATAATAAAATGTGTAAGTTTATCCACATTTTCACTTGGGTTTAATTCTACAGGAGCTTTTATTGAACCGACTGATAACCAATCGTCCCCTGGTGGATCAGCACTTATAGACGACGAAAGGGCAAGAATCATTAATCAGATTGATGTAAGGAATTTAAATTCCATCAAGAATAGTGACATGCCCTATCTTAAAATGAATGCAATGCAAGGATATGAAATTGCGAAGAGGGTTGAGGGCTGGCGAAATAGTGATTATATTGAAAATAAGCAGCGCTATGATAATACAGTTAAATGGGTTGCAGATGATGTCCAAAGAGCTAAATTTGCCTAATTATTATTTCAGTTAAAATAAAATAAAACATAATATTAAATGAATAAGATATATTATATAATAATCTTATCTGTAATAACATTATGTTTTGTTTTAGTTAATATTCAACTTTCAAAATTTTCATTAACATTTAGTCCAGATGGAGATGTAATTCCTCCAAATGAAAGAGATAAAATTGATCTAGCATCACAAGGTGGAGATCCGCTTGTGCAAGTTCCTATTGAAGATTCTCAAGCGTCTAACCAGGGCGGTGGACTTTCTACCGGAACGGGTTACAATAGCGCTTATTACAGTAATCCAAATAAATACATTACTGAAACAGATGTTGCTCCTTTAGAAGCACGTTTGGAAGATTTGGAATCTAAAACATACTTATTTTCAGATACAAGTAATCCTAATAACTATGTTACTGAAACTGAAGTTAATAACAAGATCTCGAGTGCTATTTCAGCAAAGAATAATGATGACACTGTATGGCGACAGGTAGATTTAATTGAAAGAATCAACAACAAAATCGATGATAAAATTGGTACATTACAAGAAGCGGTTCCAGGTACAGGGGGGGAAAGTGCTTTTCAACTTAGAACTTATCTTGATGGACAGTTAGAAAAAGGGTTTGGAGAAGACTTTAAAAATTTTACACCCAACACTCCCGGACGTGGATATGTGGAGGATTATTTACAAGAGTCAACGTTTAATCAAAAGTTTGATGATTTAAGTAATAAAGTTAATCGTATAGATGGAAATTTCGATAGATGGAATAACGTAGCCAACATTGTAGATAGTAATAATTTAAGATGGAATCAAACCGCCACTGATTTTGTAAGAATTAGAGACCCGTTGATGACGGGTGGCAAATTGGACCAGATTTCTAAGAATGAAGCTAAATTGCGCCGCCAATCTGGTAGAATAAATGTAAATGCAGGTAATATATCATATGCGTTTAGAAATATATCATCAAATAATTCTAATATATCATCAAATAATTCTAATATATCATCAAATAATTCTAATATATCAACAAATAAATCTAATATATCATCAAATAAATCTAATATATCATCAAATGCAGATTCAATTACGGAAAACGCCGAAAGAATAGATGAGAATGTAGAATCAATTACGAAAAGCACTGAAAGAATAGGTGAGAATTCTTTAGACATTGAAAACCTTCAAGATAAACAAGAAGATCTGAGTGCATTTAAAGACGATCATTCACTCTTGAATCACATTGATATTGAGAATCATTTAATTGATCATGATGTTAACGTGCTAAAACATCATCAAGTGCAACATCATAGTGGCCCACGCCCGGAGGCGAAATGGTAACATATCTCTCTACAATGTGCAGCTTGGTGGGCGCGAGAACCCCAGCCTACTGGGTCCGTCACGTATTTAAATATCTTTAAAATATTGTATTTTATTTAACTTCCGTTTTCTTTTTACGAATCTTTTTAACTTTTTCGGGAATTAGATCCTTCCAAAGTTCCGTTACATCTTCCATCATAGGCTCGAATATAGTCTGAATAGCAGACTTAAACTGATGTTCAAAATAATAAATGTAATCAATCGGTATTCCGTTTTTGATAACATAATCTGGATCTTCTACCTTTTCAAACTGCCTAGTTCCTTGATATGTTACAAATACATAAGGAACTCTTTCTCCGCCGGATACTTTATCCATATGATCTCTTTCTTCTCTCTTTCTTGCAAGAGCAACATGGGGAATATTAGCAGGGCATTTTTTAAAAAGACACTCATTTTTACAACTCGGACAAATGTGTTCCGTTTCCAGAAACTCAGTAATATGTGTCTTGTTTTTATTTGTAAGTTTGTGAGTTAATGTTACATTCATTTCTTTTTTACCCACTAAATTCAATTCATAATAAGTCTTATCACACATTGTACATACGACCTTGTTATCAAATGCATAACCTGATTTTATACTTTTAGACAAAACAAGTTCCTTCATAGGAACTTCTGAATTAACTAATTTTCTAATTTTATCACGGGCATACTCTTTAGAAGTTTCGATTATCTCTTCAACTGTATCAAATTCATAATTTAAGACTTTGTCATTTTTAAGAATGTATTCGAAAATTTTTTTTGAATTTTCGCGAACATACTCGCAATTGTCTCGCCTTACCACTTGAATACCTTTGTAGTCAATGTAATCGTAATTTATTGGATTAGTCCAGAATAGACTTGCATATCTCTTCTTTGAGAAAAGAATGAATGGGTACATAACCTTTTCAAATTCAAGATCAATGGGTTTTTTAAATGTAGCCGAAATGCGTTCAGCACATTCTGGCGCTACCTTGAATACATAATTCATATGGTCTTGTCCTTTGAAGTCGCTTTTAAATTTAACATAAATAGAATCCGTGTCTCCGTAAACTACTTCACAATCATACCATTCTTCGGCGCATTTTTTACTATGAGCAATCATATTTCTTCCGCATGCTGTAACTGCTGCAGCAATCTTCTTATTAGGAAGTCTTCCATATCTCGCCCCTGTAAACCCATAAATACTGTTCATAGAAACTTTAATAGCAAGCTGCACACCATTAAGAACTGCGTATTGCAGCGACGAAGGCAAAAGAGATTTCATTTGTTTTCTAATAGCCTTACGTTCTTTCCAGAGACGATCTAGAATCTTAGGCATGATACCGGTTTTGTTTTGTACAAACCTTACACTTACTGGTCTAGCTGTTACATTACCATCTTCGTCTTCATCGTCTTCTTCCCACTTCATGTCAAAATATTCAATACCGGGAATATTATCGAACTCTGGATCTTCTACGATAGTGGCATAGTCATAATTGTGCGCGATCATAATACTTGGATATAGACTGGCAAAATCAAGACCAGCAATGGGTTCAAAATGTGCTCCAGGCGTTGCACTCAATACTGTAGCCCCCGTAAACTTTTCTTCATCTGTATCTTTATCTTCTTTTTGCTTGTATTCCACTGTAGGCACTAGATAACCTTCTTTTTTTGTTTCGTAAGCGATTTGTGTATGAACCCGTATTTGTTGACCCCTGAGTTCAATGTATTGAATCGGGACCATAGTGATATTAGACATACCTATCAAATTAGTTACCATTCTAAGTTTAAGAATTAAATCGATTAGAAGCCAAGTGTCTTGTGCGCAATACTTTACTACCATAGCGATTTTGTCTTTTGTGGATGTATTATACTTAAATAGGTCTGCAGGCGAAAGGTCGTCTTTTTTATCTCCTGTGAAATGCTCTGCCACGTTATTCAATTTGTAAGATTCAAGTTTGTAATCCTTTTTAATTAGAAACATCATATCAAGTTGTGTTACTCCATACATCTTAAGATAAACCATTGTATTGTCACCATAAGCTGATGTATTGAGTTGGTCCTCCTGTTTAGCAGCGGGTTTATCCATTATTCTGCTTAAATTCTCCAATACATAATCTATACGAAGAAACTTAGCTCGTGCTATGACATATTTCCAATCAAAACCATATCCATTGTATTGAATTAAGATATCTGGATCTGTTTCCATAATAAATTTAACCCATCCTATAATCAATTCTTTTTCAGAATCAAATTTTTCAATTATAATACCATCAACTGGATCACAGTCATTATCGATTGGGCTTTTAATAGTCGCAACGTGTTTAATTTTTTCTTGTGTATTAAATTTATAGAGACTTGTACCGATCTGTGTAATAATGTCATGTTCTTTTTCTGGATCTGGAAACTCATTGATAGCTAGGTATCTAGAAGAATATGAAAATGCCTCAATATCCCAAGCACCAAGTGTTAAATTACAGACATCTACTTTTTCGTATTTTGATACGGAATTATAATTTGCCGTGTAACTGTGCTGACATCTTGACATATCATCGAATTTCTTGATATCAAATACTTTTGCCCATCCTGCCATTTGAATATCTGTTTTATGCGTGAACCGAAGATAAGGTTCGATATTAGATTCGTAAAGTTCAAATTTGAGAGGTTCGTTTACAGATAAACACGATATTTTTGGCAAACTACGTGTATCTTTAGGATTCAGAATGTATCTAATTCTATTAAAAGTTTTAAGATTTTTACATACAAATCTTAAAAATTTATATTCTTTTTCATTTGTAAATCCTTTGTACTTTTTCCTAAGAACCATACTTACAGACTCCAGATCTTCTTTATTCCTAAAAAGTTTATTCCTGATGTATTTTTCGACCTCTCTTTTTTTAAAATTATCAAATGTATCTTGATATTTATCGGGGATGAGTGCGAAAAAATAAGGCTTATATCCTTCAAATCTTACACATACTGATTCTGAATCTTCATTTACTCCAAAAGCATAAATATTATAACGCGTATCTGGATAATCCGAATCAGGGTCATCTGTTTCATCTGATGCATCCCAAGAAAGTACCTGAAATGTGATTTCATTTAACTCTTTTGTACTTTGAGGTCTTAAAAATGACTCCATTATATATTTATATTTATATTATTTCTAAATCAATTTTTTATTTCAATATAAATATACTAGAAAACCATAAACTTCCTACTAATGTTAAGCCTTTTTTAATTAGTTTACCATCCGATGTAGAAATTCCAAACAAGGTAAACTCAAGCCATTTATCAGAAAGCATATCACACAATATCAGCCAATCTAATGTAGTTGCGGAGTCTTCTGATATAGACAGATTCATTAGAGAAATTGCTTCACTCTGAACTTTATTTTTAAATATTACACTAGGTTGAATTCTGTATAAATATCGTTTAACGAATTCATAAGATTTTACATTACTTAATATATTTTCTACATTTTTTGTATAAAGATAAATATTCCAGAGCATAAATAATTGATTTATCAAAATTAACATTATCCCATAAAATATATAAACATCGAACACATTATCCATTCTAATGTCTGTTACATGAATAGCTTCACCTGGAGTAACTAGCCTTACAAAAAGAGATATACTTATTCCTCCGATTAATGTTATAAACGTAACGATGTCATTAAATAAATGTATCGTTTTAATTATTTCATTTTTTTTAAATGATATATTTAATATTATATTACTTAATGATACTGAATTATCAAGTATTTCTTCCTCTGGACATTTAATTTTTTTATTTATATCCAATATATCAGTATTATGTTGTCTTAATACAAATATGAATGTATATACAAATAAGAAAATTATCAACCTCGTATATATCCAATCTAGAAATATTAATAAACAAAATATAGAATCGGATGAAATAATAGGATTTAACCAAATGTAATCATTTCTAATAGATGAAAAATTGCAAAAGTTTACTATTATAGAAATTATACTTGAAGCTATTATAATCAACGATTTAAAATTTTTACATTTGAGTATGTTTTCAAGATGATTGGTTTTAAAATAATATTTCAGCCATTGATGAATTATGGGTAAATTTGAGTGTATAAAAAAAGAAATTAAGTGTCTTTTATCGTGATACATAGTATAATTATAAAGGTTATATACCGGCTGAATTAAAACCATTAGATTTATTAATACAAAATAAATTGTATAAATAATATAATAAATCTTATCTTTTACATTGGGACGTTTCATTATCTTAGGTTCTTTCCTGTATTGAATATTAGTTTCAATATCATCATTTACTAGTTTTAGGGAGTTAATTATTTTAATATTTTCATAGGGGCATGCAGACGTTTCTTTTACAAATAAATCTATTTTTTTAACTAAACAATAATTTACGTTATAAGATTTAACACCTAAAAAAAATAATAAATTATCTAACATAATAGTATTAAATGACTATATTAGTATTTGTTTTTATTATTTTTTTGGTATTTTTATTTTTAAATCCGCCCTGTAAAAATACATACATAACTAAATCTGGTAAAACTTATAGAGCAAGTAATCGCGATGCCGCTGAAATAATAGATACCATGCGACTTATATCAATAGATTTAACATACGAAATAGACCCCGATAATGATAAAGGAATTCGATTAAGAAATACCTTGGGAAATACAACTTTCAAAGAACTTATAGATCAGGATGACGACATTCTTGCATGGAATTATGATAAAGGAAGAGAAATAGGAATTAAACTGTATGATGATTATGGAGAATTTTATTCAGCTGATTTACTAATTGATTCCTTATTTCATGAATTAGGTCATTCTATTAGCGAAACGGTAGGTCATGGACCAGAATGGGAGGCTAATTATAATTTTTTGAAACAAGATAAATTTAAAAATAAATACGTATCAATTTTAATAAATAAAACCGTATTAATTAATTAATTAATGAATGAATGATTTATTTATTGGAGGAGGAGGATATAACGGATTCTCATTTATCGGGGCACTAGAGTATTTACATCAAAAAAAATTATTAGAAGTTAAAAATTTTTATGGAACAAGTATAGGATCTTTAATTGGACTCATGTATATTTCTGGTATCTCCCCGAAGGAGATGATAAATATATTTCAAAAATTAAATCTAGAAGAAATTATAAAATACGATTTTTCAAATTTTTCTAAAAAATCATGTATATTAGAAGATGATTTTCTTGACAATTTAATTAAACATGTTACATCAAAATTTAATGAAACAATTACAATATCTGAATTTTCAGATAGAACAAATGTAGATATAAATATATATACAACATGCCTCACAACAAACGAATACATATGTATGAACAGTAAAAATTATGGCGATGTTAAGATAAAGGATGCAGTAAAGGCATCTATGAGTATTCCATTTATATTTAAACCAGTTGAAATAGACAATAAACTATACGTAGATGGATGTTGTAAAAATTTACTTGGTTCTCCCCCAAGGGAGATATACATTAGAGGATACAGTATTATATTATCTCCAAAACATGAAAATTCTTTATACACAGCTGATGTAATATATTCTATCTTTAATATTGAAATGCCTAATAGTACATTTGTTATCGATATCGATAGCATCTTTCAACCACATAAATATTTAAATTTAGACAAAATAAATTCAAAATTTATAATAGAACTATATAAAAAGGGTATAGAAACTGCGAGAGAATCACTTGCTTAAATGCGGGGGAAAACTTCTTTTATCCATTTATTCTTGTTATTCATATAATTAATGTAACTAAGTTGTTTAGATTGTTTAATATCATTTTTATTTAGAACTACAATTTTTTTCTTCTCTTTTTCTTGTTCTAAGTTTAAATAAGAGTTTTTAAGTTTATTTAAAATTTGAGAAATCTCTCGCGGGACTTTATAATTATCATTTAGGTCTATTTTATCAATATCAGCTGAGTTTAATTTGATGAATGTATCAGATATATCACTTTTACGTTCTATATTAACCACGCATTTTTTAAACTTTTCTTCTACATAAGATCCATTAAAGATAAATTTTTCACTGTGTTCAGAAAAAACGAAATACGGAATTTTATTTTGTTCACATACATTAATTAATATACTGCTCAAGGTATTATACTCTATAAAATTATGAAATATAATACAAAATTTAGTATACAACAATACATTTTTAAGTTCTTCCTCTATATTAGCTTGGTGTAACGATTTTCTTATAATCGTTAACATATTCTGATTACATATATTAGATATATATTTGATGTGCTTACCGTAGAAAAAATTAATCCTGTGCTCGGGATTTATATTTTTTGAAGTTAATCTTCTTGAAATTTCAGCAAAATTGTCCCAGTTATTATCGATTACAACAAGTACATTCATAAATTATAATGTGTATAATATCTTTAGATTTTAAAAATATTCTAATTTGTGTTTTAAAATGTAAAAATAAAGTATTAAATAAATATAACAGGGATATTTACAATGTTATATATAACAGTCGGAATATTGACAATTTTAATAGTATTATTGAATTTATTTTATAATATCAATTTACTTTTTAAAGACATTAAAGTACCCGAAATTAAAAAAAAATTTAAACTGGGTATTAAATCCGAAAAAATAATTATAATTTCTAGAAATGGATGTCCATATTGTAATATTTTAGACTCTAAAATAGCAGATGCAAAGAATGATTATACTAAAATATTAATTAACAATGATGGTACATATACATTTGACAGTACCTTTTCACAGTTAGATGTATCAGAAAGAAAATCTATAACTGACGGATTTGAAAGATTAAAAGATAATTTAGGTTATGTGTTTCCAACTATAATGCATAAAAATTATTATAATTTCGGGCTTCCCAATGATGAGGTTTTAAATAAAATTTTTAATATTAATTAATAATATAGCGATGTAATGATAAAATGTCCAGAAAGAATAATAGTAATAGGCGATCTTCACGGCGATGATGAAATATTTTTAAAATCCTTAGAAATTTGTGGGGTTGTTAAAAATGGGTCATGGATAGGCAATGACACACATGTAATACAAATAGGTGATACATTAGGAGGTAAAAGACCCGAGGCTCCTCCCATGAGTAAGGATTATGCAAAACGTCCTGGTGAAATATTAATTAACAAATTAATATTAAAACTAGATTCACAAGCTTGTATGTATAATGGTAGAGTTATATCCCTTATAGGAAATCACGAACTCTATCCTTATTATTATAGCACAGATAAACTATTTATTGATCAATATATAAAAAAAATTGATATTAGAATGTACAAAAAACTATTTAACATTAATAGAGAAAAATTTTGGCAACCCGGAAACAGGGGCGGTATAATTTTATCTCAAAGACCTTTATTGAAGCAATATGGTAAATTTTTATTTATACACGGCTCTGTAACAAATGAAATGATTGATTACATGAAAAGTAAATACAAATATTTAGACACGAAAGACATTATAAATGAAATAAATAGCGATGTATCTAATTGGCTTAAAACGGGTAAAAATAAATACATTCCCACTTTTATGAAAGAAGCTGACAATAAAAATTCTGTTTTTTCTTGTGTAGACTCTAAAAATATAAAAAATTTGGATTATTTTAGCGGCGCTAATTTTATAGTAACAGGTAATAAACCCTCGTTTAATAAAACCCCCGTTATTAGACCTTATGGAGAGATGTCAAGAGCATTTGGAGGAGATATTACATCTAATATTAATAAAATCGGTGTAATAGAGATAATACAAAAATCAGATACCACTATTATTAATAAAATTACAAATTCTAAAAAGATACAATTATTTCCCGAAAGCTTTGAATAGATTAGTAAAATCAGGGTTTATATTGTGAAAATTCCCATGTGAGTCTTCGTGTGCATAAATCTTCCCCGGTACCAGTACTTTTGTAACATCAAAATCCAAGTTCTCATTATAATTTTTAACCTCTTCGAAGAAAGAAGACAATTCTTTATAAAAGTTGATGTATTTTTCATTCCATGATGTTTCTGTTATATCTACAATTCCGTATTCATTTTGCGTTTCTAGTGTTGAATCATAAATCTTGCCGTCATAAGTTTGGGTTATCATTCCTCTAGTTTTATTCATTGCAAGCATATAACCAAATAGTTGATAAAGATCATATTCATTTTTTTTAACATTGTTTTGCCTCATTCTTGTTTTAATTTCAATAACAAGGTCTTCATTAGAAGCATCGTGAAATCCTTTTAGTTTCCATTTGTGGTTAGGATCTTTATAGTTCAACATAACATTATTTCCTTTTTTATAGTTAGATTTTTCAATTACTACAGTCTCTGTATTTTTCCCACAATCTTTTTTAAGAGAATCTTTAATAACCTGTTTGGCAAATGTTATATCAGACTGTGTAAATGATGGATTATTTGTCTTAATTTCTTCAATTACTTCATTTTCAATGTTTTCAAAATCATTTGGATCTTGAATTTTTTTAGAGTATGTTTTATAACATTTTTCTATTGGCTTTTTAAGAGAAGCACCTTCTAGAGGAATTATGTTACCATTTTTAATTAGCTCTTTTTTATAAAATTCAGGCTTTTCTCTGCACAGAAGTAACAAAATAGTTTTAATTCTTGGATTATATACATTTTTACCACACGCGGATCCAATATTCGAAATTTCCAAACAATTCATTCAAGTATGTGTATTATATTAATAAATGTACCCACGTTTTAAGTTAATTAAAAAATTGTAAACATTTAATAATTTACAAAAAATAAATTACGTTAAAAATAAATAATATTACATTACATTAATAATATATCTAAAATGGAAAGTTACGCTATTGATGTAATAAATTCTATTAAAAGAACCTCGGATAATTCACCTTTTGTAAACACGTTAATTAAAGTACTTAATGATACTCCCGATTTATTCTACAATAATATTAATAACTTTTTAAATCAATTCGAGAAATCTTTGAATCCTGAAGCAATTGTTAAAATTAAAAAATATAATAATGCGTATGCTAATTGGCGAAATGAACAGACATTAATTCAAATGGCTGCTCAATATGATGCAAATAATCTAGATAATATATTTAATGATATTTACATATCTCCATCTACAGATAGTATACTCGGGGGTATGTCTAGATCTTCTATTTCTAAGAGACGCGGTCCAAGTAAAAAAAAAAGAAAGTAAATAGTCTAAAATAAATCAAATGCATCTGAAGATGTACCAAAATTATTAAATACATAATTATCTTTGAAAGATGTATCTAATACAATAGGCACTTCTGGGGCACCCGCTTTTTTACGATACTGAACGGTTTTTATACCAAATTTATTTGTAGTTACATGAGGTTCATGAGTATTAGCATATTCTTTTCCAAATAATGTTACCATGCGTTTGTTTAGATCTCCCATGGATAAATCCCTGGCATTTTTCTCACCTGGAATAGGAGACGGTCTGGTAGAATAATTATCTCCGAAGTTCATTTCTGAACTCATTAAATCGGGGGAATTATAATATTCGCTTTCAACTGATATACCATATGCAGTTGTTAATGTATTTTTAATTTCGTCTAATCTTTCCGGTGTATAATTGACTAATATATTGTTATATATTTCTTTATTTTCAGTACTTTTATCAGACCAGTCCATCAATGCTATAGATATTAATTCTCTGTAGTCCTCTGGTTCATCCCAGCCGGTTGCCCTTGCGGTTTCTATTTTTTGGGTTAATTCTTTCATATCCTTTTTAATCTGCGGTAATAATACAGTTTTACCATTTTTTCTTTGTTTGAAGTTGAAAGAATTGTCATTTGTAAGTTCCAGTGAAATATAACTGATTTTTTGATCGGGCGATACATTATATATAAACACTGGAAATTTCTTTAATCCTTTTTCGTAGTAAGACATGTAATTTTTCATCAGGACATTTTCTAAACCTAACTGCATTCGAATGAATTCTTTTATAGTTTCATCGTATAGCTGAGATGATGTGGGTACACTTGGGATTACATCGTCATCTAATAAATTTTCGCTTATAGGCTGAGGAAGTCCTAAATTTTTATATACATTAGCTAGGGTTTTAATATTTTTTGGAATATCAAAATTATTTACCAATGAAGGCGCCATTGATGCTAAATCATCGGCGTCTAAGTCTAGAATCTCGTTTGATTCGGAAATCTTAATTTCGTTGCATCGAGAATCCATAAATTCCTGCACATTTAATCTAGATTCAACCCATACTAAATCTCCCTCTTCTCCGTCACTTATTATTGTTCCCAGAATAGTTTCTTCCTTGGGAATATATTCATAAAAATTAACATAATTGTCTTGAATCGAATCTATCAATATAAGTCTATTTTTACAGCTTCTTCTTAAATCATCTAATGAAATACTTGAACTTGGTGTTGGTACTGGCATCGGCGTTGGCATTGGCGCTGGCTCGTCAGGAGTTTGGATAACCGAAGTATCTGGTATCCCAGCCTGATCAAGACACATTCGTATCTGATCTTCGCTTAATTTATCTAACATCCAGTTAATTATCTCCTCTGGAGTTTTATCATCAAAAAACTTTGATGTTACACCACTCATTTATATATTATTATAATTTATTTTAATTTTTAAAACTTTATTTTTTAGATTTTGCTTCCTTTAATGTATTAAAGATACTCTGTGGATCTGTACTTCCTATCTCTAATAGCTGTTGGATGTGATCTTCTGTGTAAAGATTATACTTATAAACAAGTTCTAATACAGCAGTGTTCAATTTTTGTTTTTTACTTTTATTGGTAAAAGTTTCCGCTATATCTTTCTTAAGTGCACTAGAAACATTTTCTTTTGCAAGCTCCTTTATAGATTTTATAAGTTTAGAATTTTTAATAAGAGCAGATTGGTCAGGAGGAAAATTTATGCGTTCAATTCCTTTTTCATTGAAAATTTTTCTTCGGATTTCTGGTAACATATTATAGTTATTAGTTACTCTTAATAAATTTTTTTTAAGCTCGTCTTTAATCTCAAGTTCATCAAATGTCTTATTAGAGTCCCATGGTATTACATCTTCCGGCGTTATTAAATCCTTATTAACTTTACTTTCGTCTAAAATTTCTGGGTCATCTTCATATGGCTTTAAAATTCCAGTGTTATCTGCTCCGGCTTCTACAAATACAACTGGTAAATCTTTTCTGGGGTAGGAAAATTCTCTAGAATATACCTGTGCAAATGTTACTGTCTCTGGGATACCATCCCTGATGTACATTCTGAGATTCGATGGATTTTTATAGTAAATTTGATACATTCCGTTATTTAATGGACTTACATGTTCTTCTAATCTTATTAAATTTCCATTTTTATTAAGATTAGCGTCTATAGAGCAGTTTTTAAGTATTATCTCGAGATCCTTGTTAATAGAATGTTTTCTAATAGACGCAGATAGCATTCGTTGTTCTATAGATAAAGTATCTAAATCTAAAAAATTTGGGTTCCCAGTTGTTTCATATAACATCTCCGCAACATCTATGTCACTTGCTCCAGATGGCAAAACACTGTAGTGTCTATAAATGTCAACATATTGTTCATTCTCTTCTAAATTAGAATGACTACAATACCGAGAAGCACGAGCTAAGATTTGTTCAATCCTAGATTCATTCCACCAAGGATCGGTAATGTGAACTTGCTTAACATTCTTAAAAGATACTCCCTCCATAACAGATCTAGTTCCAAGGATTATTTTAATAAGACTTCCATCTGAATTTTGTAAAGAGTTAAATGTATTTCTAGCATTGTTAATCAAAGTTCCATCTCTATCTGATGCTTTAGTTTCAGAACTCCATATAAAATATTTTAGTTTATCCGATTTATCGCTTCCAAATCTTCCAAATCCACACGCTTCTAAAATTATACTTAATGATTCAACTCCGTATGTCAACCAATTTGAAAAAATAAAAACGGGTCCATTACTGTTCAAACTCAATTCTATTATACTTGAAAATTTAGTAGATACCTGTTTTACAAATTCAATTACTTCCGGTGCCCCCTGAAACTTTTTGTCCCTTAACTGATCTTTAAATAATTTCAAAGATTTTCTTTTGTCTTCGGTTGTTTTATTTATTTCAGTCCCGTGTTTTGGTAACGCAATGTTGCTGTATTGTTGTGTAGTAACATACATTCCAGACACTTCTTCTTGTTCTGTATCTATATTTCCGAGTAGTAAGTTTTCATATGCATTAGTTTGATTAAAATCTTTTTCACGCAGCGAGTCTTTGGATACATCAGATTTTAATGCTTCAATATAAGCTTGTTTATGAGGAGGAGAATACGGATGTTCCATCGTTATAATTCGTTTATAAGGATAAGCATTTGGGTGTGCTCCTTTGAAGTAAGAATGGTAACAAGAACACATATAACTTAGAAGATCTTTATTCAGCAAACAAGACGAATCTTGCAATTTACCTACATCTCGAGGGTCCTGAACAACAACACATTCATCACTGCTGTCCCGTTTGCCCACAAAATTTTTATAAAAATCATATGCATTCAATGGGAACGGTATTCGTGGTCTAAGGAGGTTTATAGTTAGTGCAAGTTCGAATGGGTTATCATATACAGGTGTAGCAGACATTAATGCAAGTTTTAATTTTGGATGAAAATAATATTTTACTGCATTATATAATTTTTTATAGAAAGTTCCGTCTGCCGATACAAGCCTTTGAATTTCGTCAATGATTAACAATCCATTTTCATGGAATAAAGCACTGTCTTGATTTAATTTGTCTCCTTTAATAATATTACCAGTTTTCTTGTCAGTTTTATATACACTTTGAATAAATGTTTGGTGAGACACAATTTCAAAGGTTCTTTTAATGGTGTCTCTTAATTTTTTTTGATAGTCGTCATATTTTTTCTTTTCTATTTTAAATTTGTTCTGTTGATCTCTGAATTTTTTCTCATACGCGGGGGTGTTATTATCTTCTTCTAGAAGAATATTTAATTTATCTTCTTCTTTATTTAATGCGCGCATCTTTGTCAATAAAATTGCGTTATTCTGTTGAGAAACATATATGTCTCTCTCGATTTTACCTCCATTTTTAACCAAACAAAAAGAAGGACACGAAAAAAACTTTCCATTTCTCATTTCTCCAGCTATTTCTTCGTAGTATTGATCAACTAATGGAGCTGGCACCACGAAAAGAAGTCGTTGGTTTGTAGCATTCTTAAGAGCTTCACCTATAACAATACTTGTACAAGACTTTCCAGATCCCAATCCATGAAAAATCAATGTATTATTAAAATTAGATCCAGGACCCATTAATTGTCCCATAAATTTTTGCTGAGGACCAAGGCTCATATCTACCGTTTTACATATTTCGTCATTAGAAAGATCTATGTAATTATCTTTGAATTCAAAAGGAGAATCTTCTGGAAAAGCATCCGACGAATAGTTAGCTTGAATAAAATTTAATATTTTGGAGTGTGTATACGTAGATATATCATTTAAATCTTCTAGGTTACGCGATCTGCATGATAATTTATATTTTTCTGTATCTTCAGGATTGTCATAATAATATTGCAAACAATCGGTCATTATTAATTATACACTATAATTTAATTTGCATTTAAATACTTAATTAACATTTTATGTATTTGAATGAAATTGTTATTTATATTATAAAGTTAAGACTCTTTTTCTCAAAAAATTAAAATAATTTATTCAATTTTCTTCATTTCGAGTCTGGTGTAGTGTAATGTAAGATTAATCGGGTTTGTTGTTTTATTGCGCCGGTAAAGGAGTTGGCAAAGATCACCCAAAGAACATTTTGTTTTTTTCTTCGGGTCTTGGCATACCTCATCCAAACTTCTGCTTCATTTGTTTCTTAACAGGTTTTTTATTAGATTTCTTAACAGGTTTTTTATTAGATTTCTTAACAGGTTTTTTATTAGATTTCTTAACAGGTTTTTTCATTTTCTTTTTAATGTCAGATGTCAGTCTTTTTGCTGTTTTATAAACGTATTTGCCTTTTCTGTTCTTATACATAATACGGATTTTAAGTTTTTTAGCACGAAGTTGTAATTTTCTAAAAGTAGTTGCTTTTTTAATTAGTTCAGGACGCGAAAGATATACTCTACGTTTTCCTCGTTTTTTAGTAATTTTAATACCTACGCTCTTTAATTTAGTCATTAAAGACTTGATAGATATATTTTTAACTCTTGGTTTCTTTTTACCAAAACCGTTCCCGTCCCCTGATCCATTTGGCGAAGCCGAACGTGAGCGCCCAGACTCCCTGTCGCGGCGGTCACGACGACGGTTATCGTCTTCAACATTGCCTGCCGAGTGCTGCTGCCGTTTCATTGCTTCTAAAACATTCTCATATTGATCTAATGTGTAAAATGTATATAACCCCCCTGAAAGTTTATCTTGTTCTGATATAAACTTTTTTTCATAAAATACGGCATGATCAAACATTCCTGCTATCTTAGCACAGATTATATCAAATGAGATAAATATATTAACAGCATTGGGTTGCGATTTTTTAAGACCTAAATGAGTCATTATCTGCAAGAAGTCTCCCATTGTTTTTAAAATTGTTAAATTAAGCAGTTCTTCACGGTCAGCTTTTGCATTATAAGACATAAGCATTCGTTCTGTAATAGCGTTGACACTATCTGAACCCTTCGGCGAACTTACAAAATTATTTGTAAATATTCGGTTGAAATACTGTTCTATTTTCAATCTAATAGTTCCATCTTCATCTCCTAAGTATCCCTTAAACACAATATAATCTGAACAAGTTATATTAAAAACTATTGTATTTTCGTATTTTTCAGTGAGTTCCAAACTTTTAAAAACTTTAGATAATACATTTTCATTAGATGCGTCATAATCTGTTGCATAAGTATTAATAAGTTTTATTCTATTGCTTAAATTAAGACAAAGATTTTTTGTTTTATACAAACGGTTTATAAGTTCAGATAGAAATGGAGTTAAGTTAGTCTTATCACTAGTTGTGTCTATGGTTAAATTATAATCGGTAATTGAAGATTTTCTTTCTGTACCAGGTTTTGAATATGTAAAAGCTTTCATAAGATCTAAAACGCTAAAATTACTACATTTATTTGGCATGACCATTGTTTCCATGGTGTTTTGCTCTTGTATTCCTAAAATAACATGTATTTTATCTATAGTTTCCTTTGCTGTTCTTTCACTATTAAACAAACTGATTATGTTTTCAAGTGTATTAGAACCTTTCAAATTAAACCAGGATGTTAAAATTGTATCGAGTAAATCACAATGGACACAATCACTGATTACTCTATTGGCATTAATAGTAAGAAAGTTTTTTTTATATGTAACAAAGTTCTGATTATTTGCCCCTAA
>Ga0181400_1000228_pt1 | contig 23602 bp, 26 predicted proteins | sample 23SPOviralmetaG_FD_130129 | JGI IMG/M metagenome (GOLD analysis project Ga0181400, IMG submission 130129) | Marine viral communities from the oligotrophic San Pedro Time Series (SPOT) site, San Pedro Channel, CA, USA - 23 SPOT_SRF_2011-06-22 | ecosystem: Environmental > Aquatic > Marine > Strait...
ACCTAAAGATATTGTTAAGCCTACTATTGTTACTGGTGTTGAAGCACTAGGTAGAGGTAACGATCTTAATAGATTAGATATGTTCCTTGCTGGAGCTAACCAAGTAGTAGGACCACAAGCTGTAACTCAATACTTAAACGTTAGTGATTACTTTAAACGTCGTGCTACTGCTCTAGGTATAGAGACTGAAGGACTAATTAAGACGGAAGAAGAAATTCAACAAGCTATGCAGCAAGCTCAACAACAAGAGATGATGATGAAGTTAGGCGGACCTGCTGTAGCACCTGCTATCAATGCTGCACAAGAGCAGTACATGGCACAACAACAAGAACCACCTCAAGAGGAATAACAAACAATGGCTGAATTACACCGAGTAGAGATAAATGAGAAAGCACCAAGCGAAATCGAACCCGAAGAAGAAACCAACGCCGAGAGCGAAGAACTATCGCAAGAGCAAAGCGACCGCCCGGAATGGCTCCCCGAAAAGTTCAAGAGTCCAGAGGATATGTCGAAAGCGTACTCCGAGTTGGAAAAGAAACTTGGACAAAGTCCTGAAGAAGCTTCGGAAGAACCTGAACAAGTTGAAGAGAAAGCTGAGAACGAAACGGAACAAACTGAAGAGAATACTAGTGAAGCATACCAAGCGGTGGCGGAAGCAAGTAAAGAGTTCTTTGAAAACGACGGTCAACTTAGTGAGGAAACTTATAACACTTTAGAGAAAGCTGGACTACCTAGAGACTTAGTAGATAGCTACGCCGCTGGTCAGCAAGCTTTACAACAATCTGAAGAAGGACAAATCAAAAGCGTGGCTCAAGGGAACTACGAAGCGATGGCTGAGTGGGCGAACGAGAATCTACCACAAGAAGAAGTCGATGCTTTTGATGAGGCTGTCACAGGTGGTACAGTTTCGCAAGCTAAGTTAGCAGTCCAAGGTCTTTACGCTCGCTATCAAAATGATGTAGGAGCAAAGCCAAAGCTTACACAAGGAGGAGTCAATGGTGTATCTACTATGCCTTTTCGTTCTATGCAAGAGCTTGCTCGTGCTCAATCAGACCCACGATATAAGAGCGGTGACAAAGCTTATCACGAAGAGATTGACAGGCGTTTACAAGTAAGTAGTATTTAGTTGTTCATTCATGTTATAGGTAGAGTTCCCCTAGCGTTGGTTATTGGTTTGCTGACGCTAGGGGTTTTTTGTTATGATGACTGTAATGAAAGAGTTAAACGAAAACACACAGGTTAAAGCTAACATAGCCTTCGTTGCTAAAGTAATAGCTATAGTAGGTACAGCTGTGTGGGGTTATAGTGTCCTATGGAACAAGCTTAATGCGTTAGACTTAGAGATACTAAGACTTAAACATGATGTAGAACTTAACGCGGAGTTCAGGATAAAGTGGCCTAGAGGAGAGCTTGGAGCTTTACCAGCTGATGCTACTCAAGATATGCGTTTGATGTTCATGGAGAAGCAAGTAGGTAAACATGAAGAACTACTAGACAGCCTACGATACAAGGAGCTACAGTGAGATGGGTGAATTACTTATGTTATTTATTACGGGCGGTGGTAGCACTGCTATGGGGGCGATTCTTAAAGGCGTATTCGGATATGTCTTTGAAGCAAAACAAAATAAGCACGATCTTGAAATGGCGAGAGAGAGCCGTGCGTCTGATAATTTCCTTCGACTACAAGCTGAAATCGCTAAAGGAGGTACTGGTGAGTTTGTTTCTTTTACTCGTCGTATTCTTGCTGTTATCGGGGTGTCTACGCTCTGTAGTTGTATCGTCCTCTGCACCATCTATCCCCAAGCAGAAATCGTTACCTTTACAAACGCAGACGGAGAAGGTGTCAACGAGTTCCTCTTCGGACTCATCAGTTTTCAAGCTCACCAAACACCGATCACCATCTCTTCTGGACACATCAGCCTTATGGGATGTACGGTAATATTGCCTTGTATCTTAGGCTTTTACTTTGGTCCAAGTGGTCGAAGAGGTTGACAGTCAAGCATTTTTCCTGTTTACTAATAGATAAATTTAATCGACAACTAGCAACAACTAGTCCCTCGACCCGCTGCGGCGGACAATCCTGTGAAGACGAAAGAAGTGAAAGTCAAACGGTAATCAAATAACACAAACATTCACAAATAATTAACATAGGAGATCATATATTATGGCAAATGGAAATACATCCCCATCACGTGTAGGTCTTATTGAAGGCGGTTCCGACAACGATGCTTTGTTTCTCAAGAAGTTTTCTGGAGAGATTTTGCAAACCTTTGACGAGTCTAACGTATTCAAACCTCTACACACAATCAGAACAATCGAAAGCGGTAAGTCTGCACAGTTCCCTGTAACTGGCATTGCTTCAGCTAACTACCACACTCCCGGCGAGAACATTGCTGACGGAGGTAACAGTTACTTGAGCGATATTGCTAAGACTGAAAAGATCATCACCATCGATAAGATGCTTGTTGCTTCTACTTTCTTGTCTAACATCGACGACGTAAAGAACCACTACGACATCCGCAGCGTCTACGCTAACGAGTTGGGTAAGGCTCTTGCTAAACGTTTCGATATTGCTTTAGCTAAAGTATTCTGTGCTGCTGCTCGTGATTCCGCTAACTTGACTCAAGTCGGAACTTCAGGTGGACAGCTTGACGTAGCTAACAACGACTTCTCAGCTCCTGATACTCCGGGTACTGTTGCTGCTACTACTGGTGCTGACCTCGTAGCTGCTTTCTTTACTGCTGCTCAGAAGCTTGACGAGAATGACGTTCCTAGTGACGGTCGTTTCTGCGTTCTTCGCCCACAAGAGTATTACAAATTAGTAACAGGTGCAGACAGCTCAAACAGCTTCAGCCTTACTTCTGCTATTAACTCTGACATTGGAGGCCAAGGAAGTTTAGCTTCTGGCTCTATTCCTCAGATCGCTGGTATCAGCATCTTGAAATCCAACCACATCCCATCAACTGATTTATCAGCTGTTTCTACTGGAGACGGATCGTCTGCTAATGATGTTTTCGGTGGCAGTGGTGTAGGATACAACGGAGACTTCCGTAACAGCTTGGGAATTGTTTCCCACTCTGCTGCTGTAGGAACCGTTAAGTTGCTCGACTTGGCTACTGAGTCTGAATATCAGATTGAGCGTCAAGGTACATTGTTCGTTGCTAAGTACGCAATGGGTCACGGAGTTCTCCGTCCTGAGTGTGCTATCGAACTTGTAGCGTAACTCTTCTCTCGGTGTTGGGGAGGTCTGGATTAGTTCCGCTCCCCTCACTGAGTATTTTTATACTTATAATTTATCATGGCTCTGACGACTAAACTAAACGCAGTAAACACAATGATAAGCGTAATAGGAGAAGCTCCTGTTAACACGCTAGGTGGTACTGCTGTACCTGTAACAGTCGTCCAAGCCGAGGCAGTCCTCAACGAAACCAGTAAGGCTATACAGTCAGAGGGCTGGCACTTTAATACGGAGCATGAGTATCCACTCTCTCCTGATGCTACAACGTCTAAGATTAACTTACCGAGCAACACGCTTAGAGTAGACTTGGACCCAGAAATTTATACAGACAGCGATCCAGTACAGCGTGGGCTTTTGTTATACGACAGGAAGAATCACACGGATGTATGGACTAAGGAGGTTAAAGCCTCCATTACTTTTGAGTTGGACTTTACAGATATGCCTGAACAGTTCCGACATTACATAACAGTTAAATCAGCTCGTATCTTTGCTAATCGATTCTTAGGCAGTAGAGAGATAGAAGGCTTTGCTTTGAGAGATGAGATAGAAGCTAAAGCACGTGCTATTGATAGTGACTCCGAGAATGCTGATCGTACTATCTTTGATCACTACAGCGTACTTAGAGTTTTAGATAGATAAGAGATGCCTCTGTTAGTAAACAGTGTTCCGAATCTCGCACAAGGCGTATCACAACAGCCTGACAACTTACGGTTTCCCGGTCAGTGCGACGAACAAATTAACGCTTGGGCTACTGTTGTTGAGGGGTTAGTTAAACGACCTCCTACTGAATATACTAAGAAGGTAAACAGTAGCAGTACTAACGCTGACAAGTTATTCACACACTTCGTCAAACGATCTGAGCAGAATAAATATTGTGTAGCTGTATCGCTTGGTGGTATAGGTGTTATCAATGTAGCAGACGGTACGCAAGTATCCATAGCTGTAACTTCTATAGCTAACAGTTATCTGAGCTTAGGAGGACAAGCATCGTTAGGTGGTGTAGCTAATCCGTTATCTGACCTACGAGCGTTAACAGTAGCTGACTATACGTTTCTTGTTAATAAGAATAGAGTTATACAGAGGAGTGAAGCTGCTGAACAAAAGTCTACACCTCCACCTAATGAAGCTTTAATTGTTGTTAAGTTAGGAGACTATGAGAAGGCTTACAGTATATATGTAGATGATAAGTTAGTACCTATAGCTACAGCATTACAAGGACAACATCACGATTACAGTAGTACAAGCCACGGAAATACATCTGTCCAACCTGCTACTTATATCTCAGGACCAGCGGATGTAGAACCTAAAGGCAACCACGCTGATACAGCTTTTATAGCTAGAGATTTGTATGATTGTATAGATGAAAGTGTAGTTAATACAAACTCAGGCGTCTCTGGCATTACTATAAATGCGGGACCATCTGCTACAGGGGACGGTTGGTTAGGTGGACACTCTACTGGTACTTATGTTGTAGAAGCCAACGAACCTGTTAATAGGAGTGCTGCGGATGCTCGCTTGGGCGGTAGGACAAGGAAAGTTAAGACTGAGTACCAAGTAAAACTACAAGTTAACATCATACAGTCAGGAGCTGCTACTGCATCAGCTGAATTAATAGTAACTAAAGGTGTTATAACAGCTGCTAGAGACATAAAGAAAGGTAGTGGTTTTAATCCTTCTAATCCTGTATCTTTACAGTACAAACCGTATAGGAGAGAAAAACCACAAGACGTATTTAACAAGTGGAGAGGATGGGAGGAAGTAAAAACGGGAGATATAGATTACTATGTACCTCCCGCTACCTTTAACTCATCCACTAACGTAAGCACCGACCCCGTTCAAGTAACCACTGTATCGTTTACTGATGGCGGGTTTCAAGTAAGCTTAGGTGGTTCTGTTATTAAACTTACAAGTACAGAAGGTCCATTTAATATACGAGCAGAAGACGGTTTGGCAGACCAAGCGTTAGGCATTGTATACAGAGAAGTAAGTAACATTACAGAGTTACCTATTAAATGTTACAATGGATTTGGTCCTGTTAAAGTAATAGGTGATGCAGACATCGCCCAAGACGATTACTATGTACGGTTCTCTACTAAAGATAAGACTGACTTTGGTGACGGTAGTTGGATAGAAACAGTTGGTTATTTCCAAGACGAATCAGAAACAAGTGCGTTAGAAGGTATAGATACATTGTTAACAACTGATACAATGCCTGTAGCTCTTACACCTTTCTTCAACGGTAATACATTAACAGACTTTAGATTGTCTACACCTAACGATATATTGTATGTAAAGCACAACAGTAAATACTATAGATTAGATGTAGAAAACAGAGCTACTGCTGATACGGAGCCGGGTGTAGGAACGGACTGGGAAGATGTATGGACTGAGGTAGACGAGACAAAAGATACAACTGCAACTGTTGGTTATCTAACTTGGAAGTTGGGTACATTCTACTATGGTTCTACTGATAGAAATAATAAGTCAGGTTGGTCAGCTAGAGCAGCAGGAGACGATAACACCAATCCTTTCCCTTCGTTCGTTGGTAAACAGATACGAGACATCTTCTTCTTTAAGAACCGCTTAGGTATACTTACAGACAGCAACATTATCTTTTCCGAAGCAGACGAATACTTTAACTTCTTTCGTACTACTACACAGCAGTTACTAGATAGTGCTGTTATAGATGTAGGACTCAGTCATACAAAGGTAGCTATACTAGAACACGCTGTACCGTTCCAAGAGAAGCTGATGCTATTCAGTCAAGGCTCACAGTTTGTATTGCGTGGAGCAGATGTGTTATCACCTAGAACTGTAGCTATATCTCCTGTTACTGAGTACGATCTATCAGACGGCATACAACCAGTAGCATTAGGTAACTATATATACTTCCCATTTAAACGTAATGACTTTGAAGGAGTATACGAATACTTTGTAGATAACAACACTGAGACATTTAACTCAGAAGAGATCACTCAACAAATACCTAAGTATATAACATCTGACATACAAAAGATGGTAGGCTCACAAGCTGAGAATACTATTGTTATGAGTACTACAGCAGACCCTAAAACGTTGTTTGTATATAAGTACTTCTGGAGTAATAAGGAGAAGGTACAGAGTGCTTGGATGAAGTTTACTTTTGAGCGTGATGTACGAGGCTTTGACTTTATCGACAGTAACTTGCATTTAATAACAGCAGACACAGACGGTTTACATTTAGAGAAGCTCACACTTGAGGATGGACTGACTGACGAAGACTTAGACTATACATTGTATCTTGATAGTAAGAAGGACGGTAGTTCTTTGACTACTAGCTATGATGCTGCTGCTAAGACTACTACTATAAGTGGTTTCCCTTATGACCCTACTAACGTAACAGTATACACGAAGACCGGTAATAACGTAGTGTTCACTCGTACATCTTCTTCTGCTGGTACTGTCGTAGGTGATCTTACTTCTACTCCATTCTTCGCAGGTAAGCCGTACAATATGTTGTACAGGTTCTCCGATCAGACATTGAAGCAACCTACAGAAAGAGGAGGTCGTAGTGCTAGTGACTATGCTTATCAAACTATTCGTAACGGTAGTATTAACTATGCAGACACTGGTCACTTTACTGTTGAAGTAACTGCTAAGTTTAGAGATACCTATAGCTATGCCTTTAACCCTGACATCGTAGGAGCTAACTTGACACTTAATCAATTCACACCACAGGACGGACACTTTAGATTTCCTGTACAAGCACAACCTAATGAAGCTACTATCGAAGTTAAAAGTGATAGTGCATTACCAGTTAAGTTATTAGGTGCTGAGTTTGAATCGATGTTCATACCAAGGAGTAGAAGATATGGAGCTTAGGATAGACGAAGCACAGCTTGATATAGACGCAGCTGACTTGTATGATGACTTACGAGAAGACGATATGCTAGAGATACTAGGACTTATGCACCACCCTAGAGATGCTGTGTATGCGTCGTATAGTAGTTCTAGTAAATGCTACAGTGTAAAGGACGATATGAATAACTTGTACTGTTCCTTTGGTGTAGCTCCTATCGAAGGTTCTAATATAGGTAGTGCTTGGTTATTAGGTACTAGAAGATTACCTACGATTAAGAAGTTCTTTTTGAAACACTCCAAGGAACGTATGGAGGGATTGTTAGACGGCTTTGATTACCTCACTAACTTTGTTATGAAGAGTAACACGTTGAGCTATAGGTGGTTGAAGTGGTTAGGTGCTGAGTTTAACGATTGTCAGTTGGACGGGTATCTGTCATTCATACTAGAAAGGAAGTAACGATATATGTGTAGTATTGAATTAGCAGGTTTAGCGTTAGGAGCAGCATCGTCGGGTGCGTCGGCTATAGGTGCTAGGCAACAAGCCAAAGCACAGTATCAAGCACAGCTTCAACAAAATGAGATGCAACGTCGTTATCAAGCACAAGCAGCAGCAGCGGAACGGCAGAGAGCATTACGCCAGATGACAGGTGAGCGGATGCAACAAGCACAGCAAGAAGAAGCTATCGGTCGTCAAACTCGTGAGAGAGAATTAGCTACACAAGCAGCTGTAGGTTTAGAGCAAGCTAGAGATAGAGGAGTAGCTGGACAATCTGTTACTGCTGTTATGGGTGAATACTTAGCTAACTTAGGGGCGGCACGAGAAGCACTAGGTAGACAACAAGAATTGATAGGGGTCGGTAAAGGTTTTGCTCTTGAGGATATTGGGCTAGCTTCGCAACAACGTTTAATCAGTATAGACCAACCTATATCGACACCAATACGTCCTAGAGGCCTAGGTATACAAGATGTATTAAGCGTGGCTACTGGTGGTTTGCAAGGTTATCAACTAGGTAGTAGTTTGTCTAAACCCACAGTTCCTAAAACTAAAACAACAGGATAATGGCTGAGAAAAGAGCAGTACCCGGTATACAACCAACAGTTGGCGGTTTAGGTCAATACTCAGTAGGACAGCGTCGTGCTGCTGCTGTAGCTGTACCTAGAAGTAAAGCGTTAGATTTAGCTGATACACTTAATGCGTTCATGGGTGCGGCTAAGAGCTACGGAGGTTTACAGAAGCAACAAGAACAAATAGGTTTAGAACAAGCTCAGTTAGTAGAAGAACAAAACATAACTGCTGAGTTAAAGAAACAGAAAGATGTAGACGGATTCAGTTTGTTAGCTACTACCAACAGAGACAGAGCGTACAGAGATGCGTTGTTAAAACGACACATCAATAACACGATGTTGCCTAGTCTAAAATCGAAAGCTGCTGATTTAGTAAATGCTGAGAGTTATAAGACACAAGCGGACCACGGAAAAGCTGTTGATGATATGTTGTCAACAGAGTGGGAAACTTTAGTAGGACAAGTAGGAGAAGGTGCAGCTAATAGTACAGCAGGTAAAGCTCTTTGGAGTATGATTACATCTCCTTACAAGAATGAACTAGCTCTTAAATACGAGAAAGCTAGAGACGAAGTAATACTTAATAACAGTACGCAAGAGTTAGGATTACAATTATCAGTAGCGACTAAACCTATAGTAGACCCAGCTTCTGGCCGTGTTATTCCCTTAGATACTTCTAACCTTCAAACAATAGCAGAGAACACGGAAGCTCGATTATCTGAAGACTTACCGCAGTTAAGTAACACTGATAGGAATAAAGTTTTAGTATCAGCCTACGCTACTGAAGTAGACAATTTATATGCACAACAAAGATATACAGATGCTAGTAGGATGTTAGCTGTTTTAAAAGCTACTAAAATAAACGGTGTACCTGTTTTTAATACTACTCAAGCTAAGTCTGTACTTAATCCTATAGAATCTAAATTAAATAATAAGTTACTAAGTTTAGACGAGAAGCGTGATACTAAAGTAGGTAAGCGTTTCGCTAATAGAGTAGTAAGTGTTTTAGGAAACATAAAGAACATAGAGGAAAGAGATCAGTTATCTGATATATCCGCAGAAGAAATAAAAGATTCATTTGTATCTCTAAACCCTAACTTAACAGCAGAGCAATTAGACGCAGAGGTTGAAAACTTGTTTGATGGTACAGCTTCCCCTATACAGTTATTCATTCAAAGGTTGCGTGAGTTAGCTAATGAAAGTGGAGACGAGGGTGAGTATTTATACTACGAGAATGTGGATGATATAAGGGATGGATATGAATCTGCCTTAAAATTTCCCTTTGACCCTATACCATTAACCAAAGAAAACAGAGATAATATAGTCCTAGAATATGAACAGGATAATAAGAAAACAGGCGTAGACGCTACAGAGTTTTTAAGGGATAAGTATAGTAACCAAGTTAAGATGTTCCCAGAGTTAAAATCTAAGTCAGAGGAGCTTACAGCTGGTAACTATATTAAAGATCAACCTGTTTATAAAGATATAGATTCTAGGCTTGGAAGTTTATTGAAGGTTGTAGATCAGAGCTATGAAGATGATGGTTTCGAACTAGACTATGGGAATTTCCTAAAGACAGCTGCTAATAAAATCCAAGAACAACTAGGTACTAAAGCTAAGGAACTATCGGGACCTCAGTACGACGAAACTAGAAACTCTACTATTCAAACATTTGCTGATGAATTATTACAAGAGGAGAAGCTAAGGTACGAAGGTATAGTTCAAGCTAAAAGTATCTCCCTAGATATAGAACCATTGTCTAATAAAGAGATAGAGAGAATTGAAAAGATAATACCATCTAAAGATCAAGCCAAGAGAGGGGAAAGGGGTGAAATGCTTTACGAATCTCTAGGAGAAAATAAAACTAGAAAAGCCCGAACAAGGAGAGGTAAGATAACATACACGACTGGAAAGATAGATCGCGGGTTAATAAATGAAGACAGGAAAGCTATGTTAAAAAACAGGGACACTAACGATTTAAAGTTATCTCTGTATAAACATGGATTTGATGGTTATGTTCCTGAGTCTGCTAAACTACTAGAAGAAGCTAACATGGATTTTATGGATGTTAAACTTTTTGGGGACGATCAAGAGTTTAGAAACTTAATAGTTAAATGGGACCCAGTGCTTAAAAAGGATTTATCAAATGAACTCTTAACTCCAGTAGAAAAAGAAATAAGAGATGAGTTTCAAGCTTTCGGTGTTTACGATAACGCTACTATGTTTAAATTTGCAAGCAGCCAAGAGACTTTGCTGAATGACTGAAGAAGAGTACAAAAGATGGAAGGATCAACTAAAGGGTTCGTTAAGCGTAAAAGAACGCGAAGAGTTTGGTTCTCAATTAGAAAAAACAGATAGACCTCAACCTATTCAAGAGACTATACCTGAATCCACTTTATTAGCACCTGAAGTACTTGAAGCTAGACAGATAGCAGAACAAGAACTAAGTACAGGACAGCATATAACTGGAACTGCATTAGGCGTTAGTGCTGAGTTAGGTGTAGGTTTAGCACTTACCCACAAACTACACAGATCACAGAAGTATTTACAGTGGTTAAACAACGCAAAGCGTATATCTACTGTTGGAATCTTAACACCAGAACCTGCAACTACTGTAGGTGGTGTTATTGGATTGGCTGCCTCTGAAGCTGCTATATGGGCGGGGTCTAATTTCATCGGACAGAAGATTAGGCAAGCTTACGGTTTACAAGATAAAGTATCTGGAGGTGAAATGATTGCGGCCTCTGTGTTTGGTGTAGGGCTTGTAACTAAAGCAGCTGATAAGGTTTTTAGATTAGGACCGGGAATCGGGGCAGCTAATGCGTGGAAAGGCCGCGAGGCTCTAGTAAACGGTGCTAAAACTTTTGTTAGCGGCTCTGCTCTAGGTTTAGCTGAATCTGCAATGCGTCAAGAAATTGAAGCACAGTTAAATGGTAAAGACCGCGACGAGTATGACTATTTGTTTTCTAGTTTAGCTGGTGGTACTTTTAATAGTTTGTTTTCCGTTTGGTCTAGGACTGGTAAATGGGGGAGGGGTAAAGCGTCTGAGGCAGCTGAGAACGCTAAAGCTAGATTAGATAAAGACATAAACGACTTACAAGAAAGATTGAAGGAGGGTAAAGGAAGGGCTAGAACTCAGTTTAAGATCAAGAAAGAAATAGCTACTTTAAAGCAAAGTAAGGAACTAATTGACGACTCTATTAATGAAATTAAAACAGCTGACGAAGCTTTATCTAAACAGGAAACAAATCCTAAAGAAGTAGAAGATATAGATGAACCTCTGATTAAGAAGGAAGAAGAAGTTGTTGAGCCGCCTATCGCAGATAAGGACAAACCAAAAGCAGAAGAACCTGATGAGGTTGAATTAGAGGAACCTGAGTTGCCTCGTTTTGTAGATAAGGAGAGGGAGGAAGCATTCGAAGTGTTACGTTCTAGGCTTTCTAAAATGAGCAAAGACAATATGTCTCAAGAGTCTGCACTGATAGAAAGAGAAGCTAAGAAAATATATAACCGAACATATACTAATTTAAATAATCAATTAAGGAAATTATCTAAGAATGCTGATGATACAGAATCTCTCGAAACTATGTTATCCGAAGTGCAGTTCTTCCGTAAACTTAATACCGAAGTAAAAGACATAGTTGAAACTACAGGGGGTCGTATATTACAAGCAGCACGTAGAGATGCAGATAAGTACAGATGGTTATCTAAGTATAGTTATCGTTCTCGTTTGGAAGATGCTGCGTTAGGTAAGTTAGAGATAAGTCTTGAAGCTAAATTAGGTAGGACTGTTATAGCGGAAGATGCTGACATAAAAAATTTATTTGATGACTTTGTTAAAATAAAACCCCGGATTAAAGAAGCGGGTAAAGCTATAGATAAAAAGGTTACACGCAGAGCTAAGGCTAGGAAAAAGAAAGAAGTAACAGAACTTCAAAAAGCAGAACGTTTAAAGAAAGCCGTACAAACTAAACTAACAAAACTTCAAAAAGAACTAGACGAACTAAGAACTAGGTTTGGTGATGATATAGCACTAGAAGAGGCTGCCGCTAAAGTTAAAAAGAAAAAACCTAAAGACCCTAAGCAAAAAGATTTAGAAGATCGCATTAAGTATTATAAAGAAGTAGAAGCTGAAGTAGCTAAAATAGAACAGTTGGAAGCTAATCTAGCTAGAGTTGCTGATATAGAAGCTAGGAGTGTTATATCTGAGTTGAGGACTGAAGTAACACCTAAACCAAAAGGACCAACTAAACCTAGTAAAGTTAAAGAACTTCAGAAAAAGATTTCAGACTCTAAGAAAAGAATGAAGCAGAAGTTGTCTGACTTAGACAAAACTGTAGTAAAAGAAGCTAAAGAGAAACAGAATGCTAGGTTGTATGGAGACATGGAGCAAGCATTCTTTGCGGCGTTAGAGGCAGATGTAGCTACTAAAGGTACTAAATTTATAAGAGGAGTTAAGCAAGCTAGACAGATGGCTTTGATTGATCAACTGCCTTCCGTGTTTGCTGGTGTTCCTACAGGTATAGGTGCAGGATTTAAACAGTTCTTTAGGATACCCGCTACTTGGTTATCCAGTTTACCACAAGGAATGCCTATAGCTAATAAGATGGCACAGATAGAAGCCGCCAGTGCCTTCAAGATGTTGACCGATTTAAACGGACTAGGTGAATCGATGCGTCGTACATTCGCAGAAAACATAAGTGCTACAGATAGACGTGCGGGGCGATTATCAGATGAAATAAGTACGGTAGGATTACCAAGGGGGGAGCATGGATTGATAGCTAAAGCCGCTAGAGATGCTAAAAGGAGAGCGGAATCCGTAGATAATGTAGCTAAGTCTCTAGGAGATTTTGTTATCATGGGTAAGTTTCATCAAATTTTATCTTTAGGCGTTCGTGGTATACAGACGGTAGATGACGTGTTTAAAAGGCAGATTATTAAATCTAGGATATACTCAGAGTCTAATAAAAAAGCGTTACTAGAGTTCCCTAACGACACTGCTAAACAGAAGCAGAAAGCAGAGGAATTATATAACTCAGCTTGGGTAGATAGCGACGGACTTGAGGTGTTAAACGATACACACGAGTTCATGGACGAAGTTAACCAAGTGCGTGAAGAATTGTTATTCGCGGGTAATACAGATGACCTAGAAGATGTTTATGTTAATTCTTCAGAGAAACTTATTAATAATCTTAAAGACCTAAGCAATGACGACGGTTTGCTAGGTTTCAGTATAAATGCTTTCTTACCCTATATCGGTGTTCCGATCAGAGCTGTATACCGAGGAGCTAGGCTTGTTGCTGCACCTGCTAAACGTTCACTAGGTTTACTAGAAGTTTCCCCTTTTGAGTTACCTAAACGCATAGGTGAGACCTCAAACCCATATAACAAGATCATACGAAACCTTGAACTTGAGATGGATGTTGTCAGTAAGCAACTTGCTAAACCAGATTTAGATGCCGCAGCGAAAGCAAGTTTCCAAGAAGAGTTTAATTTATTAGATGACAGACTTAAAAACGCTTTTGTTCGTAGAGCTAAGTATAACAATGAATTACTTACAGATGCTTTAATTGCTACAGCTATAGGTGCTATTGGTTATCTTGGAGCTACTAGTGGTAGTGTTACTGGTTCTTTAGCTTGGATGACAGTCGATCAGAGACAGAAGACGGGGATGGAATCATTCAAAGCGTTTGGTAGCGACTACTCAGCTGCTTTGCCTTGGTCGTTCCCTCTTGCTTTTATGGCGGACTGGGCTGCGTTTGAGAGAGTGAAGGAAATAGAAGAGAGGGAAGGTATAAAGATTTTAACTAAAGACCAAAATAGATGGTCGGTATTGAAGCAATCCTTGATACAGTTATCTAAGGCTATGCCTCTTGCTGAAGGTGTTAAGAACTTTGAGGAAATAGTAGGAGGAGAAGGTGAGGTTCTTACATCTGCGTTTACTCGATTAGTAGCTAGTTATGTACCAGTACCTGCTCAAGCTAGAAAAATCGTACAAGCATACGAGGCAGAAGGAGACGCAGCTATAGCAGATTTAAGGGGAGGTACGTTTTATGATAGAGTTATGTATTCTGTATTAGGTATAGCTCCGTTAAATAAAAAGACAGATTTACTAGGTAACGATTTAGTTTCTAATAAAACTTGGGTTACTGAAGCTATAGTAAGACAAGCACCTAGAAGACAGAAACAACGATCAGATTTTGAAAAGATAGTAGCAGCAGATACACACGCCAACATAAGACGTAAACCTGCCACCCTTTATCCCGGAATCCGCATGACTGAGTTTAGAAACTCTGAGGGGATGACGCTCTCATACGCCTTTGATAGAAGACTAAGGGACACTCAAGTTAGAATAAGAGGTAAAAAACAATACCTAGAAGATGCTATATATGATTTAATCTATAACAACCGTTGGAATAAAAAGTTTGATAAAGGGTTTATAGCTAGTGAAACTAATCCTGATGTTCTTGTTAATGAGGGCTTAGTAGATTTAAGTTCTTTATTACAGAAATTTTATAAACAAACTCAGAAGGATATGTTAAAAGACCCTTCAGTACTTGATGACTTCATAAATAAAGAAGATGTACCATTGTTTGATATCATAGAAAGCCTTGAGCTAAAAGCAGATGAAACAGGACGACCTATATCTATATTAGAAATCTTCTCAAACTGACTAAGGACTTGCTCTTCTCTCTCAATAATTAATAATATATATCATCATGGCTATAACTTTCGTAGACTATACAGCGACAGCTTCACAGACCGAGTTCTTGTTTAACTTTGACTACCTTGAGGACGAACACGTTGCTGTGTTTGTAGACGGCGTAAAGAAGACTATAGGTGCGGATCAAGATTACACAGTAGTAACATCTCCTAGTAAAAGGATTGTACTTAATGCAGCTGCAACAGGCGGAGAGATTGTAAGAGTACGTCGCATCTCAGCACCAGAGACTGACCTCGTAGACTTTCAAAACGGTTCTGTACTTACGGAGTCCGAACTAGACAGAGCTTACTTGCACAATCGTTATCTAGCTGAAGAGAGTGCTGAACAGAATGATATATCACTACGAGTAAAAGCTGGGTCAGATGGTTCATTCGACGCACTAAATAAAAAGATAGTTAATGTTGCTGATCCTACAGCCGATCAAGACGCTGCTACTAAGAACTACGTAGATGATACGGTTGCTGGTGTTGTGGGAGGTTCTATACCTGACGGTTCTGTTACTTACGCTAAGATACAAAACTCAGTAGGTAATAACGTACTGTTAGGTAATGACAACGGTGCGGACTCCGACGTACAGGAACTTACAGCTACTGAAGCACGAACATTATTAAACGTAGCGGACGGTGCTGAGGTAAACGTACAATCCAACTGGAGTGAGGCAGACACTAATAGCGATGCTTTCATTCTGAATAAACCTACTATACCAACACCAACTGATCCCGTACCTACTGGAACCGTTTCTGCTTTTGCTGGAAGTGCTGCTCCTACGGGTTACGTATTATGCGATGGTGCAGAGTATGATGAAACTACAGAAGCTAGTTTATTTGCGGTCTTAAGCACTACTTACAACACAGGTGGAGAAACAGCTAACCACTTTAGAGTGCCTGACTTACAAGGACGAGTTATTGCGGGTATGGGCGGGAGCTTATTAAGCGGTGCAGACGCTGTAGGTGACGAAGGAGGCGTTAAAGAACACACGCTTCTTGAAACAGAGTTACCAGCACACGATCACCTTACTCTTAATAATGCTGCGGGAAATAGTGGGAATGGTGTGACTGCTACTAATTCAGCATCTTTTTCTACAAGTTTCGGTGGTGATTCTAGTTACCTAATGAAAGCACCTTCTGCGAATCCTATAGCAAACGTAGGCCTATCAAGTGAGACTGGAGGAGACTCCGCACACCCCAATGTCCAACCCACAATGATCCTTAACTACATCATTAAAACATAAGCGATGATTGACTCCCTTCCTAGTCTTCTTAACACCGTCCTTGTAGTCACTCTTGGCGTGATCGGGTGGATTATAAAACGTATGATAGAACGCTTAGACATTGGAGATAAACGACTTACAAAGATAGAAGTAGAACTGGCAGCACAACGAGAACGAGACGCAGCCGTTGAAAATAGAATAGGTAAAGTTGAGACTGCTATCCAAGAGATGCACAACAAACTAGACCGCATGATGGAAATATTAGTAAGGAAATAAACGATGAGCTTATATAAAAACATTAACAAACGTAAGAGCTTAGGCATCAGCCGTAGCAAGAAGAAGTCAACCATTACTCCTAAAGCGTACGCTAATATGAAGCGTGGGTTTCCGAAGAAGAAGAAGTGAGCGTATCGTTGTCGATAGGTAGAGGTGAGAAAAGCAAGAAGGGCGGACTCACTGCAAAGGGTAGAGCTAAGTATAACAGAGCTACTGGCTCTAAACTTAAAGCTCCTCAGCCCGGCGGTGGTCCTCGTAAGCGTTCCTTCTGTGCTCGTATGAGTGGTAACAAGGGACCTATGAAAGACAGTAAAGGTCGTCCTACCCGTAAAGCTTTAGCGTTGCGTAGGTGGAAGTGTTAACAGATGGCTAGACCTGCTAGAAGACCTGTTGTTCGTCCTAACCCCTTATCGTTTCAACAACGAACGATTGCTGCTTCTTCGTCGGCGGTAGCTACAGAGAACAAAGAGAAAGCCGACAACTTGCAAACTAAAGTAACATCCTTAGAGAGTGATCCATTCTTTGTTACTATTGACGGAGGTGGACCAGTTTTAGAAGATACTGATATATTTGACGGAGGACAACCTGATGCCTAGCTTTACCAAACGTATACAATTAAGAAGAGGAACTCGTACTGAATGGACATCACAGAATCCTGTTCTTTTAGAGGGTGAGGTAGCTATTGAGTTAGACACATACCGCAACCGTATTAAGATAGGTGACGGTACTACAGCGTGGAACTCATTGCCTTACTTCTTAGATGCTCGTGAAGAAGAGGTTGGTGATTATGATGAATTTATTGAAGGCTTGACAGGTGATCCGTGATTTACTAACAAGTGTCACAGTTAACCAATTAAGCAAAACAAGATATGAGTGTATGGTATCAAATGGGACAAAGTGTTAGAAATTTACTAATATCTCTTACTAGTACGAGTAAGGCAATTTTAGACACCGAAAGTAATATACAAGCAAGGACAGGCGATGATTTAGGAACTATGGCTTTTGCCACTGATACTAATAAATTGTATGTATTTACTGAGTCAGGATGGGTATCTTCTTAATAGTTTTGACAATCAATAACCACTAACATAAAAATTACAAACAATGGCTAATATACTTCAACAAATAGGAACAACTGTTAAGTCGAAGTTGGACGAAAAGGTAAACAAGACGGACGCAGTTACAGACTTCTTAAAGTCTATACTCGGCTTCCCTCAAGAGACCGTTGCTCCTTCTGTAGACACAGCTTCAAACATAACGGCTAGAACTAGCGACGACACAGGAACGATCATGTACGGAAGCGACTCTACAAAGCTTTATGTATTTGACGGCAGTGATTGGCAAATCTTTAACAACAGCTAATAAGATATGAGTGATATTACATTAATTGACGACAGTGAGCAATCTTCGCTAGTTACTAACGGTCTCGCTAAAAATGGCGAGATGTACCTAAAGAAGGAGGGAAGCACAGACGCTGGTTCTATTGTTGTATACGATAGTGGAGTGTGGAGAGGTTTTGCTAATGAGGCTAGTGCAAGCTTCAGTAACGACTACAGCTTATCTTTAGATGGTACAAACGACTATGCTACAATAGGTTCAACGTACTCTATATCAGGTAATAAAAGTATTTCAGGTTGGTTCTATTTTGATAGTGTAGCCACTAGGACTATATTTTCTCCCGTTGGTGCTTCACACTACTCGTCGCAAGGGTGGTTTATTCTTAACGCTGGTAGCATTAGATTTAGAGCGGGTACTACACTCCACACATTTAGCGTTCCGTCTTTAACAACAGGGGCTTGGCATCACTTAGCCGTAACGGGTGATGGAACTGATTTAAAATTATACATTAACGGAACCCAACAAGGAGGCACAAAAGCTGATGGCGATTGGTCGATAGGTACGTTTTTCCGTACGCATACTTATTATTACTTCGATGGAAAGGTGGATGAGATAGGTCTGTGGACTGGAACAACTCTTAGCTCTTCTGATATAACATCGATATATAATTCTGGCGGAGATTCGGGAGATAAAGCTATCGACCTGTCTTCTATCTCAGGACTTACACATTGGTGGAGATTCGGAGACGGAGATAGTTCACCTACAGTTTCTGATAATGTTGGAAGCAATAATATAACCTTAGTAAACGGTCCTACTTTCGTAAGCGAAACTCCTTAAAAATTATGAGCGATAGACAATATGTAATAATTAACTCTGCTGATGTTTCATCCGTCAACTTTGAAGACGTGCTTGAGACTTCATCAGATACACTAAGATACAACGTAGCGGGGGATGAGACCTTTGTTAAATACGAAGGCCCTAAACCTCGTTGCTTGTACGGTAAAGACACACTGAGTTACTCAGCTATGCTTACTGTATTATCAGGAGAAGCTTGGACAGCACCAGAGGAGGAACTATAAGACATGGCTAAACTAGACTTAGTAACATCATCCACCCGTCCCGCTTCACCTGTTGCAGGTAAAGTATACTTTGAGACGGACACTAATAAAGTTATCATTTGGAACGGTTCTGCTTGGACGGAACTTGCTTCAGACGGTACTGCTTAACACATTGATTTTTTTATAATCACTAACTAAACACATACTAATATGCCAGATACATCATCCATATTCTATCAAATCGGTCAATCGACTAAATCTGCTATTGCAGCAGAAGAAACAAGAGCGTTAGCCGCTGAGGCTACTCTCCAGTCGAACATCACTGCTGAAGCTTCTAGCCGTTCAAGTGCCGATTCGACCCTTCAAGCTAACATCGACAGTGAGGCTTCAAGCCGCTCGTCTGCTGACTCTACCTTACAAGGTAATATTGACAGTGAAGCAAGCAGCAGAGCATCCGCTGACTCCGCTATTCAGTCCGAACTAGACGCTACTCAAAGTGGTGCTGGTCTTGCTGCTGGTGGTTCGTACTCCGCTAACTCCTCCACTAACTACATTACTTCGGTAACTACATTGGTTGGAGCCGACGAAGCTCTTGACGGACAAATCAAAACTAACGCTGACGCTATCGCTTCTGAAGCTAGCTCACGTGCCTCTGCTGATTCCGCTTTACAAGCTGAGATTGACGCTGAAGAAACAGCTCGTGCATCTGCCGACACAACTCTTCAAAGCAACATCACAAGTGAAGCTTCCTCAAGAGCCGCTGCTGATACCACCCTTCAAGGTAACATTGATTCCGAAGAGAGTGCCCGTCAAGCTGCTGACTCCACACTTCAAACAAACATATCTGACGAAGCAACTGCTAGAGCATCCGCTGATACAACCTTACAGTCCAACATCGACGCCGAAGAAACTGCACGTATTACTGCTGTTTCTGGTGAGGCTACTGCTAGAGCTTCTGCTGACACGACTCTTCAGTCTAACATTGACTCTGAAGCTTCGACTGCACGTGCTGCTGAATCTGCTCTTGACGCTGCCAAAGCTAACCTTGCTGGTGCTGCTTTTACCGGCGACGTAAGCGGAACTAACCTTGTACTTAGCGGTAACTTAACTGTTAACGGTACAACTACTTCCGTTCAGACCACTAACTCCGAGATCAAGGATTCTATTCTTTTGATCAACGATGGTGCTGCTGGTTCAACTAACAACTCAAACGACGCTGGTCTTATCATTGAGCGTGGTACTGGAGACGGTGGAAACATCGCTGCTGTATACGACGAAGGTATCGATAAGTTTGCGTTCTACAAAACCTCGGCTGCTGCTTCCTCAACTGACATCACTGGAGACGACTCAAGTGCTTCCTTGATTGACGTTAAAGCAAACGACGTTGTTCTTGGAGACGGTAACAATCTTGGATCATTGGCTGACTTTACAGCTGCAATGGCCTAATTGAATTAATATAACACCAGATGAGCACGAAAGAGAAAAAAGGTGATACGTCATCTATATCTTTTCGTCTCAAACGGTCACAGAAGAAGGATGTGGCTGGCATCGCTAATAAACTCGGTGTCAGCTCATCCGCTCTTTTGAACACATGGATCACTAGAATACTCAATAATATGAACGGACTAGGTGATCACAGTGAAGAAATACCGAGAGAGGAATAGATAGAAGTTTACTCATATCATACACATTAAAGGGGTGGTTCTTAGGAGCTGCCTCTTTTTGTTTACAAAGATAACAAGCTTTATTACTATAACAATATGCTGAGTCACAAAGAAGGAAGTAAGCTGCACGACAAGATAGCAGACGCATACAGGAACAGTATAGACCTCATGGACGATCACGGAGAGTACAACGCTGCTCTACTTAACGGTGCTCGTCAGTTCCTTAAAGATAACAATGTTACTATGGACAGTGGTCTAGGGACACCCTTACAAGCGTTAAACAGTCAGATAGAAGCATTACCATTTGAAGAAGAACAACATCGAGATACCACCCAAGCTCAAGGACTTTAGAAACTTTCTATACCTAGTTTGGAAACACCTTAACCTACCAGACCCTACACCGCTTCAATACGATATAGCGGAGTACATGCAACACGGTCCTAAGAGATCGTTAATCATGGCGTTCCGTGGTGTGGGTAAGTCTTGGGTGTGTAGTGCTTATGTAGTACATCAACTACTGCTAGACCCCTCCAAGAACATACTTGTTGTATCTGCCAGTAAGAATAGATCAGATGACTTCTCTACGTTTACCTTGAGGATCATTCAAGAGATTCCTATTCTTCAAGGATTAAAACCCTCTGAGAACCAACGCTTCTCTAAGATAGCTTTTGATGTAGGTCCAGCTCCGGCAGCTCACGCTCCCTCCGTTAAGTCGTTAGGTATAACATCACAGCTTACAGGTTCTCGTGCTGATATAATCGTAGCAGATGACGTAGAAGTTCCTAACAACTCAGCTACTCAAGGTATGCGTGACAAGCTAGACGAACAAGTAAAAGAGTTTGAAGCTATCCTTAAACCCTTAGACACCTCTCGTATCCTCTTCCTAGGTACTCCACAGTGTGAAGACTCTATCTATAACAAACTGCGAGACAGAGGCTACAACGCTCGTATATGGCCTTCTGAGTATCCTAACGCTAAAGAAGCTGCCTACAACTATGCAGGCGATCTAGCACCCCTTCTAGCGGACGCTATAGACGAAGACACTATAGGTACTACAACAGAACCTCTTAGATTCTCTGACTTAGACCTAGAAGAACGTAAGATGTCCTACGGACGTACAGGCTATGCTTTACAGTTCATGCTCAATCCGAAGCTATCTGATGCTGATAGATACCCGTTAAAGATTAACGATCTTATTATCATGGATGTAGATGTAGACTTAGCTCCTGAAAAAGTAGTGTGGTCTAGTGACGATGATAACACAGATAGAGAGTTACCTAATGTAGGACTTAGTGGTGACCGTTATAGACGACCTTCTAACACTGTAGGTGATATGATACCTTATACTGGTTCTGTACTCTCCATTGACCCCTCAGGACGTGGTAAGGATGAAACTGGATACGCAGTTGTTAAGATGCTTAACGGTCAACTGTACGTACCAGATGCCGGAGGTATTCGTGGAGGTTACGATGAGAAGACTTTAAAGCATCTAGTAGCTATAGCTAAAGATAACAAAGTTAATAAAGTAGTTATAGAATCTAACTTTGGAGATGGTATGTTTATGGAGCTTATAAAGCCGCTATTTAGAACAACCTATCCTGTAACTATAGAAGAGGTACGTCATAACAAACAAAAGGAGTTACGTATAGTCGATACCTTAGAACCCGTTCTAAATAGTCATAAGCTTATTGTTGATCCAAAGGTTATAACATATGATTATAAATCAGCTCTTACATATCCTATAGAACAACAAACTAGATACATGTTATTTTATCAGCTATCTAGAATAACAAGAGATAGAGGAAGCTTAGTTCATGATGACCGTTTAGACGCTCTATCTATAGCTATAGCTTATTGGGTTGAACAGATGGCTAACGATGTAGATCAAAGTATGTTAGATCGTAAACAAGAGTTACTACATAATGAACTTCAAACGTTCACGGAAAGCTTCCATAAAACTAACAACAACAATAGAAGTAATAACTTATGGATGTAAACTCTTGTAGCTATAGCTTTCTAAACGTAACTTTAAACGTAAACGTAGTACAGCAGTAAAGCGTTGATTATAACTTTCTCAAGCCGAAGGAATGTTGTCAACACCTAATCGTAAATCAGTAAGGAGAAAAAGTAAGTTACTTATAACCTAGTAGAAGCTCTCAACTTTTGTTATAGTACAGCTGTTATGGATATAAACGAACAGACAGACACCTTCCAGTACGAGCTATTCAAACTTATACATAGGTTCAAAAGTGAATACGATCTTAACGACTACACTATAGCGGGTAGCTTAGACTTCGCTAAACTGTCTGTACTGACTGAAACAGATGATGTTATCTTCTCAAGCGATGATGTAGTAGAAGATGATACGGACGATCTATCGCCACTCTTCTAAATCCAGAAGACGGTCTCCCATGCGTACAGTGGGACCGAAGGGTCGTCAGCTATAGGTATCGGGTCGAGTTCAGTAAAGGTTGCTCTTAGCATATAACGTACAACGTAGCACATAAGAGACACGCTTGGCGAAAGGTTTAGAAGAAAAAATGTGAGAGGCTTACGCTATATACGCCCGCGTTTAATTACCCCCGCGTGTACCCGCAAGTTTTTATAGGGAGGGGGTATTACTTCATACAGTTAAAAAGTTAACCTATTGCAAGTCTATTGGACATAATGCTTATAGTCTGAACTAAATACACGAGTAAAGCAGGCTGTTAGTTTAAATGCATAAGTATTATTGCTGTTTTATTATATAATTACCAGACAAGCCTAACAATCTACCTACTAAATATCTATGTAGTTAGTTTAATTGGTGTAAGTATGGACCGCGTTGTCATTGGTTCGCTTAATGCAAGTAGTTTGCGTTTACTCTTCTATTTGCTTTTCGCTTTCTTAGTTCAAGTCTCAACTGAGTCTCAATCTCAACTCCAACCTACTTACAACTTACGCCATCATTACCTACTCCGAACCGCTTACCTATCGCAATCTTATCAAATCAATCTCGCCAAGTCTAACAACATCAACAACTTACGGCAATACTTAACGATCAAAACAACACCATCAAGCAAGCTACAGACCGCTTACCTATCACGATTGCACTTTTTTATTTGCTATTATTTGGAAACTTGGCACATTGGGAAAGCATACTTTAAATTAACCAACAAATAACATGAAAATTACAACAAACAATCAATACCG